>Ga0247727_10002412_pt1 | contig 42846 bp, 44 predicted proteins | sample WisWelCaveWW1625_FD_202498 | JGI IMG/M metagenome (GOLD analysis project Ga0247727, IMG submission 202498) | Biofilm microbial communities from Wishing Well Cave, Virginia, United States - WW16-25 | ecosystem: Environmental > Aquatic > Deep subsurface > Groundwater > Cave microbial mat | place...
TACGGTCCTCATGGCGGTCCCTTCGTCTCGGTGGACTTGTCTCGCAACTCGCCACGGTCCCAACGGGACCGGACGAGGCGAGGGACCGCCACCTACGAAGTTCTACGAGCTACGGGACAACCTCGCGCGAGCAGTCCCTCCCTCGCTGCCCCGACGAGCTCGCCGAGCGCCTCCTGAACCCTCGCTGGGAGCGGATTCTCCGAAGCCGCCAGGGCCGTGACGACCTTGGCGGCGGGTACCTTCTTCATGGCGGTTCCTCCTGTCCTCGCGGACTTGCTTGGCGCCTGTCACGCTCGCAACGCGAGCGGACGAGGCGGGAGGACCGCCGTCAAAGTTCTACGAGATCTCGGACAACCTCGTTCTTCGACCAGATGGACTTTCTCGGCCAGCTCGGTCTCCTCCCCGATTAGGGGCCGACGCTAGCCAGCGCCAGACACGGACGAAGCGCATCGCAGAGTCACCCGTGGCTCGATCTGGGCTGCTGCTGCTTCCCATGTAAAGCAGGAGCGCGGGACAGGCGGTATCTCGCGCTACCCGGGGTTTGTGGCGGTGACGAGCCAGACGGACGCGCGGCCGACGATGGAGCCATCGGGTTTCTGCCATGCGGCTTAGTGGTCCGCTAGAGCCTCGGCGATCTCACCGCGACGGCTCTCGCCGTAGTCGCCGTTCAGGCGAATCAGCTCGGCGCCCGGCCCGATCGCGAGCAGGGCGTCGATCGCCTCATCCATGTCCTCGCCCATGTAGTAGTCGAAGTCACGCTGATGCAACTCGATCTCACCGAACCCACCCGCCTGGAGGATGCCGCGGGTCGTCTCAGGATTGCCGAGCGAGAACGGCCCCGGTCCGCAGGTGTCGGCCTCGTATTCGTCGGGCCGTGAGAGGAACCGCTGGACTACCTGCTCCGTCTCCGCCCAGAACGGGCTTTCGGCTTTTCGGCGCCAGCAGACCTTGCGAAGCTTGCCACCGGGCTTGAGAGCACCGCGGATCACGCGCATCGCCGGAACGGGCGCGGCGAAGAACTGCGTCCCCATGCGTGAGAACGCGTAGTCGTAGATCTGATCCCACTCGGCCGTTTGCGCATCGGCGGTTTCGAACTTGACGTTGGCGATCCCCGCTTCGGCGGCCTCGCGGCGGGCGTCCTCGATGAAGCGCGGAGAGGAGTCGGTTCCGAGCGCGAAGCCTTCTGGTCCGACGAGTTCCGCCATTCGCTGCGTCGTCTCGCCGAAGCCGCAACCGATGTCGATGCAGCAGCCACCCTCGGGTGGCGCGAAGCGGTTGAAGACCTCCGCGGTGACCTCGTCCAGCGCACCCACGAACACCTTGCGGTTCTTCTTCCACCGCTCGTAGAGGACCGTGTCCCAGGCGCGCACCGCCTCCTCGTTGGCGACCGCCACCGCGCCCACGTGTTGCGGCTGCGTCATCGCGCCCGACATTACACCTCAGCGCTGCTCCGATAGCCCCCTACTGCCCGTCGTCAACCCTGCCCGCTCCCGCTTCCCATGCCAAGCGAGAGCGAGCTTGCTCGGCGGTCCCGCCGGTGGTGTCCCGCGCGCGCTGTTCAGCTGCCGACGGCGTAGCCCCGCAGACCACCGAAGTCGACCATGACGCACGCCTCGTCACCGACGGTCCACGCGTCGTGCCCGGGCGGGATGTCGCACACATCGCCAGGGCCAACCTCGCCCTCGGACCCGTCGTCCATAACGACCTTCATCCGGCCGGAGACCACATACCCCAGGTGGCGCACCTGGCAACTGTCGGTCCCAGCGATCGGCTTGACGTGCTCAGACCACTTCCAGCCGGGCTCGAAGGTCCCCAGCCCGACCGGGCCACTCTCGAGCGCGACGAGCTCAACCTGCCCCCTGTCGCCCTGAAAGGGCCGAACCTCCTCCGGCGCGCCGAGCGATTTGGCCTGCAACTTGCCCATCGCCTTCCTCCTTCTTGAGAACCTGCCGGACCACAAGCGACGCTACCGCACCACCAACACCACCGCAAACCCCCAGCCTCGCGATCCAAAGCAGCGGCGTATTGGTCGCGCTCCTGCTCTTCGTCTGCGGGAGCGCTTCGCGTGACGCCGCGACTTGTGTGCCGGGCTCTGTTGCGAGGTTCTCGGCGTCGTGCAGCGCAAGCGGGTTCAGGCGGTTCGCGCGACGCTCTCAGCCAGGCGCTCGGCGATCATGATCGTCGGCAGGTGCGTGAACCCTGAGGGGACGCTGGGCATGATCGAGGCGTCGATGACGCTGAGTCCTTCGGCGCCGTGGACGCGGCCGTCGGCATCGACGACGGCGCCATCCTCGGGTCGAACGCCCATCGCGCACGTGCCGACGACGTGCGGTAGCGACCACGACTCTTCGCGGATCCAATCGAGCAGGTCGGCTCGTCCTGACGGACCGGCGGAGATGTCGCCGCCGCAGTGACGGCGGATCTGAGGGTGACCTGCGAACTCGAGCGCGCGATGATGGGCCTCTGCGAGCCGGTCGAGGTCGGCCTGCTCGCTGAGCGCCGGAAGCTCAACCACGGGGGGATCCGCAGGGTCGGCCGACCGCAGCTGGACGCGGCCGCGCGAGCGCGGCTTGAGCAGCACGGCTTTGATGTCGAACGCGCCCTCGTCCGCCACGTCGGCTCCCCAGAACATCAGGTCGGGGGGAGCGTCGGTCGGCGTCCCGCTGCTGTGCCACGTCGCGGTGAAGTCCAGGAACTCCCGCCGAGCGCGCTCCGGTCCGCGATAGCCGCAGCCGATCTTGATCGCCGGGTGGTCGGCCAGATTCTCGCCCACGCCCGGCAGACCGCAGCGAACAGGGATCCGCAGAGCGCGCAGGTGGTCGGGCGGGCCGATGCCGGAGCGCATCAGGATGCAGGGGTTGCCGTACACCCCGGCGCAGAGCACGACACTGGGCGCTTCGACCGTCTCCCCGCCGATCAGCCGCACGCCGCCGGCCCGGCTTCCCTCGAACAGGATCTCCGCAACCTGCGTGTCGCAGCGGATCGTGAGGTTCGACGGCACCACGCCCAGATACGCGTCAGCCGTCGTGACGCGACGCCCGCCGATGGATGTCGTCGGCATCCTGCCAGCCCCCACGGCGCCCGGCCGGTTGACATCGTCGACGGCAGGGAAGCCCATCTCGTGCAGGGCCTCGAGCCCAGCCGCAGCGATCTCCGTTGGCTCGAGGTCCAGGTACCGGTTCACCGGTATCGGCCCGCTGTCGCCGTGCCACGGCTGCTCGCCGAAGTCCACGTCGGTCTCCAGACGCGTGAAATACGGCAGGACATCGGTGAATCCCCAACCGTCGTTGCCCAGTGCCGCCCACTCGTCGTAGTCCGCCGCGACCCCCCGCGGCGCAAACCGCGTCCGCCAGGACGTCCCGCCGAGCAGTTTGCCTCTCGAGAGGTTCTGGGCGTCGCCCCGGATGTCCGGCTCGGACCTGTAGCCCCAGTCGCGTTCACCCAGGGCGATCTGCCAGCCATCGCGCAGCACGTCAGGTACATGACCCCGCAGGTCAGGACCGGCCTCGACCAGCAGGACCGCACGGGAGGCCGATTGCGCGACCCTCGACGCCACCACACATCCAGCCGATCCTGCGCCCACCACCACGACATCGAACCCGTCGACGGCAGCCATCCGAACCCTCCGTATTGCGCGGGCTCGGCCGCGCGGTCGCCGAGGACGATGCTAACCCGGCGACAGATACCCACGCAATCACCCTGCGTCCCATGGAGCCGGTCGCACAAACCCCCGGCGGCCGCGTTGGATCTGTTCTAGGCACAGCCGCCGCCGCGGCGAACGGCACCGGACGTTCGCCCTCGCCGCTCGCGCGGGGTATCGTCATTCGCGCCATGCGCGCCATCGGTGAGCCGGGCAGGCCAGGGCGGCGCGCGGCGCGCATCGCTCTCGCCGCCGCGTTGGCGCTCGTGGCTACTCCGGCGTCGGCGCCGGGAAGTCCGCAGCGCGTCGCGACGCTCGAGGCCGCCCACACACCCGCGGTTGCCGGTACGCCCGCCGCGGTCGACTTGCACATGACCTGGACAGACCCTGGCGAGCCGGGTGGGAAGCCGCTGCAGATGCGGCGCCTGGTGCTGCAGTTCGCACCCGGCACGAAGATCGACACGGCGGCGCTGCCGCGCTGCCGGGCGACCGATCTCCAGATCCGCATCAAGGGGGCGTCGGTCTGCCCGTTCGCCACGCGGCTCGGCACCGGAACCAGCATGGCGGTGGCCGCCGCGCGGCCGTTCGCGACCAACATCGTGTTCATCAACGCCAAGCGGCAGATCATCGTCGTCGTGCGCATCGGCGCGAAGGTGCTCGCGGTCTACCGCGATGACGTCCGCGGAAGGACCGTGACCGTCCACCTGGCGCTGCCGGAGAACCTGTCGCTGCTCGAGCTGCGCGTCCACATTCCCGTGCACGTCAGCGGAACCGGCGCACGGCGCCGCGTCTACTTTGGCACCCCGCCGACCTGCCCACCGGCCGCCGCGTGGCCCGTCACCGCGACGTCCTTCTACATCGACGGCTCCTCGCAGCAGGCTGCGGCCGCGGCGCCGTGCGCGCCGCTGCCGACCGCGAGGGTCGCGCCTCAGGCCGGCTGAGCGGCACTCCCTTACGCCACCCTGGCGCCAAGGCGCGAGCCCGCAGGGGTCGCCAGGCGGGCAGGCGTGCAGGAACGGAGCGACATGCGGGGTATCCTGAGCCGAGAACCACCGCAGCCCCCGAGGGAGCAGCTTCGTGCAGGAGATGGTCATCTACGGCGTGAGCTTCGACATGGTCGGCAAGCAGCCGATCGTGCTCCTGAAGACCGCCGACAGCAACAAGTTCCTGCCGATCTGGATCGGGCACCCGGAGGCCGCTGCGATCCTCATGCGCCTTCAGGGCGCGTCGACGCCGCGCCCGATGACGCACGACCTGATGGTCGACGTCCTCGGTGAGCTGGAGGTCAAGTGCGTCTCGGTCGCGGTGACGGAGCTGCGCGACAACACCTTCTTCGCGTCGATCACGCTCGCGGTCAACGGACGCGAGATCGAGGTCGACTCACGGCCGAGCGACGCGCTGGCGCTCGCAGTTCGCGCCGGAGCGCCGATCTTCGCCGCCGAGTCGGTCATCGCCGAGTCAGCGATCGAGTTCGAGCACGACGTCGAGGACACCGAGCAGGTCGTCGACCGCTTCAAGGAGTTCCTCGACGAGGTCACGCCCGAGGACTTCGCCTCGGATTCGTAGGGGCGGCCGCATCCGGCCGGCTCAGCGCGCCAGCGCCAGCTCGACCGCACGCGCGACGAAGGCGTCGAATCCGAGCCCCGCGGCGTCCGCCGCAAGCGGCAGCAGGCTCGTCTCGGTCAGCCCCGGGATCGCGTTGGCCTCGAGCACCTGCAGCTCTCCGCTCTGCCGGTCCAGCAGCAGGTCGACACGCGCGAACCCCTCCAAGCCGAGGGCGCGCGCGGACCGCAGCGCGAGGTCCTGCGTAGCGGCGGCGACCCCGGCGTCGATCTCCGCCGGGCAGTGGAAGCTCGCCCGCCCGATCGTGTAACGAGCTTCGAAGTCGTAGAAGTCGTCCTCGTGGGGGACGGCCTCGACGATCGGAAGCGCCTCGTCGCCGAGGACGGACACAGCGAGCTCGCGCCCGTGGACGTAGCGCTCGACGAGGACCTTCTCCGAGTAGCTGAACGCCGCGATCAGCGCGCCGGGAACCTCCGCTCCGCAAGCGGCGAAGCGGATCCCGAGTGCGCTCCCCTGGCAAGCGGGCTTGACGACGACGGGGAACCCGAGCCGCTCCTCGACCGCGCCGAGCGCGTCCGCCGCGCCGAGCTCCTTGACGGCCGTCTCGCTGAAGACCAGCGCGTCGGGGGTCGGCACGTCGGCCTCACGCAGTAACTCCTTGGCGAGCACCTTGTCCCAGGAGCGCGCGCAGCCGGCAGGCCGCGAGCCGGTGTAGCGCAGGCCGAGCACCTCGAGCAGCTCCTGGATCGCGCCGTCCTCACCGTCGCGGCCATGCAGCGCGACGAACACGACATCCGGGTTGAGCTCGCGGAGCCTGGGCACGAGGTCGTGACCGATGTCGATTCCCGTCGGCTCGTGCCCGAGCCGCCCGAGCGCGTCCTCGACGCGGGCGCCCGAGACGAGCGAGACCTGACGCTCGAGTGAGCGCCCACCCTGCAGGACCGCGACGCGAAGGGCCGTCGTCATCGAGCGTCGCGCTCGCGCCCGGGCTCGCGGCGGCGCGGAAGCGTCAGGACGTCGGCGAGCTCAGGGTCGGGCTGCGGCGGGGCGCCGCTGGCCGGCGGGGCGCATGGCGGGTGCCCGGTGAGCGCTCCGTACAGCTCGATCTGCTCGCGCACTATCTCGCCGATCCGTCGCACGCCCTCGCGGATGTCGTCCTCCCCCGAGCCCGAGAAGTTCAGTCGCAGCGACGACGCTCCGCGGCCGTCGAGGAACGCCGCGCGCCCCGGCACGAACGCGACGTTGCGCGACAGCGCGAGCGCCAGCAGGTCGGTCGTATCGAGATAGTCGGGAAGCGTCGCCCAGATGAAGAGGCCCCCTTGCGGCCGCGTCCACGTCGCCTCCGGCGGGAGGTGCGCGGACAGCGCGTCGAGCATCGCGTCGCGGCGGCTGCGGTATAGGTCGCGCAGCTCGTCCATGTACCCGTCCCAGTGCCCGGTCGCGAAGTAGGCCGAGACGAACAGCTGGGTGAACGGCGAGGGGCACAGCGTGGCGCCCTGCGCTCCCAGGTTGAGCTTCTCGAGCACCGGGCGCGGCGCGACCGCCCAGCCGAGGCGGATCCCGGGCGAGAGGATCTTCGAGAACGTCCCCGCGTAGGCGACGAACTGACCGCCGTCGAGCTCGTAGAGCGTCGGCAGCGCATCGCCCTCGTAGCGAAGTGCCCCATAGGGGTCGTCCTCCAGTACGAGGATCTCGCGCTGCTGGGCGACTTCGACCAGCCGCCGCCGGCGCGCCAGCGAGAGCGTCACGCCGGCCGGGTTCTGGAACGTGGGCACCGTGTAGATGAACTTGGGCCGCCGGCCGCCCTGCTCCAGCTCGTCGAGTACGGCCTCCAGCTCGTCGATGCGCATCCCGTCCTCGTCCATTGCGATCTGCACGACGTCGGCCTGGTAGGCGCAGAACGTCGGCACCGCGCCCGGGTAGGTGGGGCCCTCGGCGACGATCACGTCCCCGGGGTCGATCAGCGTCTTGCAGACCAGGTCGATGACCTGCTGCCCGCCGGCCGTGACGAGCACGTCCCCGGGGTCGACACTCGCTCCGCTCCCGGCCATCACCTGCGCGATCGTCTCGCGCGTCTGCAGCATCCCCTCGGTGGGGCCGTACTGGAGCGCGCGGGCCGAGGAATCGACCGCGACGCGCGCCATTACGGCCGCGAGGGTCTCGGCCGGGAAGGTCGCCGTGTCGGGCAGGCCGCCGGCGAGCGAGATGACGTCCGGCCGCTCGGTGATCGCCATCAGGTCGCGCATCGCCGACGAGGTCATCACGCGTGTGCGCGACGCGAACAGCCCGGCGTAACGCTCCAGGTCGCGCGCGCTGGACGACCCGCGACCCGGCGTGCCCGGCCGGCGTGCCGGATCGGGGCGGCCCATGGCCCGCTGATCGTCGCCGGTCGCGCGGCCACCGTCCTCTACAGTCATCCCGCCCCGCACGGTACCGGACGCGTGACGCTCTTCCTCGACATCTGCATAGGCCTCGGCCTGGCTCAGGCCGCCGGCCTGCGGCCCTTCCTGCCGGCGCTGATAGCCGGCGGTTTTGCGGCCGGCGACCTGATGATCGACTTCGAGGGCACCGACTTCACCTTTCTGGAGGAGGGCTGGTGGCTCCTGCTGATGGCCTTTCTCGGTGCGAGCGCGCTGATCCTCCGCAACGAGATCGCGCGGCGCCCGCCGCTCGGCGCGGTCATGCACGGCCTCGGGATGGGCATCGCCGCGTTGCTGTTCGCCGCGGTCCTCGCCGACGACGGCTATGCCTCATGGCCGGGAGTTCCCGCCGGTATCGCGGCCGCATGGCTGTCGGGAACGGCGGCTCGCGACGTGCTGGCTCGCGCCGCGGGTCGCCTGGACGATGAGGCGCGCGCCCACCTGCCGATCTACGCGGAGGGCGTCGCGCTCGCGCTTGCCGCGCTGTCGGTCCTCGCCCCCCCGGTGTCGCTCGTGTCGCTCGCCTTCTTCGCCTGGCTGCTGGCCGGCGCTCGCCGCCGCACGGGCGAGAAGTACGCCGGGCTGCGGACCTTGCGCTAGCGCTCTACCTGGTGATGGCTTTCGAGTCGATCATCTAGCCTCCAGTGCCGATGATCGACGAGGCAGTCGCCGCACATGTGCTCGCACCGGGACGCCCGCTCCGCGGTCGCGTCCGCGCCGCCGCGCAGCGCCCGGACGCCTGGTGGCAGCTCGTTCGCTTCGCGCTGGTCGGCGCCAGCGGCTACGTCGTGAACCTCGCGGTGTTCGCGCTGACCGTCGAAGGCGCGGGCATTGCCTACCCGGCCGGAGCGACGCTCGCGTTCCTCGTCGCAGTCTCCAACAACTTCCTCTGGCACCGCCGCTGGACGTTCCGGGCCAGCGACATCCGCGCGCGCCATCAGGTCGCGCGATTCCTGATCGTCAGCGTCGCCGCGTTCGTGGGAGGCCTCGTTCTGCTCGGCGCGGCGGTCGAGCTGCTCGGCGCGGCGGAGGTACCGGCGCAGGCCGGCGCGATCATCGCCATCACGCCGCTCAGCTTCGTCGCCAACAAGCTGTGGACGTTCGGACGCTGAGGCGCGCGGCCCAGCTCGCGTCCGCGTTCGTCCTCCTCGCCCTCTCGCCCGCAGCGCTCGCGGCGCCCTCGTCGGGCATCGGGACGACGAGCACGGCTCCGTCCGCGCTCACGGTGCCGGATCCCGCCAAGCGGGTCACCGCGCGGCAGGCTCAGGCGATCGCCGTGGCGATACCGGAGATCGCTCGCGTGCGCCGCGAGAACCCCGGCTCGACCACGAACGCGCGCAAGAAGAACGGGCGCTGGATCGTCGACGTGAACGCTCGCTCACGGCCCGGTGAGCCCGTGAAGAGCATCGGCCAGGTCTATGTCGACCCGGCGAGCGGAGCGGTGACCGAGTCGTGGACCGGCATCCAGGTCACCTGGACAATGGCCCGCGGCTACCCGGGCGCCTTCGGCCGCTCGGTCAACGCGGCGTGGATATGGGTGACGCTCTGCGTGCTCTTCGTCGCACCCTTCGTGGACTTCCGCCGGCCGCTGCGCTGGTTGCACGCCGACCTGTTCGCGCTGCTCGCCTTCAGCGTCTCGCTCGCGTTCTTCAACGCCGGCAACCTCGGCCTCTCGGTGCCGCTGGCGTATCCGCTGCTCGCGTACCTGCTCGCGCGGCTGCTGTGGATCGGGCTGCGCCGGGCGCCCTCCCCAGCGCCGATGCTGCGCCTCAACGTCCCATGGCGCTGGCTTGCGGTGGCGACGCTGTTCCTGCTCGGCTTCCGGATCGGGCTGAACGTCGCCGACGGCAACGTGATCGACGTCGGCTATTCAGGCGTCATCGGCGCCGACAAGCTCACTCATGGTCGCGAGCTCTGGGGCGCGTTCCCCGGCGACAACGACCACGGCGACACCTACGGACCCTTGCTCTATCTGGCGTATGTCCCGTTCGAGCTGATCTGGCCGTGGCACGGGCGCTGGGACAGCCTGCCCGCGGCGCATGCCGCGGCGGCGGTCTTCGACCTGGCCTGCGTCGCGCTGCTGTTCCTGATCGGCCGCCGGCTCGCCGGTCCGGCCCTCGGCACGGTGCTCGCCTACGCCTGGGTGACGTTCCCGTTCACGATCTTCGCCACCAACGCCGGGACGAACGACGCACTGCCCGCGGCGCTCGTGCTCGTCGCGCTGCTCGCGCACGCGTATCCGCTGCGCCGTGGCGCGTTCGTCGCCGCGGCGGGCCTGACAAAGTTCGCCTCGCTCGCGCTGCTGCCGCTGCTGGCCGCGCACGATCTCGGCCCGGCGGGCGGGCGGGCCCGGCGCATCGCGCGCTACGCGGCGGGCGCCTGCCTGGTGCTCGCCGGCGGAGCGGCGATCGTTCTCGCCGGCACGGATCCGGCGACGTTCTGGGAGCGGACGATCGGCTTCCAGTCGGGCCGCGACGCGCCGTTCTCGGTGTGGGGCTTCTACAACGAGGGCTGGGAGGTTGCGCAGCGCTTCGTCCAGGCCGGCGCCGTGCTGCTGGCGGTGGCTCTGGCGTTCGTACCGCGTCGCCGGGACCTCGTCGGCCTGGCGGCGCTCAGCGGCGCGGTGCTCGTCGCCTTTCAGATGGCGACGACCTACTGGTTCTACCTCTACCTCGTCTGGATCGCGCCGCTCGCGTTGATCGCGTTCTTCGGGCGCCTGGCGCGCGCGCCGGTCAGCCCTGCGACGGAGCCGGCAGCAGCACCTGCTCGATCGAGTCGGCCCGCAGCCGCTTCGTACAGCGGATGACGACCCCGTTCAGCCACGGGTCGTCGTCGGAGGTCTCGAAGCGCACGTGCATCTGCGTCATGAGCGACTCGATCGCGAGCTCCTTCTTGACGCCGAGAACGCCGCCGCGCGGACCGGTCATCCCGACGTCGCTGATGTAGGCGGTGCCCCCGGGCAGCACGCGTGCGTCGGCGGTGGGCACATGTGTGTGGGTGCCGACGACTGCCGTCACGCGACCGTCCAGGTGCCAGCCCATCGCGACCTTCTCGCTCGTCGCCTCGGCGTGCATGTCGATCAGGACGTGGTCGCAGCCGCGCCGGTCGAAGTCGTCGAGGATCGACTCGATCTCCGGGAACGCGGGCCGCGCGGCCCGCAGGAAGACGTTGCCGGAGAGGTTCGCGACTCCGAGCCGCGTGCCATTTCGCTCGACGACGCAGGCGCCGCGGCCCGGCTGCGCGCGCATGTAGTTGGCGGGGCGGACGATGCGCTCGCTCTCGTCGAGATAGCTGAAGATCTCGCGCCGGTGGTAGGCGTGGTTGCCGAGCGTGATCGCGTCGACGCCGGCCTCGAACATCTCGTCGGCGATGATCGGAGTGATCCCGAGTCCGCCGGCGGCGTTCTCGCCGTTGACGATCACGAACGTCGGGTCGTGCCTCTCACGCAGCGACGGGAGCAGCGTCAGCAGGGCGCGCCGACCCGGGCTGCCGACCACGTCTCCGATGAAGAGCAGGGTTGTGGACGTGTCCGGCACGCGACGAGTCTCCCGCAAAGTAGGGTCCGCGCGGTGTGCGCTGCGTCCCACGTCGCCGCAGACGCGGTGCTTCAGGCCCGCGGTGTGCGCAAGCTCTTCGGTGAACGGCACGCGCTGCGCGCCATCGACGTGCACGTCGACGCGGGCGAGGTCCTGGCGGTCATCGGGCCCAACGGCGCCGGCAAGACGACGCTGCTCGAGATCCTCTCGGGCGCCCAGCGAATGGACGGCGGCGAGGTCGATCGTCCCGCGCGCGGCGTCGGCTGGGTGCCCCAGCAGCTCTCCATCCACGGCCGCCTGACGGTCGAGGAGAACCTTCGCCTGTTCGCGCGTCTGGAGCGGGTCGCCGACATCGAGCGCTCCGTCGCAGCGATGCTCGACGATGCGGGCCTGCGCGAGCGGGCGGGCGATCTCGTGGAGCGTCTCTCCGGCGGTTACCGGCAGCGCGTCAACGTCGCGGTCGGGCTGCTCGGTGATCCGGCCGTCGTACTGCTCGACGAGCCCTCGGCCTCGCTCGACCCACGCCAGCGCGAGCGCCTCTGGTCGTTCCTCGAGCGCCGCGCGGCCGCCGGGACGGCGCTGCTCGTGACGACGCACGACGTCGCCGAGGCCTGGCGCCACGCCGACCGCGTGATCGTGCTCGCCGACGGCGAGGCGTTGTTCGACGGCCCCCCGGCGGAGCTCCCGCGGGCGGGCGACGAGGCCGACTTCGAGGCGGCGCTCGTCCGCTTCCTCGAGGAGCAGGGCCACTGATGCCGGCGGCCGGCACATGGAGGTCGCGATGCGCTGGCTGGCGCTGAAGGACCTGCGCATCCTCGGCCGTTCGCCGCTGCTCGTCGCGACGCTGCTGCTCTACCCGGCGATCGTCGCGTTGCTGATCGGACTGTCGCTGTCGCGCGGCCCGGACACGCCGCGCGTCGCCGTGCTCAACGAGGTCCCGGCGGGGGAGCGGACGATCGCCGTCGGGCCGGCGAGCATCGATACCGACCGCTACGCCAAGGAGCTGTTCAGCGCGGTCGACGCCGTGCCCGTGCGCGACCGCAAGCAGGCGCGCGAGCTGGTCCAGAGCGGTGAGGTGCTCGCGGCGATCATCGTCCCGGCCGATGTCACCGATCGCCTGAAGTCGGCGATCAACCTCAGCGGCGGTCCCGCGCCGCAGATCGACGTGATCTACAACGCGGGCGACCCGCTGAAGGCCAACTACGTCAAGTCGTTGATCGAGAGCAAGGTCGCCGACGCCAATCGCGTGCTGCAGACGCGCCTGACGGAGATCTCGGCGGGATATCTGGGCATCCTCCTGCGCGGCGGGTCGTTCGCCGTGCTCGGCAACGACTTCGAGGTGCTCGGGCTGCGCCACTCGAAGGAGATCATCGACGCCACGCTGGGCGACCTGCCGCCGGATTCGCTGCACCGCGCGCCGCTGCGTGAGGTCTCGGACTTCGCCCAGCTGGCGATCGACAACCTGGACCTGTCCGATCAGGTGCTGGCGGCGGTCGCCGAGCCGGTCGGGATCCGCCGTGAGGTGCTCGACGGCCGCGACACGCCGCTCGAGACGTTCGCCGTCGGCGTGGCGGCGATCGTCTCGCTGATGCTCGTGACGCTGCTGCTGGCCTCAGGCCTGCTCGCGCTGGAGCGCCAGGACAACACGCTGCGGCGGTTGATCCGCGGCCTCGTGCGGCCCGGCGCGCTGCTGGCCGAGAAGGCGCTCGTGGCGGGCGCCTGCGGCACGGGCGTGGCGCTGCTGCTGCTGGCCGTGGTCGGGATCTTCGTCCCGCTTGCGTGGGAGCGCGCCGGCCTCTGGGCGCTCGCGATCGCCGCCGGCGCGGCCGCGTTCGGTGCGCTCGGCGTCGCGCTCGGCGTCGTCGCGCGGGAAGTGCAGGCCGCGTCGCTGCTTGCGTTCGTGCTGTCGCTGCCGCTGGCGTTCCTGGCGGTAGTCCCGCAGGGCGCGGTGTCGGCGGGCCTCTTCGACGTGATCTCGGTGGTCAGCGCCCTGTTCCCGTTCGAGCCCGCGCTCGACGCGCTCGGCGACGCGCTCGGCGACGGCGCGATGGGAGGAGACCTGCTCCACCTCGCCGTGCTCGCCGCGGTCTACGGGCTGGTGGCGCGCGTCGCACTTCCCCGCGCGGCCGCGTAGGACTCGACGAGCGGCCAGTTGCGCCTACCATCAATCTCCTGATGGCCTTTCCCGCCACCCGAATGCGCCGGCTGCGACGCACCGCGCCGCTGCGTGACCTCGTGCGTGAGACGCGCCTGAATGTCGCCGACCTCGTGATGCCCCTGTTCGTAGAGGAGGGCATCTCGCAGCCGGTCCCGGTCGAGGCGATGCCAGGGGTGTCGCGTCTTCCGCTGGACGCGCTCGCACGCGAGGCCGGTGAGATCGCCGCGCTCGGGATCCCCGCGGTGCTGCTGTTCGGGATCCCCGCCGACAAGGATGACGAGGGCTCGGGAGCCTGGGCCGACCAAGGCGTCGTGCAGGAGGCGACGCGGGCGATCAAGGCCGCGAATCCGCAGCTGATCGTGATCGCTGACCTCTGCCTGTGTGAGTACACGAGCCACGGCCACTGCGGGCTGCTGGGCGACGAGGGCGCGGTCGACAACGACGCGACGCTCGAGCTGCTGGCGCGCACCGCCGTCAGCCAGGCACGCGCCGGAGCCGACGTGATCGCTCCCAGCGACATGATGGACGGGCGCGTCGGGACGATCCGCGCGGCGCTCGACGACGAGGGCTTCACCGACGTGCCGATCCTCGCCTACAGCGCGAAGTTCGCCAGCGCCTTCTACGGCCCGTTTCGCGAGGCCGCGGGCTCGTCGCCGGCGATCGGCGATCGGCGCTCCTACCAGATGGATCCGGGCAACGCGCGCGAAGCGCTGCGCGAGGTCCAGCTCGATGTCGACGAGGGCGCGGACATGATCATGGTCAAGCCCGCGCTTCCTTATCTGGATGTCATCCGTCGCGTCGCGGACGCGACGTCGCTGCCTGTGGCGGCCTACAACGTCAGCGGTGAGTATGCGATGGTGAAAGCGGCCTGCGCCGCCGGCTGGCTCGATGAGCGCGCTGCGGTCCTGGAGACGCTGACCGCGATCCGTCGCGCCGGCGCCGACATCGTCATCAGCTACCACGCGAAGGACGCCGCCCGATGGCTTCAAGCGACGTGACCGCAACACCCAAGCTGCGCAGCCGCACGCACGGCGCCGCGGTCCCGCTGAGCGATCAGGACCGCAAGCTGCTGAACCTGATGCAGGGCAGCTTCCCGCTCGACCCGCGGCCCTACCTGCGAGTCGCCGAGCAGGCGGGGATCACCGAGGAGCGGGTGCTCGCCGACGTCCAGCGCCTGCTCGACGACCGCATCATCCGCCAGGTCACGCCGATCTTCGACACTCGCGCGCTCGGCTACGGCTCGATGCTCGTCGCCGCCAAGATCGACCCCGAGAACCCGTGGCGCGCCGCCAAGATCGTCAACTCGCACCCCGGCGTGTCACACAACTACCTGCGCAACCACGAGTTCAACATGTGGTTCACGCTGGCCGTCGAGGAGAGCTCACCGCTCGGCCTGCAGGGGACGCTCGACGTCCTGCAGGAGCTGACAGGGGCCGAGTCGATCCGCCAGCTCCCCACGCTGAAGCTGTTCAAGATCCGCATGGATCTGGAGATGGAGGGCGACACGAAGACGCTGTCCTCGGAGGGCGTCGCGGCGGAGCCGATCGACCTCGAGAAGCAGCCCTACGACGAGCTTGACATCAACGTCATCCGGGAGACGCAGGGCGACCTTCCGGTCGTGCCCGAGCCGTGGGTGCCGGCGGCCGAGCGCCTGGGCCTCAGCGTCGGCGACCTGCTCGAGCACCTGGGCGCGATGGCTGAGCGCGGGCTGCTGCGCCGCGTCGCCGCGATCCTCTTCCATCGCCGCGCCGGGTTCAGCGCGAACGGCATGGGCGTGTGGCAGGTGCCGGACGACAGAATCCAGGACATCGGCCCGCGGATGGCGGCCTTCCGGGGCATCTCGCATTGTTACGAGCGCCCGACCTACGCCGACTGGAAGTACCAGATCTTCACGATGGCGCACGGTCGCTCGAAGGACGAGTGCGACGCGATCCTCGACGCGATCGCCGCGCAGTTTCCCGAGATCGAGGACCGCGCGACGCTCTACTCGAGCACCGAGTTCAAGAAGATCCGGCTGCTCTACTTCACCGACGACTTCCGCGAGTGGGAGCGCGAGCACGCGGGCGCCTGAGCCCGCGTGCGATCGCTGGTGAGCGTCTCGCTGCGCGACACCCGCTCTGAGGAGCTCTACGCCCGGGCGCGTCAGTACCTGCCGGGCGGCGTCAACTCACCCGTCCGCGCGATGCGCGCGATCGGGCGAGACCCACTGTTCGTCGAGCGCGGCGAGGGCGCGGAGATAACCGACGTCGACGGCAACACGTACGTCGACTACGTCTGCTCGTGGGGTCCGCTGATTCTCGGTCACGCGCATCCGGCGGTGATCGAGGCGATCGAGGCGGCGGCGCGGGCCGGGACGACGTTCGGCGCTCCGACGCACGCCGAGGTGGACCTCGCGGAGGAGGTCTCGCGCCGCGTGCCCGGCATCGAGATGCTGCGCATGACCAGCTCCGGCACCGAGGCCACTATGAGCGCGGTGCGTCTCGCGCGGGCGGCGACGGGGCGCGAGAAGGTGCTCAAGTTCGCCGGTGCCTACCACGGGCACGTCGACGGCCTGCTGGCGCAGGCCGGCAGCGGCCTCGCGACGCAGACGATCCCCTCCAGCCCTGGGGTGCCGCAGGCCGTCATCGCCAGCACCGTCGTCGTCCCCTGGAACGACGCCGACGCCGTCATCGCCGCGACCGCTGAGAACGAGTTCGCGGCGATCCTGGCCGAGCCCTACCCAGCCAACATGGGCCTTGTCATGCCGCAGGAGGGCTTCCTCGACCTGCTGCGTGACCGCGCGACACGCACCGGCGCGCTGCTCGTTTTCGACGAGGTGATCACCGGGATGCGCGTGGCGCCGGGCGGGGCGCAGGAGTTGACCGGCGTGATCCCCGACATCACGATCCTCGGCAAGGTCTTCGGCGGCGGCCTTCCGGCTGCGGCGTACGGCGGATCGCGTGAGCTGATGGAGCTGCTCGCCCCGGTCGGCGACGTCTACCAGGCCGGGACGCTGAGCGGAAATCCGCTGGCCGTCGCAGCCGGCCTGGAGACGCTGCGCCATCTGGACGAGCAGGCGTATCTGCGCCTCCAGGCGACGACGACGGCCCTGGCCGACGGGTTGCGTGAGGCCGCCGGGGCGATCCCGGTGCAGATCAGCGTCGCCACGGGCCTGCTGACGGTCTTCTTCACCGAGCAGCCGGTCACCGACTACGCGGGCGCTCAGGCCTGCGACCTTGATCGCCACGCGGCGTGGTGCCGCGCGCTGCTCGCCCGCGGGGTCTATCCGCCGCCGTCGCAGTTCGAGGCCTGGTTCCCATCACTGGCCCACACGCACGAGCACCTCGAGTGCACGCTCGATGCTGCGGCTGCGGCGTTCCTCGAGGTTGTGTGACCGAACGTGCCCTCACACGCCTCGCCGGGCTCGTACGCGAGGAGGGCGGCCTGCTCGCGCAGGCTCTGACTGCAGGCGATCCACGGATCCCGCCGGGCGATCCTGAGCTCGGAATGCTCGCGGCGAGCGGTCCTCGCGCGCAGGCCGGGCCCGAGGAGTTCGCGCTCGCGGTCGAGGCCGCATACGAGGGGTACCTGCTGCACCGCGGAATGTCGCGCATCCTCGACGCCTCCGACCGCGACCTGGCTCTGCTGGCCGGCGACCGCCTCTACGCGCTCAGCCTCGCGGTCCTCGCTGATGCGGGCGCCGTCGAAGCCGTGCGTGAGCTCGCGGACGTGATCTCGTTGTGCGCCCTCGGGCAGGCCGAGCGCTCACCAGAGGTCGAGGAGGCGGCCTGGGAGGCCGGCGCAACCGCGATCGGATGGGGCCCGTCCGAGGCGCTGGAAGCTGCCAAAACAGCTGCTAGGAACCGTGTTCCCGGGTCGGCTGACGGGCTGCGTGGTGCCGCCCGCCAGGTCCGTGGAGACGTGGCACACGCGCACTGAGTTTTTCGCGGCCCCGGTCAGGCAGCCGCGTTGGATTCACGAGCGATAAGGTTGCGCCCGCAGCGCCGGGCCTCACCCGCGCGCCTCACGCTGGAGCCTCCGTGGCAGATCGCAAGAACGCCAAGTCGAAGTACACCATCGACCGTCAGATACCGGGCGCCTTCGAAGGCGAGACCGTGACTCGGCGGCGTTTCATGACTGGCGCGGCGCACACCGCAGGCGGCATCGCGACTGCGGCGTTCGTGCTCCCGTCGCTCGGCTTCGCGCTCGGCCCGCTGTTCGAAGCGAAGGAGCAGTCCTGGCAGGCGGTCGGCGCCATCGGTGACTTCGGCGGCGACACCTACGTCCCGCGGACGATCACGCTTACGCCGGAGATCGGCGACGTCGGCAAGGCCACCGTCTTCGTGCGGCAGTTCAACCCCGCCGTCGACGAGGAGGAGCGCGACCAGTACAACGAGTACATCGCGATCTCCACGGCGTGCATGCACCTCGGCTGCCCCGTGAACTTCGTGCAGGCCGCGAAGCGATTCATCTGCCCGTGCCACGGCGGCGTGTACGACTTCGTCGGCAAGGTCGCAGGCGGACCGCCCGTGCGACCGCTCGACCGCTTCTACACGCGCGTCGAGGGCGGGACGGTGCTCGTCGGGCCGCGCTTCTCGGTCAACAGCGAGCTGCGCCGCTTCTCACCGCGCGATCCCGGTGAGCCGCTCGACGGTGTCGGCCAGTTCCTCTACCCCTCGCGGCCCACGATGCGGAAGATCGAGGGCACCTGATGCCCAAGCTCAAGCTTCCCGCACCGCCGCTCCCGAACAAGGCGCTGCCCCAGCCCCGGCGCCCCGGCAAGGCGTACGGCCCGCAGGGGCCCGTTGAGCACGCCAAGGAGGCCGGCACCTCGGCTGTCGGCTGGATCGACGAGCGCACGTCGCTGTCGGGGTTCGGCCGCTGGGCGATGTTCCGCAAGGTCCCCAAGGGGACCAATTGGTTCTACACGCTCGGCTCGGCGTCGATGTTCGCGTTCCTGAGCCAGAGTGTGACGGGCGTCTTCCTGGCGATGTACTACGAACCGTCGGCGACGCGCGCCTACGAGTCGATCCGTCACATCAACAACGACGTCTTCCTCGGCGAGTTCGTGCATGCGATGCACAAGTGGGGCTCGACGGTGATGGTCGTGCTGGTCTTCATGCACATGGGCCGCACGTTCTTCTTCGGCGCCTACAAGTACCCGCGCGAGCTGAACTGGGTGATCGGCGTCGTGCTGCTGATCCTGACCATGACGATGTCGTTCACGGGCTACCTGCTGCCGTTCGACCAGCGCTCCTACTGGGCGACGATCGTGGGCGTCAACATCAACGGCACCGGCCCACTCGTCGGTCCGTACCTGAGCGACTTCCTGCGCGCCGGCCCCGAGTTCGGCGCCACGACGCTGTCGCGCTTCTACGCGGTCCACATGATGCTCGTGCCAGGCTTGATCGCCGCGCTGATCGGCTTCCACCTGTACCTCGTCACCAAGCTCGGCACGACCGCGCCGCCCTGGGTCCAGGCCAAGGCGCCTGAGTCCGTGCGCGAGGAGCGGGTCGAGGGATGAACAAGCAGGAGAAGGAGCAGTACCTCCGCGACTACGGAGTCCTGAAGTCCCAGGGCAAGCCGTTCTTCCCGTACGCCGTCGCCAAGGACGGCGCGATGGCGGCGATCGTCCTGCTGATCATCATCGCGATGGCGATCGTCCTCGGCGCCGAGCTGGGCCCGAAGGCCGATCCGACGACGACGACCTACACCCCGCGCCCGGAGTGGTACTTCTTCTTCCTGTTCGAGGTGCTGCGGGTGATCAAGCCCGCCTCGCTCGTCCCGCTCGCGACGATCGGCGTGCCGACGATCTGCATGATCCTGCTGTTCCTGCTCCCGTTCTACGACCGCGGCCCGGAGCGCCGCCCGGAGCGCCGCCCGATCGCGACGACCACCGGGATCTTCGTGATCATGGCGATGGGCTACCTGACCTACCTCGGCGCCGCCGCCGGTCCGCCGTCGAAGGTCGAGATCGATCCGCCGAAGAACATCGTCGCGCAGGGACCGGCCGCGATCGAGGAGTTCGAGAAGGGCGGCCAGGTCGTCGCCCAGTCGGGCTGCCTCGCGTGTCACAAGATCGGCGAGAACGGCAACGACGGCCCGGGGCCTGAGCTCACCGACATCGGCGGCCGCCTGCCGCTGCCGGCGATCGAGCGCACGCTCGTCAACCCGACGGCGCCGATGCCCTCGTTCGAGAGCCTCTCGCAGAACTCGCCTGAGCAGTTCAAGCAGATGGTCGGGTTCCTCGCAGAGCTGAAGTAGGCATCGCTCTCCGCATGACCACCGCCCCCCGGCCGGCGAGCGGCACGCTCGAAGAGCCGCAGGTGCGGGCGATGTTCGATCGCATCGCCGGCGTGTACGACGTCATGAACTCCGTGATGACCGCGGGGCTGCACCACAAGTGGCGCCGCCGCGCCGTCGATCTCGCGGATGTCGCCGAGGGCGACGAGGTGCTCGACGTCGCGACCGGAACGGGCGATCTGGCGCTCGAGTTGTCCGCGCGCGTCGGCCCGTCGGGCATGGTGATCGGCTCGGACTTCTCGCAGGAGATGCTCGCGTGCGCGCGCCGCAAGGCTCCCGAGCTTCGGTGGGAGTGGGCCAACGCGCTCGACCTCCCCTATGAGGACGGACGTTTCGCCGCGGCGACGGTGGGCTTTGGGGCGCGGAACTTCTCGGATCTCGACCGCGGTCTGGCCGAGATGGCCCGCGTCGTGCGGCCGGGGGGCCGCGTCGTCGTGCTCGAGATCACGACGCCGACGAGGCCGCCGCTGTCGACGTTCTTCAGCGCCTGGTTCGACCACGCCGTTCCGCTCATCGGGCGCCTGGCCGGCGATCCCGACGCCTACGCCTACCTGCCCAGTTCGGTCAAGCGTTTTCCCGGTCCGCATGAGCTCGCGCAGCGCCTGGACGCCGCCGGGCTGGTCGACATCCGCTACCTGCTGACGGCGGGTGGGATCATCGCGATCCACTCCGGCCGCAAGCCGTGAACCTGACGCCCGAGACGGAGGAGCTCGTCCGCGTTGGCGGCGACCATGTGCGGGCGTTGCTGGCGCGGGTCGAGGAACGCCTGCGCGTCAGCGCCGTGGGGCACGGGGAGGCGCTTGCCCGGCACGCGGGTGACACGATCGCGGCGGGTGGCAAGCGTCTGCGGCCGTTGCTCGTGGTGCTGGCCGCGGGCGAGAGCAGCGACGAGCGGGTGGCGGCCGCGGTGGTACGCGCGGCGGCGGCGGTGGAGCTCGTGCACAGCGCGACGCTCGTGCACGACGATGTGCTCGACGGCGCGGATCTGCGGCGCGGCCGTCCGACGGTCGTCGCGCTCGCGGGCCGCGAGATGGCGACCGCCGCAGGGGACGTGCTCTTCTCGCGCGCCTTCGCCGAGCTGGCGCAGGCCGGCGGCGCGGCGTCGATCCGTGCCCTCAGCGACGCCTGCTCGGCGCTGGCGCGCGGTGAGCTGCTGCAGCGCGCCGACGCGTGGGACCCGGCCGTCACGGTGGAGCGATATCTGCTGCGCTGCGAGCTGAAGACGGCCAGCCTGTTCCACGCGGCGTGTGAGCTCGGCCTGCTCGCGAGTCATCGCCCGCCCGGTGAGCTCGGCGACTTCGGCCGGCGCATCGGCCTCGCCTTCCAGATGCTCGACGACATCCTCGACGTGTCCGGTCCCGCCTCGTCGACCGGCAAGCACCGCGGCACGGATCTGCTGGACGGCACGGTGACCCTTCCGTTCATCCGGGCGCGTGAGCACGACGGTCACCTGGCGGCGCTCGACCCGCGCTCGGTCACCGGCCCCGCAGAGGCCGAGCAGGTGTGTGAGCGCATCGCGGCCACCGGCGCCTTGGAGGAGGTCAGGGCGCTGGCCCTGGACCACGTCGCGGCGGCCAAGGCCGGGTTGGCCGAGACGATCGAGCCTCGGCGCCGTGAGGCGCTGGAGCTCGTGGCCGACGGCGTCGTCTCCCGCTACAGCTGACAGCAGCGCTAGAAGTCTTCGGGCAGCAGGTGGCCGCCCTCGAGCGCATGGCGCAGGCGCGTGGCCTCGGTCTCGATGTTCTCTTCGACGAGCGCGTGCAGGGAGCGCGCGAGCTCGGCTGCGCCGCGCTCGAGCTCGATGTCGTAGTGGTCGACGACCTCGTCCGCGACCACGACCGTGCCGGTCTGCCGGCAGTTGGGGCAGCGCAGCGTGACACGCCAGTGGCGCGTCCCGGCCTCGTCCCAGTCGAGCGGCTGCACGAAGCCGCAGTCGCATCTGCCGCAGGTCATCAGGTCCCGGGCGGCCTCGGCGAGCGCCGAATCCGGCTGCGTCTGGCGCGCGCCGATGGCGTTCGCTCGGCCGTCCAGGTACACGATCTCGATCGTGCGGCCGGACGGGAGCAGCACCTGGCGCACCTGGGTGTCGGTCTGGTGGCGCATAAGGTGTCGGAAGGGGTGCCGCATCCGGATGGGGCATCGGCGTGCGGGCTCGACCTCTTGAACACCGCTGGACGCGAAAAGGTGCGCTCTGCGAACCACAAGGCGCCGCTCGGTCGGTCGGCCACTTCCGGCCTGCCCGGCCACTGCCGCCGGTACGCTGTCGCAGATGCCCAACATCGGACCACTCGAGCTCGTCATCCTGCTCGTGATCGTGCTGCTCATCTTCGGGCCCAAGCGACTCCCGGGCCTGGGCAGACAGCTGGGGACCGGCATGCGCGAGTTCAAGGATTCGATCACCGGCAAGGACAAGGGCGACGACGACGCTGAGCGGGCATTCGGTGACGAGGGCGCCAAGCGCGCGGTCGACGCGGCGCCAGTTGAGCAGCGCACGCCGCCGGCCGACGATCAGCCGGCGATCGTCGCCGGCGACCCAGGCGTGGAGGGCGACGCCCCGCGCGCCGACGGCTGATGACTGACTGCGCGCAGCCGCGTTCCTAGCTGGAACCTCGCGCCGTGCCCGTGATGCGGCCCATCGACCACGAGGACCGGCTGAGCATCGTCGACCACCTCGACGAGCTTCGCAACAGGCTGATCGTCTGTCTCGTCGTGTTCATGGGCGCCTTCGCGCTCTGCTACTGGCAGAACGCCAAGGTCCTGGAGCTCGTCAACGAGCCGCTCGCGCAGTCGCAGCGCGCCGGTACCGGAAACGACCCGCTTGAGCAGACGGCGGAGTTCGATGCCGCGCTCGAGCGGATGCTGCGCAAGCTCAAGCCCGCGCTGAGTCAGACCGGGGCTGCGCTCGGCGCCCTGGGCGACGACCCGGGCGTGGCGCGCTCCACGCGTGAGAGCCTCGGCGAGGCGACGGACGCGCTTTCGGCCGCGGCGCGTGAGCTCGATCGCACGATCGCGCAGGTGCCGGAGAGCCGCGGCCGGCGGCCGGTCACGCTCGGGGTCGCCGAGCCCTTCGTGGCGACGTTCACGGTCGCGGGCTATGCGGCGCTGCTGCTGGCGCTCCCGTTCATCCTCTGGCAGGCGTACGCCTTCCTGCTGCCGGCTTTCGACCGGCGTGAGCGCCGCGTCGCGTTGCCGCTGATGGCGCTGGTGCCGGTGCTGTTCCTGGCCGGCGTGCTGTTCGCCTACGAGGTCGCGTTGCCGCGGGCGGTGGACTTCCTGCAGAACTTCAACGACGACGAGTTCGACATCCTGCTGCAGGCCAAGGACTACTACCGCTTCGTCGTCGTGTTCCTGGCGCTGATGGGGCTCGTCTTCCAGATCCCTGTCGGAGTGCTGGCGATCACGCGCACCGGCCTGGTCACGGCGCGCGGCCTGTGGCAGCGTCAGGGCTACGTGATCCTCGGGATCTCGATCGTCGCGGCCGTGGCGACGCCGACGCCGGATCCGGTCACGATGCTCATCACCATGGCGCCGCTCGTGGTGCTCTACTGGCTCAGCATCGGGTTGGCGTGGCTGTTCCGCCCGCGCGGGCCGTCGGTTCGAGGGCGCTGGGACGAGTACTGGGACGACGACGAACTGGACGACGAGGACGACGAGGACGGCCTGGGCGAAGGGGACAGCGCTGAGCGCGGCGATGCTGGCGCCCCCAGCGACGACTCCCGCGTATCCTGAAGGGCATGCTGTTCGATCTTCGTGGCCGCGGCCGCCGCCGCACAGTCCAGGCCATCTACCTGTCGCTCGCCATTCTCATGGGTGGCGGCCTCGTGCTGTTCGGGATCGGCGGTGCGACGTCGGGTGGCCTCGTGGATGCCGTCTCGGGTGGCGGCGGCTCTGGCGTCGACAAGAGCATCTACAAGGACCGGATCAAGGAGCTCACGGTGAAGCTCAAGGCCAATCCGAAGAACGACGCGGCACTCGCAGACCTGACGCGCGCACAGGTCCAGCAGGCGTCCGTCGTGGGCTACGACCAGGGCGCCGGCACGTACACCAAAGCCGGAATCGAGGGTCTGCAGATCGCAGCCAAGTCGTGGGACCGGTATCTGGACCTCGACCCGGCGAAGCCCAACGGAGGACTGGCCGCGCTGATGGTCTCGGCGTTCGGTGCCAACGCCCTCAACGAACCTGCACGCGGCGCCCGTGCTCTCGAGGTCGTCATCGACTCGCGCGGACCGAGCGCGGCGCTCTACACCCAGCTAGCGCTGCTCCAGTACGCGGCGGGTGACGTGCGTCACAGCGTCCTCGCGGAGAAGCAGGCGCTGGCTCGTACGAAGCCTGAGCGACGCAAGCTGCTGAAGGCGCAGATCGCCGCACAGCGCACGCAGGTCGACGACGTCCGCCTGGGCGGGATCGAGGACATCGTCCCCACCCAGAAGTAGCGCCCGCCGCGCCGCCGTACGCCTCCCGACGAGCGGCTACCATCACCGTCCCCCCGCAGGCCGAGTGGCACGCGGGCGAACGCCCGCCCCTGTAGCTCAACTGGCAGAGCAGCGGACTCTTAATCCGAAGGTTCCAGGTTCGATTCCTGGCGGGGGCACTTCGCGGTGCCCCGACCTCTGGTTGAATCGCGGCCATGCTCGCGAGTCTGAATGGCCGTGTGATGCCTGCCGCGGAGGCGACCGTCCCGATAACTGACGAGGGACTGCTGCGTGGCGACGGGGTGTTCGAGGTCGTGCGCCTGTACGGCGGCGTGCCCTACGCGCTGGACGAGCACCTGGAGCGCATGACGAGCTCGGCCGCGAATCTGCGTCTGCCGTTCGACGCCGGGGTGCTCGAGTCCGAGGTCCTGGCGCTGATCGAGGCGGCGTCGCCCGGCGACGACATGGTGCGGCTCGTCTGCACGCGCGGCGGCAACCGGATCATCACGGTCGAGTCGCTTCCGCAGGTTCCCGAGACGTTGGCGCTCGTGTGCGTGCGCTACTCGCCGACCCGCGTGATGGACGGGATCAAGTCGCTGTCCTACGGCGCGAACATGCTGGTCACGCGGCTGGCGAAGGAGCGGGGCGCCGACGAGGCGCTGCTGGTGACGCCGCACGGCCGAGTCCTCGAAGGGCCGCGGCAGTCGTTCGTCGCCTCGCTCGATGGCGAGACGCTGGTCACGCCGCCGCTCGACGACCACGTCCTGGACTCGATCACGCGACGGCGGCTGATGGAGTCCGGGCTCGTGACGGAGCGCCCGATCTCGGCCGACGAGCTGCCGTTCGCGCAGGAGGCGTTCCTCGCGTCGACCACCCGTGAGGTACACGCCGTCAGCTCGATCGACGGGATCGCGATGCCCGCCGCGCCGGGTGCGCTGACACAGCGCGCTGCGGCGGCCGTCCATGAGGTGATCGCCTCTGCGGTCGGCCAGCCCGCGGCGTGAAGGTCCTCACCGTAATCGGGAACCGGCCGCAGTTCGTCAAGGCCGCCGCGGTCTCGCGCCTGCTGCGCGCGCGTCACGAGGAGCTGCTCGTCCACACCGGGCAGCACTACGACGACGAGCTGTCGACGATCTTCGTGCGGGAGCTCGGCATCCCGCGACCGGAGCTTCAGCTCGGCCTCGGCGGCGGCACCAACACCGAGCAGACCGCCCGCATGCTCTCGGCGATCGGGCCGCTGCTCACCGAGCAACAGCCCGACGTGGTTCTCGTCTACGGGGATACCAACTCGACGCTCGCGGGCGCGCTCGCCGCGGCGCAGGCGCGCGTCCCGATCGCCCATGTCGAGGCGGGCATGCGCTCCTTCGACAGGGCGATGCCGGAGGAGCTCAACCGCGTCCTCACCGATCACGCCTCCGACCTGCTGCTCTGCCCCTCGCAGGTCGCCGCCGGCAACCTGGAGCGCGAGGGCGTCGCCGGGCGGGTCGCGGTCGTAGGCGACGTTATGGTCGACGTCGCCGAGCTCGTGCGCCCGCGCGCGATGGCTGACGACGGGCCGCTCCGCGACGCAGGCGTCGACGCGGGCGACTACGTGCTGGTGACCGCACATCGCGCCGGCAACGTGGACGATCCCGCCCGCCTGGGACTGCTGGTGAACCTCCTGCTCGCGCTGCCGGGCCAGGTCGTCTTCCCGATGCACCCGCGAACCCGTGCGCGCCTGGAGGCCGCGGGCATGCTGGCGCAGCTCGATGCCGGCGTGCGCGTCCTCCCGCCGCTCGGCTACGTCCCCTTCACGTCGCTCCTGACGCGAGCGCGCAGCGTGCTCACCGACTCCGGCGGGGTGCAGAAGGAGGCCTATCTGGCGGGCGTGCGCTGCGTGACGCTGCGCGACACGACCGAATGGGTCGAGACGGTGGAGAGCGGCTGGAACACGCTCGTCGATCTCGACGGCGCAGCCGCGCTCGCCGCGCTCGACCGCGTGATGCCGGCTGAGCGGCCCGCTTTCTACGGCGACGGCCAGGCAGGCGCGCGCGTCGTCAGCGCGATCGAGACGTTCGCCGCCTGAGCGGCGACTGCTTACTCAGGCGTCCGGGCGGCCGATGCGCCGCACGGGGATGCCCGCCCGCGCGAAGCGCGCGGCGTCGAGAACTCCCCGGCCGTCGAGGATCGCCTTCGCCCCGGGAATATCAGCGGGCCCGAGCGCCGCGTACTCGCGGTGGTCGGACTGCACGACGACGGCGTCAACCTGCGAGCCATCCCAGGGCTCGAAGCCGAGTGCCGAAAGCTCGTCGGCTGAGTACAGCGGGTCGCTTGCTACGGGGGTCGCCCCGCTCGCGAGCAGCGCGTCACGCACCGGGAATGCTCCGCTGAAGGCCGTCTCCTTTACGTCGCCGCGATAGGCGATGCCGAGGATCAGAACGCGGGCGCCGTTGATCCCGCCCGCAAGGTCGGCGAGACGCTCCACTGCGTAGGCCGGCATCGTGTCGTTGGCGGCGCGGCCCGCCGCCGGCATCGTCGCGTCCGGGGCGCCCTCCAGGTAGAAGCGCGGGTAGACCGGGATGCAGTGGCCGCCGACAGCGATCCCGGGGCGGTGGATGTGGCTGAACGGCTGACTGTTGGAGGCATCGATCACGCGGCCGACGTCGATGCGCGCTGCGTCGGCGAAGCGCGCGAGCTCATTCGCGAAGGCGATGTTGACATCGCGGTACGTCGTCTCCGCGAGCTTCGCCAGCTCCGCCCCCTCAGCGCCGCCCATCGGCCAGACCTCGGCGTCCAGGAACGACGAGTAGGCCTCGATGCCGCGTCGCTCGCCCTCCTCACTCAGGCCGCCGACCAGCTTGGGGTAGGTCGCCAGATCCTGGAAGACGCGGCCGCTGTAGACGCGCTCGGGGCTGAACACCGTGAAGAAGTCCCGCTCGCCGCGCAGCCCGCTGGCGCGCTCCAGCGCGGGCGCGATCCGCTTGCGCGTCGTGCCGACCGGCACCGTCGTCTCGAAGCTGACGGTCGTGCCCGGCCGCAGGCTGCGACCGATGTCGGCGACGACGGAGTCGAGGATCCGCCAGTCCGGCCGCGCGTCAGCGTCCACCATCAGCGGCGGCACCGCGAGCACGAAGTCCGGTCCCTCGGCGACAGCCGCAGTCGTGTCCGTCTGCGCGCGCAGTCGCCCGGTGGCCACGAGCTTCTCCAGCGCTTCGTCCAGTCCCGCCTCGCCGGGGAACGGGGAACGCCCGGCATTCGCCTCGCCGACGACACGCTCGTCGACGTCGCAGCCGACTACGTCGTGCCCAGCCAGTGCGATCTGAGCCGCCAGCGGGAGGCCCATCTTGCCGAGCGCGACGACGACGACGCGCATCAGGTGCCGGCGCCGGCCACGGGGCTCTGCGGTGAGATGGACTCCCCGGATGCGGCGCTCGCGAGCACGGCCTCCGCCGTGGCGACGATGCCGACGCCCTCCTCGAGCGTCACGACGCCGCCTTCGCTCGCACCCTCGACGAGGTCGACGAACGCCTCGAGCTCCGCGAGCAAGGGCTCGCGGCGGCTCAGCGCGTAGCGCGTCATGTCGCCTTCGCTGACGCCGCGCATCGACTGCGACGCGCTCCACTCAGAACCCACGACGCCGTTCTCGTAGTAGGTCAGGTCCGCCGTGAGCGTGTCCGCGACCAGCATCCCGCGCTCACCGAGGATGCGTGTGCGGCGCACCTTCGTCGGGGACAGCCAGTCGACGACCAAGTTGAAGCTGACGCCGCTCTCCAACGAGCCGGTGACGAGCACGAGGTCCTCGTGCTCGCGAGCCATGCGGTGCTGGGTCTGCGCCGCGAGCCGCGCGACCGGCGAGTTGCCCAGCCAGCGCACGAGATCGAGGTCGTGCGTCGCGAGGTCCTTGACCACGCCCACGTCGCGTACGCGATCAGGGAACGGCCCGACGCGCTCGGTGGCGATCAGGAACACCTCGCCGAGCTGGCCTGTCTGGACGCGGCGGCGAAGCTCGAGCAACGCGGGGTTGAAGCGCTCGACGTGGCCGACGGCGCCGCGCACTCCGGCTGCGGCGCAGAGCGCTGCGATCTCGCGCGCCTGCGCCGTCGTCGCCGCGAGCGGCTTCTCGACGAGCACATGGATGCCGTGCTCGACCAGCACGCGCACGGCGGGCAGGTGCTCCTCGGTGGGAACCGCGACGATCGCGAAGTCGGGCGGACCGGCGGCGAGCAGCTCGCCGAGCGAGCTGAAGACGAGCTGGGGATCGCGTACCGCGCCGTACACATCGCCGGCGGGGTCGACCGCCCCCGCGAACGTCACCCGCGCCGTCGATTGGAGCAGCCGCGCGTGGTGCCGGCCGATCATCCCGAGGCCGAGCACGGCGCCGGTCAATGGCGTGCGATTGGTCGTCACGGGCCCGGGTAGGCTATCCGGCATGAGCGGACCACGGGCGCCCGGGCTCGTTCTCAGCGCTTCGGCGAGGGTCGGCGACGGAGCCGTGTTCGGAGCCAACGTCGTGGTCCACGACGATGTGGTGATCGGCGACGGGGTGATCGTCCAGGACGGCGCGATCCTCGGCAAGCCGTCGACGCTCTCGCCGCGTTCGACGGCGAGCACCGAGGCCGGGGAGCCGCTCGTCATCGAGGCCGGCGCCCGGATCCTCGCCCAGGCGATCGTCTTCGCTGGGGCGCGGATCGGCGAGCGCGCGATCATCGGCGATCAGTCCTATGTGCGTGAGCGTTCGGTGATCGGGCCTGACAGCGTGATCGGGCGCGGCTCGTGCATCGACAACGACGTCGTCGTCGGCGCGCGGGTGCGCATCCAGACCGGCGTCTACGTGACCGCGTACTCGGTCGTCGAGGACGACGTCTTCATCGGACCCTGCGCGATGACCACGAACGATCAGACGATGGCGCGCCCGGGCGACCACCTGCGCGGCGCGACGCTTCGCCGCGCCTGCCGCGTCGGCGGCGGGGCCGTGCTGCTGCCCGGCGTCGAGATCGGCGAGGACGCCTTCGTCGCCGCCGCGGCCGTCGTCACGCGCGACGTGCCACCACGAACCGTCGTGATGGGCTCACCCGCCCGCGTGATGCGCGAAGTGCCCGAGTCCGAGCTGCTCCCGCGTCGTTGACGCCGCACTCGGCGCAGTCCTGGAGCGAGGAATCGTGGATGCCTGGGGGTGTGGGCGGTGACCCGGTAGTGCGTCAGCACGGTGGGTCGCCGACCGTGCCCCCAGGCGCCACGAGACCCGCTCAGGCTGCGACGAGTGCCGAGCGCTCGCCTATCCACACGATCTGGTCGCGAGCGGGCCCGACGCCCAGCAGCGTCACCGGCACGCCGACGAAGTCTTCGATAAACCTCAAGTAATTTCGCGCGGCCTCCGGCAGCTCGTCCTCGCTGCGGCAGGCCGTCACGTCCTCCGACCAGCCGGGAACATCTTCGTAGACCGGCTGGGCGTGATGCAGGACTGACTGGTGGTAGGGGAACGTCTCGAGCACGGCACCGTCGGGGCTCTGGTAGCTGGTGCAGACCTTCAGCGTGTCGAAGCCGCTCAGCACGTCGAGCTTGGTGATCACGAGCGCTGTCATGCCGTTGATCCGGGCCGCATAGCGCAGCGCGACGAGGTCCGCCCAGCCCGTGCGGCGCGGGCGTCCCGTAGTCGTGCCGAACTCCCCGCCGCGCTGCCGCAGCTCCTCTCCTAGGTCGTCGTCGAGCTCGGTCGGGAACGGACCGGCGCCGACGCGCGTCGCGTACGCCTTGGCGACGCCCCAGACCTCGGTGATGTCGCGCGGGCCGACGCCGGCTCCGACGCAGGCCGCCCCTGCCACCGGGTTCGATGAGGTCACGAACGGGTACGTGCCGTGATCGATGTCGAGCAGAGCGGCCTGGGCGCCCTCGAAGATCACGAGCTTTCCGTCATCGAGGACGCGGTGCAGCAGCGATGCCGTGTCGGCGATGTGCTGCTCAAGCCGCCGTCCGTAGAGCAGGCACTGCTCGGTCATCGTGTGCAGGTCGAGCGCCGGGTCGCGCTCGAACGGGCGCAGCATCAGCTTCTTGGGCTCGAGCGCGGCCATGATCTTCTGCTTGAGGATCTTCTCGTCGAGCAGGTCCTGCACGCGAATCCCGAGGCGCGCGGCCTTGTCGGCGTAGCAGGGGCCGATTCCGCGCTTGGTCGTGCCGATCTCGAGCTTGCCGAGCTTCGCCTCGCCGGCGTGGTCGAGCATCAGGTGGTACGGCATGATCAGGTGCGCGTTGGCGCTGAGGCGCAGGTTGCGCACGTCGACGCCGCGCTCGCGCAGCCCGTCGATCTCGGCTGTCAGCACGGCCGGGTCGACGACGACGCCGTTCCCGATCACGCACGTCGTGCCCGGGTACAGGATCCCCGACGGGATCAGGTGGAACTTGAACGTCTCATGGCCGCGGACGATCGTGTGCCCGGCGTTGTTGCCGCCCTGAAAGCGCACGACGGCGGCCGCGCGCTCGGCGAGCAGGTCGACGACTTTTCCCTTGCCCTCGTCGCCCCATTGGGCGCCAACGATCGCGATGCTCGGCATTACGGGGAGGCAGTGTAGGGCGGCGTGCGGGCTCGTCCTGCCGGGCGAGCCCTAGGCCAGGCGCAGGTCGGTCGCGGCGGCTTCGGCTGCGCCCGAAGCCGCGTCCAATCGCTGGTCGACTGCCTCGTAGCGGCGGTGGTCGGGACCGAACAGCGGGCAGACCTCGCACATCTCCTCGAGCCGCGAGACGGTGCGCTCGCCGATCTGCTCAGCGAGCTGCTCGCGGTCGAGGTTCGTCGTGATGACGATGGCGCGCTCAGCCTCGTAGCGGTCGTTGACGATCGAGTAGAGCTGCTCCAGCACCCACGGGCTGGTCTTCTCCGCTCCGAGGTCGTCGATGTGCAGCAGGTCGACCTGCGCAAGGCGTGCGAGGAAGTCGGTGTACGCGCCGGGGGTGTCGTCGTCGAACGTCGACCTGATCTCGGCGAGCAGCCGCGGCAGCGAGTAGATCGCGACCGTGTGGCTGCGGTCGAGCGCCTCGCGTGAGACCAGCATCGCGAGCGTCGTCTTTCCGGTCCCCACGCTGCCGAAGAACCACAGCCCGCGCCCCTCGCGCAGGTGCTCGTCGAGGCGCCGGACGTAGCGTCGCACCTTGTCGACCTGCGGGGCCGGCATCTCGGTGACGGGCGGCCGGTCGAACGAGACCCCGCGGTAGCGCCGCGGGATCACCGCCGAAAGCGAGCGTGCGCGGCGGCCGGCGATGAGCTGGCTGCGACAGGCGCACGCATGCACTCCGCCGGCCTCCTCGTCGTCGATCCAGCCCGAGCCGTCGCAGCTATCGAGCGGGCAGCGATCGCTGCTTTGGGGAGCACCGCCGTGGGGTCTCATGCCGCGTCGCGCAGCTGGTTGCGGAAGCGCGGGTACTCGTGCTGGAACGTCAGCTTGACTTCACCCAGCCCCCCGTTTCGGTGCTTGGCGATGATGATCTCGCTGGTCCCGGGGTCCTCTGACTCCTCGCGCTTGTAGTACTCGTCGCGGTAGATGAACATCACGAGGTCGGCGTCCTGCTCGATCTGGCCCGATTCGCGCAGATCGGACAGCATCGGCCGCGGGGGGTTGCGGTCCTCCACCTTGCGCGAGAGCTGCGACAGCGCGATCACGGGGACCGCGAGCTCGCGCGCGAGGATCTTCAGGCCACGGCTCATCTCGCCGACCTGCTGCACGCGGCTGTCGTAGCGCCCGTCGGCGCGCATCAGCTGCAGGTAGTCGACGATGATCAGCCCGAGTCCGCCGCGCTCGGCCAGCTGCTGGTGCAGGCGGCGCGCCTTGGCGCGGATGTCGAGGAGGCCGATGTCGGACGAGTCGTCGACGTAGAGATCGGCGTCCTCGTAGTCGCCCGCAGCGCGCAGGACGCGCGCCCACTTGTCGTCGCGCACGCGGCCCTTGCGCAGGTCGTCGCCCTTGATCGTGGCCTGCGAGGCGATGAAACGCTGCGCGAGCTCGCCCTCGGACATCTCGAGCGAGAACAGCGCCACGGGACGCGGGTCGGCCTTGGCCAGCGCGACGTTCTCGGCGATGTTCGTGACGAGCGCCGACTTGCCCATCGAGGGACGCGCAGCGATGATGATCAGGTTGCCGGGCTGAAAGCCGCCGGTGATCGCGTCAAGGTCTGTGAACCCGGATGCCACGCCGGTCACCGACTTCCCATCGCGCGAGAGCGCGTCCCAGCGAGTCAGCTCCTCGTGCAGGATCTCGTTGGCACGGCGGAACTCCTGCTGGCCGCCGCCCATGCGGATCTCGAGGATCGTGCGCTCGGCGGCATCGACGATGTCGCGCGCCGCGCCGTCGCGGGTGAAGACGCTCTGCTGGATGCGGTACGAAGCGTCGAGCAGCTGGCGCAGGTGGGAGGTCTGCTTGACGATCTCGGCGTAGCGGCGGATGTTGCCGACCGCGGGAACCGCTGTGACGAGCTCACCGACGGCCTCCGGGCCGCCCGCTTCCGTGAGCTTGCCCATCGTCTTGAGCTGCTCGACGACGCTCAGCGCGTCGAGCTGGCCGCCGCCCTCGAACAGCGTCAGCATCGCCTCGAAGATCGGGCGATGGCGGCGCACGTAGAAGTCGGCGGGCTTCAGCGCCTCCTCGACGACGAACGCGTAGTGCGCCTTCTGAGAGAGCAGGATCGCCCCGAGCACCGCCTGCTCGGCGTCGATCGAGTGCGGCGGTGCCGTCGCCGCGCCCTGGTTCGAGGCTCCGAGCTGGGCTTCTGCGATGGCGCCGTCAAGGCTCGTCATGACCGCGACCGAACGTAGCAACGCGCCCAGTCGGCGCGGGCGGTATATGCCGCAACTTCGGCTCGTTCGTTGCCGGTGCTCGGCGCGCCGCGTGAGCGGACCTCCCAGAACGACGACGGGCGCCCAGTGGACGCCCGCGTGTGCTCCCGGATACGGCTCCGGGCTACTGCGCGACGACCATCGTCTTGACGGATGCCGGTACGCCACCCTCGAGCTCGAGGTCGATCTTGTAGGTGCCGATGTGCTTGATCGGTTCCTCGAGGTTGATCTTGCGGCGATCGACCTCGACGCCGCGCGCCTCCTTGATGGCCTCGGCGACGTCCTGGTTGGTGACCGACCCGAACAGGCGACCGTCCTCGCCGGCCTGGCGGGCGATCGTGAGGACCGTCTTGGTCAGCTGCTCGGCGAGCTCATGCGACTGCTCGAGCGCCTGCGCCTTGGCGCGACCTGCCGCTGCGACGATCTGGGCGGCCTGTGCGAGGCCGGCCTTGGTGGCCGGCTGCGCGAGCTTGCGCGGAACGAGGTAGTTGCGCAGGTAGCCCTTGGAGACATCGAGGACCGTGCCCTTCGTGCCCAGGCTCTCGACATCCTGGAGGAGAATGACCTCCGGCATCAGTCGCGATCCCGATCCCGGTCACGGTCACGACGACCGCGTCCGACGCCCTCGTTGGCGGGCTCGGCGGCGTACGGGACGAGCGCCAGCTCCCGCGCGCGCTTGACGGCGCCGGCGAGCTGGCTCTGGTGCCTGCGGCACAGGCCGGTGATGCGGCGCGAGCGGATCTTGCCGCGCTCGGACGTGAAGCGACGAAGCGTCGACACGTCCTTGTAGTCGACGTACTCGATCTTGTCCTTGCAGAACAAGCAGGGCTTACGCCGGCCGCTGCCAGGCGGGCCCTTCTTGGGGTCCCGCTTACGGGACGTCGATGTCGTACGACGCTGCTTCGCCACGGTGTTCCTTCGAGTTCGGTGCTACGGCGTGGAAACGCGCGCCGGACTCCGGCGCGCGGGACCACAGTATGACAAAGCCGTCTGCACCCAGCGCCCGAACTGCGTGCAGGCGAAGGCTAGAACGGGATGTCGTCGTCGGCCGCTGCCATCGCGGCGATCGGTGCGCCGCCACCGACAGGCGCCGGCTGGAAGTCGCTGGTATCGACCGGCACGTCCGCGCGGGGCGTGAAACCGCCGCCGGACTCGTCGCGGCCGCCGCCGAGGAACTGCACGCTGTCAGCGACGATGTCGACGGCCTGACGCTTGCCGCTGCCGTCGGTGGCCTCCCACTCACGCCACTCGAGCCGGCCGTCGATCGCGACGCCGCGGCCCTTTGCGAGGTAGCGGGCGCAGTTCTCGCCCTGCGCGCCCCAGACGGTCACGTCGAAGTAGTTGGGCTTGTCGACCCATTCGCCGCTGGCGCCGTCCTTCTTGCGCGTGTTGCAGGCTACGCGCAGCTTGCAGACCGACGTGCCGCTGGACAGGGCGCGCAGGTCTGGGTCGGCTGTGAGATTGCCGGTGATGATCACCCGGTTGATGTTCGAGGCTGCCATCTGGCGCGCTCCTTTCGGGGGCGAACTAAGTCGCGAGGTCGGTCGATTCCGTGCTGTGGCGAGTCTAGACCGGGGTTCGGCCGGGATCGGCGAACACGCCGCATTTTGCGCGCGTCTGTCGCGCCCGCGTTGCGGTCCTGCGCACGGAAGCGCGACTTGAGACGCGCGGAGGGCGTTCTACAGAGCGACGGCGGGCTCGACGGGAGCCTCGCCGTCGGCCGACTGGCGCAGATCCGGCGGCGCGGGAGTCCCGGGCCGGACCTTGATGATCCGGAAGCGGACGACGCCGTCTGTGATGTGGAGCGTGCGCGTGAGCTTGTTGAGCAGCTCACTCGGCCCCTCGAACTGGAGCAGGTCGTACTCCGCCTCGCCCTCTTTCTCGATCTCGAACGCCAACTTGCGGCTTCCGTAGCTCGCCGAGTTGAGGATCGTGCCCTCCGCCTCGACCATCGCGCGGACGTCAGCGCGGATCTTGTCGCGAGCGGCCTCGTCGGCCTTCGCGTCGGTGAGCAGCATCAGATCGTATTGGGGCGCAGCGGCAGCCATCAGCGGCGGTCGAAGATAGCAGGGGCACTGCGAAACCGGCCCGTGTGAAGCCGTTTCTCAGCGCGCGCCGGCCGCGGCCTTCTCGCGGATGTCCGCGAGCTGGTCGTCGATCCAGTCGCCCGGAGAGCGTGCCGTCACGATCCGCTTGAGTCCCTCGATACGCCGGGCGCGCTCAGCAGGCGCCATCGCCAGGGCGGCGTGGATCGAGTCCGCGAGCTCCTGGATGTCGAACGGGTTGACGCTCAGCGCGAACTCGCCGAGCTCCTCGTGCGCGCCGGTGTTCTCGGACAGGATCGAGACTCCGGCCTGCTCGTTGACGAGCGGCCCCTCCTTGGCGACGAGGTTCATACCGTCGAACATCGCGTTCACGAGCAGCACGTCGTAGTGCTTGTAGGAGGCCATCGCCTCCTCCAGGTCATCGCGCAGCTTGAGGTTGATCGGCATCCAGTCCGGCGTGCCGTGCCGGTGGTTGACGACCGCCACCAGCGCCTCGATGCGTCCCAGGTACTCGGCGTACTCGGGCACGTCGGTGCGCGAGGGCATCAGCTGGGCGACGAAGGTCACGCGTTCGCGGAACTCAGGGTGCTGCTCGAGGAACAGGTCGAAGGACGTGAAGCCGCGCAGCACGTTCTTCGACAGGTCGGCGCGATCCACGCGCAGGATCAGATGCTCGCGGCGGCGGCGCAGCAGCTCGGCCTCGAACTCCCCGGTGCGATCGGAGCCGGCGACCGCGAGCGTCGCGCGCGCGTCGATCGGGAGCGGGTAGCTGCGAACCCAGACCTCGCGCCCGGCGTGCATCACGGTGCCCTGCTCGAAGTCGACCTCGAGGTCGAGCAGGTCGCGGCAGCACTGCAGGAAGTTGCGGCGATATGCCTGTGTGTGGAAGCCGATGATGTCGTTCGCGAGCAGACCGTGGAACAACTCGTCGCGGATGTGCCCGGGGAGCACGCGCCACGCATCGGACTGCGTCCACGGGATGTGAACGAAGTGGTGCAGGAAGACGTCCGGCCGGGCTTTGCGGATCAGCGCCGGAAGCGTGTACAGGTGGTAGTCGTGGACCATCACCACAGGCTCCGGCCGGCCGGCGATCTCCTCGATGACCGCCTGGGCGAGGTCCTCGTTGACGACGTTGTAGCCGTACTCGAAGGCCTCGATCTCGTTGCGGCGGATGTCAGGCGCGTTCGACAGGTCCCACAGGTAGTGCTGGATGAACCACAGGATCGGGTTCGCGAAGACGTTGTAGAAGCGGTCGTAGGCCTTGGCGTCGCTGGCGACAAGACGTACTTCGTACTCGCCGCCGGTGGGCGAGCGCACGGTGAACGGCCGCGATCCCGCCTGCTCGGCCTTGAGCGCGTCGGCCTGCGTCATCGCGCTCGCGACCCACAGTGTGCGGCGGTGTGAGGCCAGTCCCGTCAGCGCTGTGACGAGGCCGCCGGTGCCGCGCCTGACGGTTCCGTCGTCCTCGAAGGTGACCGGCCCGCGGTTGGAGACCAGGACGATCGGGGCGCCCTCGTCATCCACCGCTGCGCTCGCACCGCTCACGCCCTCAGACTATCGGCGGGGTGGCCCGCCGAGCGGGCGTTCGCCCAGCGTCACGAGCAGCTCGCGTCGGTCGCCACCCCCGCGCAGGACCGTCAGGCGCACGCGCTCGCCGGGGCGTCGCCTGGCGACCAGCGCCGCGAGGTCGTTCTCGGTCTTGACGCGTTCCCCGCCGACCGAGACGATCACGTCGCCGCCGGTCGCGTAGGTGCGCGCCTGGAAGCGGGTCGCGCCGTGACCCCCGCTGACACCCGCGTCGTCCGCCGGACCGCCCGGCGTCACCTCCTGCACCCACGCGCCGGCCGAGCCTCGGATGCCGAAACGGGTGGCGAGCTGGGGGAACACCGCCGCCGTCGCCACGCCGAGATAGGCGTATCGGGCCCGGCCGTGGCGGCGCAGCTGGGCGAGCGAGCGCCGCACCGTGTCCACGGCGACCGCGAAGCCGACGCCGCTGCCATCGCCGCTGTTGGTCTCGATCTGCGAGTTGATGCCGAGCACCCGGCCGCGTGCATCGAGCAGCGGCCCGCCCGAGTTCCCCTGGTTGATCGCGGCGTCCGTCTGGATCGCCCCGGGGGTCGCAAAACCCGTCAGCGACTCGATCGAGCGGTCGAGCGCGGAGATCACGCCGATGGAGAGCGAGCGGTCCTCCCCGAACGGGCTGCCGATCGCGGCAACCGGGGCGCCGACGCGCAGCTCCCGGGCCGAGCCCAGCGCGAGCGGCCGCAGCTTGAGTCCGCCGGGGTCGATCCTGAGCAGCGCGACATCCGAGAAGGGGTCGAAGCCGACGATCCGGGCGGGGACCTCGTTGCCGTCGGCGAAGCTGACGTAGACCTCGCCGGCGCGCTTTATGGCGGCGCCGCGGCCGGTCGTGACGACGTGCGCGTTCGTCACGACCTCACCCTCGTCGCCGAGCACGAAACCTGAGCCCACGCCGCCCGCCTCGCTGCCGGCGAAGCCGGTCGACACCACGGTCACGACGCCCGGCGAGACCTGCTCGTAGATCGTCTGCGGCTCGAAGCCGTCGCGCCGGCCGAGGTGCTTGACGACCTCGACGCGCGTGCGCTCGACGGTCGTGGTCCGCTTGTCGCCGGCGTTCAGGTTCGGCGCATCAGGGGAGCCCCGGTCGGCGCAGCCCGTCAGCGGTGTGATCAGCGCGAGCGCGGCGACGAGGCCGCCGAGGCGCGGCCTCACGAAGCGCTCGCTCCGAGCGCGGGGATCTCGAGCGAGAACGTCGTCCGGCCGGGTCGCGATGCGACGAGCAGCTGACCGCCCATGCGCTCGGCCAGATCGCGCGCGATCGTCAGGCCGAGCCCTGAGCCGCGCGTTCCGTCCGATGTGTAGAAGGGGTCGAACACTCGCTTCAGCTCGGCGCGTGGGATCCCGCGCCCCGAGTCTGTCACGCTCAGGCGCACGCGCCCGTCCTGCCGTGAGGCCGACACCAGCACTTCGGTTCCGGGGGGTGTGTGGGTGAGCGCGTTGTCGATCAGGATCCGCACTATCTGCGCGACTCTGTCGGGGTCGCAGAGCGCGCTGACCGGCTCGGGCGTCAGCTCCGTGCGCAGCCTCACCGCGTCGTCGCCCAGCGTCGGCAGGAACTCGCCGGCGACGGTCCGCGCCAGGTCGTCGACCTCGGTCTCCTCGAGGCGCAGCTCGACCGAGCCGGCATCCAGGCGCGAGAGGTCGAGCAGGTCGGTCGACAGCTTGCGCAGGCGCTCGGTCTGCTGGCGGACCTGATCCAGGAAACCCGCCCGCGTCTCGTCGTCCAGGTCCTCGTCCTCGAGCAGCTCCAGGAACCCGCCGAGCGAGAACACCGGCGTGCGCAGCTCGTGCGATGCGGTCGCGATGAAGCGCCTTCGCGACGAGTCCAGCGCCGCCAGCTGACGCTGCATCTCGTCGAGCGTCTGCGCGAGTCGCCCGAGCTCGTCGTCGCCATCGACCGCAAAGCGCGCGGAGAAGTCCCCGGCTGCCACGCGCTGGGCGACGCTCTGAAGGCGCGCCACGCGGCGGCCCAGCGAGCGGGCCAAGAGGAACGCCGCGAGCACAGCGAAGGTCAGCGCCACGACAGCGGCGATGATGATTCGCGTTCGCACGAGATCGACACTGCGCTCCACGTCGCCCAGCGGCGCCGAGTAGACGATCACGAACCCGAGGGTCCGTTTGCCCGACTCGTCGTCGCGGAAGTAGAGCGGCCGCGCGGCCTGCGCGACACGGCCACCGCGGACGGCCTCGGTGCCGGTCGCCAGGCGACCCGCCTGCACGGCCTCGAAGGCGGCAGGGAAGTCGAGGTCGCCGATGTCGGCGCGCGCGTTGGAGTCCGAACGGACCAGCGGAGAAGCGGCCAGCCCCGCGCGCCCCACGCTCAGCAGGGTCACGCGGGCGTTGGCCTGATCGGCCGCGCTGCGCACGACCTGATCGAGCTCACGCTGCGTGACGCCCGACGCGATCGCCGTCGCGATCACGGCGGCGTCCCGCTGCGCGGCCGTGCCCAGCGTGCGTGCGCGCTCGTCGACGAGGCTCGATCGCAACGTCGGCACCACGCCGGCGTAGACGATCGCGATCACGCCCAGCGTGATCAGCAGGAAGAGCAGCGCGAGGCGATTGGCGAGTGAGCGCATCTCAACCGGCCATCTAGGCGTCGGACCGGTCGCGGAAGCGGTAGCCGACGCCGCGCATCGTGAAGAGGAACTCGGGCTCGCGAGGGTCCCGCTCGAGCTTCTCGCGCAGATGGCGGATGTGGACGTCGACGGTGCGCGGGTCGCGGTACGCGCTGTCGCCCCACACGACGGACAGCAGCTGCTCCCGGGACCAGACCCGTCCCGGCCTGCGGGCGAGCGCCGTGAGGATCTCGAACTCGACGAACGTCAGGCGGACGTCGGCGCCGCGGACCTGGACGGCGCGCCGTGCCGGGTCGATCTGAAGCTCGTCGAAGAGGAGCGGCTCCTCGCCGGCGGCTGCCTCGTCACGCGTGATCGCGGCGCGCCGCAGCACGGCCTTGACGCGGCTGCGGAACTCCCGCACCGAGAACGGCTTGGTGATGTAGTCGTCGGCCCCGAGCTCCAGTCCGACGACCTTGTCGACCTCCTCGGACTTGGCCGTCAGCATGATGATCGGCACGGAGCTCCGCGCCCGCAGGCGCTTGCAGACTTCGAGCCCGTCGACGACCGGCATCATCACGTCGAGCACGACGAGGTCGAAACTGGCCTCGCCAAAGCGTTTGAGAGCCTGCGCGCCGTCCGCCGCGAGCACGACCTCGTAGCCGTCCTTGCGCAGCGAGAAGGACAGCAGCGTCTGGATCGACTCCTCGTCGTCGACAAGCAGGATCCGCGGCGGGCGATCGACCATGTCGGTCCTGCAAGGGTACGGCCCGCGGACCATCTACAGTCCGGTCCCGCTGATGCTGGACCCGCGCATCTTCCGGGCCGCCCTGCTGCCCGTCCTGCTCGTGCTCATCGTCGTCGCGTTCTCGTTGGAGGACCGCCCGGGTCCGCTTCGCTCCTCGTTCGCTCCCGACGCCTTCGACGGCGCGCGCGCCGTGGACCTGCTCGACCGGCTCGATCGCGACCATCCGCTGCGCCGCGCGGGCAGCCCGGGGGACACCGCTCTGGCAGGGGCCGTCGCCGAGCAGCTGGGGCTGGCCCTCAGGCAGCGCGTCGCGGTTCACACGCGCACGCTGCGCGGCGAGACGCTGGACGGCGACAGCGAGATCGTGACCGTGACCGCGCAGGACCCCGGAAGCTCACCGCGATCACAGGTCGTGCTGGTGGCACAGCGCGACTCCGCGAGCGCGGGCGCGAAGGCCGACCTCTCCGGCACGGCCGCCCTGGTCGAGGTGGCGAGGGCCGTCGCGGACTCGCGTCCGGCCCGCTCGGTCACGTTCGCGTCGATCAGCGGCGCGAGTGGAGGGCAGGCGGGGATGCGCGACCTCGTGCGCCGCCTGCCACGCCCGATCGACGCCGTGATCGAGATCGGGGACCTGGCGGGAGACCCGGGCGATCATCCCGTGGTCGTCGGCTGGTCGGAGTCGGCCGGCGCCGCGTCCGTGCGCCTTCAGCGCACCGTGTCACTCGCCGTGCGGCGCGAGGCCGGAGTCGCGCCCGGCTTCCCGCTCGCACGAACCCAGATCGCGCGCTACGCGCTCCCCCAGTCGGTCAGTGGCCAGTCGGTCGCGCTCGGCGCGGGGATCCCCGCGGTGCGGCTGTCACTGGGCGGCGAGCTGCCGTCAAAGCCTGGTATTCGCGTCGACGCCGATCGCATGGAGATCTTCGGGCGCGCCACGCTTCGTGTGCTCAAGGCACTCGACGGTCCGCTCGACGCCGGTCCGCCGACACGCGACCTCGCGGTCGCCAAGAAGATCCTGCCCGGCTGGGCGGTGAGGCTGCTGTTGGCGGCGCTGCTGCTCCCGGCGGCGCTCACCGTCGGCGACGGACTGGCGCGCCTGCGTCGCCGCGGGGAGCCGTTCGCGGGACGGATCGCGTGGGTCGTCGGCCTCGGCGTTCCCGTCGCGGCCGCTGTCCTGCTCGCTCGCGTGCTCGGGCTCGCAGGGGCGGTTCCGCAGCTGCGCCCGGCACCGCCACCCGGCGCCGTCCCGCTCGACGGCGCGGCCTGGACGGCGATGGGCTGCTGCCTGGCGATCAGCGCGTTGGTGGCCGTCGTGATCCGCCCTTGGCTGGCGCGGCGAGCGGCGTCTTGCGGAGGCCCGGCCGCGCCGGCGGCCGCGCTCGCGGTGCTGCTCGCGGCCGTCGTGCTGGCCGTCGTCACCTGGGTGGTGAACCCCTACGCGGCGATGCTGCTCGTCCTGCCCGTCAACCTCTGGCTGCTGCTCGCCGTGGGCAGCCAGCTGCGCAGGCCGCTGGCCGTCGCTCTGGTGCTGGCGAGCATCGCTCCGGCCGCGATGGTGATCGCCATCTACGCGAGCGACATGTCGATGAGCGCCGGTCAAGTGCCGTGGTTCTGGATGCTCGCGGTGGCCGGCGGGGGCGTCTCGTTGCCGGTCGCCCTGTGCTGGAGCCTCGGCGCCGGCGCGACGCTGGGCGCGCTGGTCCTCGCCCTGAATCGGCTGCCCGTGGATCGCGATCGCGAGGTGACCGTGCGCGGGCCCGTGACCTACGCCGGGCCCGGTTCGCTCGGGGGCACGGACTCGGCGATCCGCCGCTGACCATCCTGCAGGTGCCGCTCGTCGTGATCGGACGTCCGCCTAGCAAGGGTGGGTTCGTCACTCGATCGTGCCGATGACCGCTGCATGGATCTCGCTGATCTCCGCGACCGCGTCGGGAGCGGCAGCTACATAGTCGACCCCGCGCTGGTCGCGGACGCGCTTCTTCGCCGGCTCGGTGACGCATGGCTGACGCCGCCGTCCAGCTCGGGCGATCCTCAGATGGGGTGCTCGTAGCCGGACAGGACGCCGGCCGTCCCGTCGGCATCGAGAAATCGAGCCCCGGGCTCGCCGCTGACGACGGTACCGACGCGCACCGTGCCCGCAGGCGCGATGCCGGCCGGTAGACACGCGCAGAGCTGGAAGTCCTCACCGCCGGTCGCCGCGAACACGGCCGGATCGCTGCCGAGCTGGCGCGCGACATCCGCCACGTCCGATGTGACGGGGAGAGAGTCGAGCTCGATCTGAAGGCAGACGTCGCTGCGCATGCCGACGTGGCGGGCGTCGGTGGCGAGTCCGTCCGACAGGTCGATCAGCGCCGTCGCCCCCGCGGCGGCCAGATCCTTCCCGCTGGCCAGCAGCGGCATCGGGCGCAGGTGGGCGCTCACGAGACCATCCGGTCCCGCGGCGCGCCCTTCGAGAATCGCGAGGCCCGCCGCCGACGCGCCGAGCGGGCCCGTGACGACGATCTGGTCGCCGGGCTGCGCGCCGTCGCGCCCGACCAGGTCCTGCTCGCGGTCAGCCCAGCCGACGACCGTCACCGCGATCATCAGCGCGGGCGCTCGGACCAGGTCGCCACCGGCGATCGTCGTGCCGGTCGCCCGCGCGAGGTCCTCCATGCCACGCGCCAGCGCGAGCACCTGATCGCTGCTCGTCCGTTCCGGCACGGCGAGCGCGATGTATGCCTCGCCGGGGTCGGCGCCCATCGCCGCGAGATCGGAGAGCGCGGCGGCCAGGGCGCGATGCCCGACGTCCTCATGGCTGACGCGCGGGTGGTCCGTGAGGAAGTGGACGCCCTCCACCATCGCGTCCACGCTGGTCACCGCGAAGGGGCGGCTGCGGACGACGGCGGCGTCGTCACCCACCCAGCGCACGATGCGCGCCGAGCGCGGGGACATCAACTGCTCGAACGCGGCTATCAGCGAGAGCTCACCCACGCCGGCGCCCGGTGGTCTAGTGGGCCTTCTCGAAACGTTTGACCGGAAACCCCGGGCGCCGATCACCGCCATGCAGCGTCCTCGGATCCGGCAATGCCACCGGCATTGCTCGAATCCTGCGTCCTTGCCTGACGGCGCCGGC
>Ga0247727_10002413_pt1 | contig 42811 bp, 45 predicted proteins | sample WisWelCaveWW1625_FD_202498 | JGI IMG/M metagenome (GOLD analysis project Ga0247727, IMG submission 202498) | Biofilm microbial communities from Wishing Well Cave, Virginia, United States - WW16-25 | ecosystem: Environmental > Aquatic > Deep subsurface > Groundwater > Cave microbial mat | place...
CGGATCAGTTGAACCTGGACGTGGGCGACACGCGCGGCCTCTTCACCTCCGGCCGGTGCGCGTTCTCCATTGACTGGGGCGACATCGGCACGCTGGCGATTGACCCGGCCACCTCGGTGGTGCAGGATAAGGTGGGCGCGGTGATCCTGCCCGGCTCCACGTCGGTGCTTGACCGCACGACTGGCAAGCTGGTTGCATGTGATGCGACCACCTGCCCGTATGCGGATGAGAAAGGTGTGAATCACGCCCCCTTCGCCGCCTTCGGCGGCTGGTCGGGCGCGATCAACAAGGCCTCCAAGCCCGAAGTGAAGGATGCGGCCTTCGCATACCTCGCCTACGTCAGCGCCCCGGCACAGTCCAACGTGGATGTGACCATCGGGCAAACCGGCTTCAACCCGTACCGCCTCTCGCAGTTCCTCAACCGCGAGCAATGGGTGGAGGCCGGCATGAGTCCGGCGGCGGCCAGCAACTACCTCGGCGCCATCGAGGCCAGCCTGGCCAGCCCCAACATGGTGCTCGACCTGCGCATCCCGCAGAACGCATATTATCAAGGCACGGTGCTCGACACGGCGTTAGCACAATTCCTCGCTGGCGAGGTCACCGCCAAAGAAGCAGCGACGCAGATCGCCGACGGCTGGAACGCCAAGACGGACGAGCTGGGCCGCGATGCCCAACTCGCCGCCTACAAGGCCAGCCTGGGCGTCGCGCGGTAAACCGTTGAGCGACCTTGGTGGTCGCCTGGAAAGGGGCGGGGTTTACCCCCGCCCCGACGGTTTCCTAGAAAGGACGGCAGATGTCTGTCGCAGTCAAAACTCAAAGCCCACCCCAACTTGAGCCTTCTGCCCTTAGCGCCCGCCTTCAGGCGTGGCTGGATCGCGTTGCGGGTTCCGCGTTCGTCATGCCCGCCGTGCTGATCGTGTTGTTCTTGTCCATCTTTCCATTAATCATTTCTCTGTACATTTCGCTGGCGCAACTCAAATTCGCCAGAGGCGGGTTTGAGCTTGCCTTCGTCGGCCTGAGGAATTATGCCAAGTTGATCATCGGCATCGATCATGGACACCTCCTCGGCGTGTTGTCTGCGCCGTCGCCGCTCGGCTGGTTGGCCGTGGCCGCAGTCGTCGGGTGGCTGATCTATGTATTCGTCCGCTATCTCCGCAGCGGCGTAGCGACCCCGGGAGGGTTCGTCGGCCGCCTGGTCAGCAGCCTGATCGCCGCTTCTGGAGTCTGGCTCATCGTGGCCACTCTCAGCCCCACCGGCCGGCCAGGCACGCTGGTCGTCACGCTCGTCTATGTCTTCGTCGGCCTCGTCGTTCAATATCTCATTGGACTGATATTGGCCCTGCTGTGTATCCAGCACTTCCCTGGACGCCGCTTCTTCCGCGTCGTCTTTCTCCTGCCGATGATGATCACCCCGGTGGGCGTGGCTTACCTTTTCAAGATGCTCACCGACACCAGCAAAGGGCCGTTCTATCCGGTGTGGAATGCGATGGGGTTGTCGAACACCTCGTGGGTGACCAACCCGTGGGGGGCGCGGCTGGCCGTGATAATCGGCGACGTCTGGCAATGGACGCCGTTCATGTTCATCGTGCTGCTGGCGGCGTTGGAGAGCCAGTCGGTCGAATCGATTGAAGCCGCGGTGGTGGACGGCGCCAACCGCTGGCAGATTTTCCGGGAGATCACCCTGCCCGCCATTCTGCCTGTGAGCAGCACGCTCATCCTGATCCGCCTGATCGAGGCCTTCAAGATTGTGGATTTGCCGAACGTGTTGACGGCGGGCGGGCCGGGCACTGCGACCGAATCGCTGACCTTGCACGCTTTCAGCATCTGGCGCACGCTCGACATTGGCGGCGCGACGGCGGTCGCCTACATCCTGTTATTTGTCGTGACCTTTGTCACCACCTCCTACGCGAACTTTATGCGGCAGCGTTTGGCCGAAGCGTGAGGGCGCCATGAAACGCCGCTCGCGATACCGCTCGATTCACACGCCCTCACCGCTGGGGATGGTTGTCTCTTATCTCATCCTCGGCGCGTGGGCGTTCCTCATCCTTTTCCCGCTCTACTGGCTGTTCGTCACGTCCTTCAAACTGCCGATCCACGTGGCGCAGGGGCCGCTCTATATTCCCTTTGTGGATTTTCAGCCCTCCCTCCACGCCTGGGAATACATCCTCGTCGGCGATTTGAGCAACGACACCCTGCGCGCGTTCCGGAACACGCTGGGGGTGTCGTTAATCAGCACGACGCTGGCCCTGTTCGCCGGCGCGACGGCGGCCTACGGCCTCGCGCGGTTCCACTACCGGCCTCGCGTCGGCGCGGTTTTGACGTTCGTCGGCTGTGTCATCCTGGCCATCATCGCCATCGGCCTGCGCGTGCCGTGGCAACTGGCCGTGGTCTCGGCTATTGCCCTCTTTATCCTGCTCTTGCAAACCATTGGCCGCCGCTTTCAGAAGTCGCTGGGCAACAACGACATCGCGTTCTGGCTGATCTCCCAACGCATGTTGCCCCCGGTGGCCGTCGTCATCCCCATCTACGTCCTGTTCCAGCAACTGGGTTTGCTCGATACCTGGGCCGCGCTGATCATCAGCTACGTGGCCGCCAACGTGCCCATCGTCGTCTGGCTGATGCGGGATTATTTCCAGACCGTGCCGATTGAACTGGAAGAGAGCGCGGCGGTTGATGGCGCGTCGCGCTACCGCACATTCTGGTCCATCGTCCTTCCGCTGGTTGTGCCCGGCCTGGTGGCGACGTTTTTGTTCGTGCTCGTCTTTACCTGGAATGAATATTTGTTGGCCGTGTTCCTGACGGGCGCGAACTCTCAGACCCTGCCGCCCGCCATCGCCGCCCAGAACGCCACCCGCGGGCCGCAGTGGTGGTACATGTCTGTCTTGGTTCAGATCATGATCATCCCGGTGATTGCGATGGCGATTGCGTTGGAGCGTTACATTGCGCGCGGGTTGTTGATTGGCGCAATCAAGGGGTGAATGGGGATCGTGTGAAAGTATTGATTACGGGCGGAAGCGGCCTGCTGGGGCGGGCGCTCACCGCCGCGTTTTCCGGCAGCCACGCGGTCACCGCTCCCCCTCATGCCGAGATGAATATTACCCAGCCGGGCCAGGTGCGTGCCGCCCTTCAGCAAAGCCAGCCCGGCCTCGTCATCCACGCCGCCGCCATCCCCGACGTGGATCGCTGTGAGCAAGACCCCGACTCGGCCTGGCGCGTCAACGCCCTCGGCCCACAATGCGTGGCCCAAGCCTGCGCCGAGATGGATTGCCCGCTCGTCTTCATCAGTTCAGATTATGTGTTTGACGGCAATCAGCGCACACCTTACACCGAGTTCGACGAGACGCGCGCCCTCAACGTTTATGGCCGGGCCAAGATTGCGGCGGAGAACGCGGTGCGAACCTTCTGTCGCAAGCACTACATTGTTCGCAGCGCATGGCTGTTCGCCCCCTGGGGCAAAAATTTTGTGGCCGAGGCGCTTGCCCGCCTGCGGCGTGGTGAGGCTGTGCGTGCCGTGAGCGATCAGCACAGCTCGCCCACCTCGGCGATGGACTTGGCGGAGGCGATTGTGCGGCTAGTGGCGCAGCCGGATTATGGCGTGTATCATCTTGCCAACCCCGGCATACTTTCACGTTACGAAATGGCTCAAGCCATCTGCCGCGCCGCCGGGCTGGACGAGGGGTTGATACAGCCTATCAGCGCCGCCGATGTCAAGCGGTTCGCCCCGCGCCCGGCCTTTACCGCCCTGCGCAACTACCGCCTCGAACTGCAAGGCGGCGATTTCATGCGCTCATTTGAAGATGCGCTGGCGGATTGCGTGGAGGCAAAGTGAACGTCTCCTATAGGAACGGCGGCGTCATGATCGCAGACAAGCAGGGTTTGGAAAGCGGGGCCGCGTGACGGGATCAACATTTAGAGTCGCCGTATGGGAACACAGACAGCCACAAACATCTTGGAAGTTGCTCGACAGGTAGTGAAACTCGAAGCCGAGGCGGTGGCAAACGTCGCCGCTCACCTCGGCCCGGAGTTTGAGCGCGCCGCCGAGATATTGCTGAAGTGCGAGGGGCGGGTCGCCGTCACCGGCATCGGCAAGGCCGGGCACATTGGCCGCAAACTGGCGGCCACCCTGGCCAGCACTGGCACCCACGCCCTGTTCGTCAGTGCCGCCGAGGCCGCCCACGGCGACCTGGGCATGATGAAACGCGGCGACGTCGTCATCGCCCTCTCGCACTCCGGCGCGAGCGACGAAGTCGTTCACCTCCTGCCCATTATCCGTGACATGGGCGCGCGCCTGATCGCCATCACCAGCAAGCCGGACTCGCCGCTGGCCCAAGCCAGTGAAGTGGTTCTGCTTACCGGTGTCACGCAAGAGGCCGACCCGCGCGGCCTCGCGCCCACCTCCAGTGCCATCGCCATGCTCGCCCTCGGCGATGCGTTAGCCATGGCCGTCTCGGTCGCGCGCGGCTTCACCCGTGACGACTTTTTGCGCTTCCACCCCGGCGGCGCATTGGGCAAATTGCGGCCCGAGTCGAAAACGCCATAACACAGATCAGAATAAATCAACAGGAACACGACTATGATGAAATATCGCCTCATCCACCCGCAACTCCTCGGCGTGTTGGCCCGCGCCGGCCATGGTAGTCGCATTTTGATCGCCGACTCCAACTATCCGCACGTCACGGGCGCGCCGCCGCAGGCTGAACGAGTCTTTCTCAACCTTGCGCCGGGCTTGGTTTCGGCGACGGACGCTCTCAAGGTGTTGCTCGACGCCATCCCGGTGGAGGCGGCTTATGCGATGTTGATGGAGGACGGGCAGGAAGCGCCCATCGTGGCCGAGTTCCGGGCCATGCTCCCTACAGGAGCCGAGTTCAAAACTTTTGAACGCTTCGCCTACTACGATCAAGTCAAATCGCCCAATACTATTCTGGTCATTGCCACTGGCGAGCAACGGCTGTATGCCAACCTTCTGCTCGTCGTCGGCGTGGTGACGCCGGAAGGCGCCGCCAAGTATTGATGTATGACCAACATTACGCCATGATCCCGCCCAAGTTCGCCCGCTACCCGCTGGCCGAGGACATCCTGTGGGCAGGCGTGCAGAATGCGATGACGGGCAAGAGCACGCCAAAGGAAGCATTGGCGCTGATGGAAAAACAAATAGTGGAGGTATTGAAATGATTCAAGGTTTTTGGCACGTCTCATTCACGGTGAGGAACATCGAGGCTTCGGTGAAGTGGTATACCGAGGTGCTGGGGTTGGACTATGTGCGCGGCCAGGTGCAGCATAACGAGTACACGGCGAAGCTCGTCGGCTTCCCTGGCGCGCACCTCAAAGTGGCGCAGTTGCGGGTTCCCGGCGAGACGATCCCGATCTCGCGCCATCACATCGAGTTGGTCGAATACGTTCACCCGCGCGGCGAGGATATTCCGCTGGATACGAACCGCACCGGCGTCGGCCATTGGGCGTTCATGGTGGATGATATTCACAAAGAGTTCGAGCGGCTCAAAGCGTTGGGCGTCAAATTCAAAGCCGACAAGCCGGTCGCCATTGAGCAAGGGGTAAATAAAGGCGGCTACACCATCTACTTCACCGACCCGGATGGCATCACGTTGGAACTGCTCCAACCGCCGCAGTAAAGCAGTAGGCAGGCTGTAAAATGACTCGCTTTGGCTATCACGGCAAAGTTCTGCACATCGATCTGAGCGCGCGCCGGTCATGGCTTGAAGAGCCCAATGATCGGTTCTGGCGGATTTATGGCGGGGGTGGGTTGCTGGCCGCCTCTTATCTTCTCCGCGAGTGCCCACGCGGCGTAGATGCTTTCGATCCGGCCAACCTGCTTATCATCGCCTCCAGCGTGGTCGCCGGTCACCCTTACGCGGGGTTGGCCCGCTACACGGCGGCGGCCAAAAGCCCGCTCACGGGCGGCATCGGCGAGACGCGTTGTGAGGGGCCGTTTGGCATTGCCCTGAAGGGCAGCGGGGTGGATACGTTGGTGTTTCACGGACAGGCTGATCAACCAACAGCGGTTATTGTCGAAGATGGGCAGGTGATATTCCACGAGGCCAATGATCTGTGGGGGTTGTCCGTCAACCGGACGGTGGATGTGTTGGAACAGCGATTTGGCCCCGACATTCATACGGCAGTGATCGGCCCCGCCGGGGAGCGGTTGGTGCGCTTTGCCAGCCTCGTCAGCGATCGCAGTTACCAGGCGGCACGCATGGGGATGGGGGCGGTGATGGGATCGAAGCGCCTCAAGGGAATAATCGTTCGCGGCGATCATCACCCGCCGGTGGCCGACCCGGCGGCTTGCGCAGAAATTACCGAGCGCTACCGCGCCAAGATGCGCGATAATTCGCTCACCCGCTGGCAACTCGATCCACCAGGCTTTTCGGCTTGGGTCCATCTGCATGGCATAGACGCGGCGTTGTGTGTGCGAAACTACCGCGAGAGCGTTTTTGAATCTGCCGATAATTACGAAGCGCAAAAGTTCATGCCGCGCTATCGGCACGAAGGGAACTGCCCCGGCTGCCCCAACAACTGCATCAAGTTCTTCGGCACGGATGACGACCGCCAATACGACCCGCGATCCGGAGCCATTCACCAGGAGATCACCGGCACCCTCGGCCCCAACCTCGGCATAGATAATCTCGACACGATCTTCAAAGCCAACGTGCTATGCAACGACCTGGGGCTTGACCCGACCTCGCTCGGCTTTACGCTCTCGATGGCGATGGAGTGCGTCGAGCGCGGCCTCCTCGATCAGCCTTTGCATTTCGGAGACTCGGCGGCGACGTTGGCAATGATTCGACAGATCGCTTATCGCGAGGGCTTTGGCGATGTGCTGGCTGAGGGGTCGCGCCGGGCCGCGGCTCGCATTGGCAACGGCGCGGAAAGTTTCGCCCTCCACGTCAAGGGGCTGGAGATGGTATGCTTTGAGCCGCGCACGCAAACCAACTTGGCGCTGGGCTACGCTACTGCGCCCATCGGCCCTCGCTACGATATTTGTGAGCACGATTGGGATTACGATACGCAAGTGGGTTGGGATCATACACTCGAAAGTTCGCGCACCGTAGGCATATTGGAGCGCATCCCCATGGACTATTTGGGCGAGAAGAAAGTGCGAAATTTCAAAGCACTCGCCGCGCTGTGGTCGGCGGCGGATGCATTGGATTTGTGCATCTTCGCTATCGCCCCCACCCGTGTCTTGACTCTGCACGACATGGCGGCGTTGCTCGGCGCGGTCACAGGCTGGAACACCTCGGCGCACGAGATCATGTGGTTTGGCGAGCGCCGCCTCCACCTCATGCGCGTCTACAACCTGCGTGAGGGGTTGACGACGGCAGATGATACATTGCCGACGCGCTTTTTTGACGAGCCTATTCGCATGGGCGGGCGATGGGAAGGGAAGCGTCTTGATCGAGAACAGTTCGAGGCGGCAGTGCGAACGTATTACGGCATGATGGGCTGGGATACAATAGGCCAACCGCGTTACGAGGCGTTGTTGGATCATCATTTGGAGTGGGTTGTTCGTGAGGGCCATATTGAACGAGCTTGAGAAAAGGAGAAAGGTTGATGAAAGGCCATAAACCCCGCATCGTCATCGTCGGCAGTTTCGTCACCGACCTCGTCTTTCGCGCGCCGCGCCGCCCGAATCGCGGCGAGTCGTTGATCGGCCTTGAGTTTGGCCTGTTCACCGGCGGCAAAGGTTACAACCAGGCCGTGGCCGCCGCCCGCATGGGCGCGCAGGTCAGCATGGTTGGCCGCTTGGGCACAGACATCTTCGGCGACATGTTCATGCGATCGTTGGAGAAAGAGGGCATTGACGCCAAATATGTGGTGCGCGACTCGGAAATTGGCACGGGCGTGGCCTCGCCCGTCGTCTACGAGTCCGAGGGCGACAACAGCATCATCATCATGCCGCGCGCCAATATGCGCGTCTCGCTCGCCGACGTGGACGCGGCTAAGGATGTGATCGCTTCTGCTGACGTACTGATGCTTCAACTTGAGATTCCCGTGGAGACCTCAATACACGCGGCGGAGATCGCCCGCGCCAACGGGGCCGTCGTCGTCTTCAACCCGGCCCCGGCCCGCCCTCTCCCCGATGTGATCTACAAATTGGCCAGCGTCATTACCCCCAACGAAGTTGAGGCCGGGCAACTGAGCGGGGCCGCCACAGGCGACGACGCCGGCGCGCGCGCGGCGGCGAAGCGTTTGCGTGAGATGGGCGTGGAGCGAGTCATCCTCACCCTCGGCGCGCGCGGGGCGTTGATGTTCGGGCCGGAAGGCGAGACCGAAGCGCCCGCCTACAAAGTGAAGGTCGTGGATCCGACGGCGGCGGGCGATGCATTCTGCGCCGGGCTGGCGGTGGCGATGGCCCGCGGGGCGAGTCCGGTGGAGGCCGTGAAATACGCCAACGCCGCCGGCGCGCTGGCCGTCACCGTGTTGGGCGCAGAGCCGTCCATGCCGCGCGCCGAGCAGGTCGAGAAACTTCTGCGCGGAGAACCCGTCTCGTGAAAAGGAGACGGCAATGCGAAAGATATTCGCCTTACGGATATTGACTATCGGTCTGAGTGTCATCCTCATCGGCTGCAACCCTAATCCCGCCGCCCCAACAAACGTTCCCGCCCCGCCATCACCGATTCCAACAATCGCGGCGCCGACGCATGCACCGCCGACCGAAACTCCGAGCGTTCCACCGACGCCGACCGTGCCACCCCTCACTCCTACCCCTACGCTTGTACCGTACTTTAATCTAGGCACAGTGCAACGCGATATTGCTTTCTGCACGGGCGGTGATCTGACGCTGCTAATGGACATCTACTTCCCGAACCAACCCAAGAGCGACCCGGCCCCGGTCGTCCTCAGCCAGTCCGCAGCGACCCCGAGTGGTAGCCTGGGGCTCAAAGGGGGAGTCAGGTCATTTGATCTGGAGGAACTTCTCCGCCGGGGGTATATCGTCGCTTCTTCCGATCGGCGAGATCCGCCCAAGTACAGGTTGCCAGCGCCGTTCGAGGACGCAAAGTGCGCCGTTCGGTATTTGCGTGCCAACGCGGCTGCCTACCACCTCGACCCAAATCAGATTGGCGCGTGGGGCTGCAGCATGGGTGGCTGGATGGCGTCAATGCTCGCTTTGACCGATGCGAGTGCGGGGTTAGAGGGCACGGGTGGGTTCGCGGAACAGTCCAGTCGCGTGCAAGCGGCGGTGGTGATGGATGGCGCCGTCGATGTTTCTGCTACTGACCCCTCTGGCTTGCAGTGGGGTTTTGGCGATATCTCGCTCCAAGACCCACTGATCGCCAATGTCAGTTCCCTAACCCATGTCTCGAAGGACGATCCGCCCTTTCTGATCTTCGTGTCCGAGGGCGACAACTTTGCGCCGCCGGGCCAAACGAAGAGCGACATGCAGCGGTTGTACGATGGGTTAATCGCCGGGGGAGTGCCCGCCACGCTGGTGGTGGTGAAAGGCGCCAACCACTGCTTTGAAGGGGTCCCGGATCCATCGCTCCCGGAAATTGCGACAATGGTCGGCGATTTCTTTGACCAGAATCTAAAGTAAAACCGGCGGCCCCAACCAAGAAGAATCAAATGCCAAAATCAATCACCATAGACCCGTCGGAAGTACGGCGGCGTTCCATCCTCACGACTCCAGAAATCCCCCTCAATGCCTATATTCCTGACCCGCCGGCCGAAGCCCAAAAGTATGGCCGGGACAATTTGGTGCGGATGTATCGCGACATGGTCTACATCCGCGAATTTGAGACGATGCTGGATCGCATTAAGAAAGAGAGCCGGTATCAAGGCATCGAATACAACCACCTCGGCCCGGCGCACCTGTCCATCGGCCAGGAGGCGGTGGCCGTGGGGCAGTGCTATCCCCTCACGCCCGACGACTTCATTTTCGGATCGCACCGCAGTCACGGCGAAATTCTGGCGAAGAGTTTCGCCGCTATTGCCCAGCTCGATGACGAAACGCTCATGCGTATCATGCGCGATTACATGGGTGGCGCGACCCTGCGCGTGGCGGAAAAATTCTCGCCAGGCGAGGTCAAAGAGTTAGCCGTCAACTACGTCCTGTACGGCACGCTGGCCGAAATCTTTGGCCGCGAAAACGGACTCAACAAGGGCCTGGGCGGCTCGATGCACGCCTTCTTCCCGCCGTTCGGGGTCATGCCCAACAACGCCATCGTCGGCGGCTCGGCGGACATCGCCACCGGCGCCGCGCTCTTCAAGCGCGTCAACCGCCGGCCCGGCATCGTCATCGCCAACATCGGCGACGCCGCGATGGGATGCGGCCCGGTTTGGGAAGCCATGATGTTTGCGGCGATGGATCAGTATCACACGTTGTGGGCGGAAGAAGTGGGCGGCGCGCCGCCGATCCTGTTCAACTTCATGAACAACTTCTACGGCATGGGCGGTCAGACCGTCGGCGAGACGATGGGCTTCGGCGTTCTAGCGCGCGTGGGCTTGGGGGTGAATCCCGGCGCGATGCACGCCGAGCGCGTGGACGGCTACAACCCACTCGCCGTCGCCGAGGCGATTGAGCGCAAGAAAAAGATTTTGCTCCAAGGGCGCGGCCCCGTCTTGTTGGATACCGTCACCTATCGCTTCAGCGGCCACTCGCCGTCTGACGCCTCCTCTTATCGCGACCGATCAGAAGTGGACTTGTGGCAACAGAGCGACTCGCTGGCGAGTTACCGCCAATATCTCAAAGACAACGGCCACGCCGACGACGCGCAGTTGGACTCTTTCCAGCAGGACATCCTCGAACGGCTGATCAAAATCGTCGAGGCCGCCGCCTCGTTGGAAACTTCCCCGCGCCTGGACATTCGCGCCGACGCCATCGGCGCGATGATGTTCTCCAATCAATTCAAGGCTCGAATGGCCGAAGGGGAACCTGAAGTGCTTCTGCCGAAAGAAGAGACCCGGCTCAAAGTGACTTCGCAAAAGAGTCGCTTCGGCCTTGACGCTCCGCGCGGCCAACCCCTGCCGAAGATGAAGTGCGTGACGTATGCCGAAGCCCTGTTCGAGGCGATGTTGCACCGTTTCTACGAAGACCCGACGATGATCGCTTACGGCGAAGAGAACCGCGACTGGGGCGGGGCGTTCGCTGTGTATCGCGGGTTGACCGAGTGTTTGCCCTATCATCGCCTCTTCAACTCGCCCATCTCGGAGGCCGCCATCGTCGGCGCAGCAGTGGGCTATGCCCTCTCCGGCGGGCGGGTGGTGGCCGAGTTGATGTACTGCGACTTCATGGGCCGGGCCGGGGACGAGATTTTTAACCAGATGGCGAAGTGGCAGGCGATGTCAGCCAACGCCTTGCAGATGCCGCTGGTGTTGCGAGTCTCAGTCGGCTCGAAGTATGGCGCGCAACATTCGCAGGATTGGACGGCGCTCGTCGCCCACATCCCCGGCCTCAAGGTCATGTTCCCGGCCACACCCTACGACGCGAAAGGGATGTTGAACCTGGCTCTGCGCGGCACAGACCCGGTTGTCTTTTTTGAGAGTCAACGGCTATACAACGAACCGGAGAAACTCGTGGAAGGCGGCGTCCCCGTGGACTATTACGAAGTGCCGCTGGGCGAACCGGCTATCCGTCGTCAAGGCTGGGACCTCACCCTTGTCACCATCGGGGCGACGCTGTATCGGGCATTGGAGGCCGCCACTGAGTTGGAGACGAAGCACAACCTTTCGGCGGAAGTGATTGACGCGCGCTTTATCAACCCGTTGAATTACGAAACCATCGTCGCTTCGGTGAAGAAGACCGGAAAGATCGTCCTCGCCTCAGACGCCTGCGAGCGCGGATCGTTCCTGCACACGATGGCATCCAACATCGGTCAACTGGCGTTCGACTATCTGGATGGGCCGGTGGCGGTGGTGGGCGCGCGCAACTGGATCACGCCGCCCGCCGAAATGGAAGAGGCCTTCTTCCCGCAGAAGGAACGGATCATTGACACGATCCACGAGCGCCTGTTTCCCATCCCCGGCCACACGCCGAGCACAGCGCAGAGTACGGATGAAGTTCTCAGGCGGAATCGTTTGGGAGTGTAGACGGCTTGCCGTCAGCTCTGTTGTAGCCGCTCGGCCACCAGCCGTGCGATTTCTTCCGGCTCGGCGTGGGCCGTGGATGTGATGTTAGAGGCTGTTTGTTAAATCGGGCTCTTGTGGGCCACTTTGTTGCGGGGTTGCAGTTGAAAGGGCACGAAGGCGAAGCCGGAAGGCGACATAGAAATTGACCAAGATCAAGGCCAGGCCGACTAACAGCAACTGCAAGGCGAGATGCCGCAACGTGGTACGGGCGCGAACTTGGCTCATCTGGCGATAACTGGTTTCGATGCCAAAGCGCCGCCGACACTATGAGCATACGTCAAGCGGCGTCGCACTAGCAGGCAGGCCGGCGAGCGGCGAATCACCCAACACCGACGACACGGCTAGAATGACCGCCGCCCAGATCAGCCCAATCGCGATAATCGGTGCCCAATCGTTGTTCTTCATTTCGACTCACTCCCGGCTGTCTTGGCCAGCGCTACTATGCCGCTCAGCCCGCCCAGGTTCATCGTGTCCACTGCCGACGAGGGGACGATGACCAGGGCGCCTTTCTCCTTCAAGCCCTCAAACAGCACGTTCATCGCCCGCAGATGTAAAGCGGTCGAGTTGTTGGCATAAGCCATCGAGGCCTCGGCAAAACTTTCGGCTTCATGTCAATTTCCTTTCACTCGCGTCCGTTGCCAGGCGGCAAAACGGTCAGTCCAAGTCTTCTCAACTTCTTCGGCGGTGTAGCCCAAGCGCTCAACTCATGGGCCAGGTCAAGAGCAAGATCGCTACGCTTCGCCTACGCAAGATGAGTATGATTAGCTCCCATGAAAAAACTCCCCCGCAACGTGTGGGCCGTCACCCTCACCAGCTTCCTCACCGACGTTTCCAGCGAAATGATTGTTTACGTCATGCCGTTGTTTCTCGCCAACGTGCTGGGCGTACGGACAAACATCATCGGCTTAATCGAAGGCCTGGCCGAGACCACGGCCAGCCTGCTCAAGCTGTTTTCCGGCTGGCTCTCCGACAGGCTTCGCAGTCGCAAGTGGATCACGGTCGCCGGCTACGGTCTTTCGGCATTCGCCAAGCCGTTTTTACTCATTGCTAACAGTTGGGGCGCGGTGCTGGCCGTGCGCCTGACGGATCGGGCAGGCAAAGGCATCCGCAACTCACCTCGCGACGCCCTCATCGCCGACTCGATTGACGAAACTCAACGCGGGTTGGCGTTCGGTTTGCACCGCGCCGGTGACACGGCGGGCGCGGCGCTTGGACTGCTCATCGCTCTGATCGTCGTCACCCTCAGCCAGCATAGCAGTGCTACACTTTCATCCAACACGTTCTATCTGCTGGTCAGCATCAGCGTCATCCCGGCAGTGCTCGGTGTGCTGGCGCTGATCGTCGGCGCAAAGGATGTGCCTCTCAAGCCTGGCGGCAAGCTTCCCAAACTCTCGCTGGCCGGTTTCGACAACCGCTTCAAGTACTTCCTGCTCGTCGTGCTCATCTTCACCCTCGGCAACTCGTCTGACGCCTTTCTGGTTCTGCGGGCGCAAGAGCGCGGCATGTCGGTCTCGACGATCATGGCGATGATCCTCTCGTTCAACATTTTGTACGCCCTGCTCTCCAGCCCGGCTGGCAGGCTCTCCGACCGGGTGGGGCGGCAGAGATTGATCATCGCCGGCTGGGCCGTGTACGGTTTGGTCTATCTCGGCTTTGCGCTGGCCGGGGCAGGCTGGCAAGTCTTCGGGCTGTACATCTTATACGGAGCCTACTACGGTCTTACTGAGGGCGTGAGCAAAGCCTTCATCGCCGACCTGGTTGCGCCGGAACAGCGGGGAACAGCCTATGGGCTGTACAACGCCATGGTCGGAGTGGCGGCTCTACCGGCGAGTTTTGTTGCCGGACTATTGTGGCAAGGGGCCGGATCGTTTGGCGGATTCGGCCCGGGCGCCCCATTTCTGTTTGGCGCGATCCTGGCATTGGCCGCCTCTGTCATGTTGGGCGTTGGGCTACGCCCTGCCCGCCGTTAATTGCTTCCTCTTGCCCTGCGTGGTAAAATCATTTAAGAAACGGAGGAAGTTGTTTTATGGAGAAGCAAACAGGAACAGTCACCGTCAAGCGCGGTTTGGCGCAGATGTTGAAGGGCGGCGTGATCATGGACGTGGTGACACCTGAACACGCAAAGATCGCCGAAGACGCCGGGGCTTGCGCGGTAATGGCGCTGGAGCGCGTACCGGCCGACATTCGCGCCCACGGCGGCGTGGCCCGCATGAGCGACCCGGAGATCATTCTGGCCATCATGGACACCGTGACGATCCCGGTGATGGCCAAGTGCCGCATCGGCCACTTCGTCGAAGCGCAGGTGCTGGAAGCGCTCGGCGTTGACTACATTGACGAGTCGGAAGTGCTCACGCCGGCCGACGAAGCGCACCACGTGAACAAGCACGAGTTCAAAGTGCCGTTCGTGTGCGGTTGCCGCAACCTGGGCGAGGCTCTGCGGCGCATTGCCGAAGGCGCAGCTATGATCCGCACTAAAGGCGAGGCCGGAACCGGCGACGTGGTGGAAGCCGTGCGCCACGCCCGCGCTGTGCTGGGCGAGATTCGCAGACTGCAAACGATGGTTGACGAAGAACTGTTCACCTACTCCAAGGAGATAGGCGCGCCGTACGAGTTGGTGAAAGAGACGAAAGAGCTGGGCCGCCTGCCCGTCGTCAACTTTGCCGCCGGCGGCATCGCCACCCCGGCGGACGCGGCGTTGATGATGCAGTTGGGCGTGGATGGCGTTTTCGTCGGGTCGGGCATTTTCAAGTCGGGCAACCCGGCGAAGCGGGCCAAGGCCGTCGTCGAGGCCACCACCCACTTCCGCGACCCGCAGATCATTGCCGAAGTGAGTCGTAATCTTGGCGAGCCGATGGTGGGGCGGCAAGTCGCCGATATTCCAAGCACCGAATTGCTGGCCAGCCGGGGATGGTAGAACCGGCTTGCCCTGTGAGCGGCTATGTCTGGTATATTTGGATCGAACCCGCCGAAACAGAACCAGGTCAATCAACGCCCGGTTATCAACCTGTCGCCCAAACACAAGTTCAGGTGGCACTCCAAGTTTCCTGAGGCGCAATTGTTGCTGGTGGTGCCGCGGGCTATCTGGAACCGCACCCGTGCCTACGTTCCGCACTACGAAGCCGTGCATCTCGCCGGGCGGTTTGGGGCCGACCCGGGCGACTACGAGTGGGAAGTGTTCGACAACCCGCAGGGCTTGAAGTGGTGGCGGCGGACGGTGGGCGGCGACCCGGCCTATTGCGCCGCCGTGATCGCTCCTAGCACCGATTTGGATACCGTTGAACTGTTCGGCCTGCTTGACATCGCCTCGGACAGCCCGTGGTGGTTCGATTCGATTTTCGACATGGCCAAAATCCACAAGCGCGCCGAAACCATCTCGCGCCAGAAAAACGTTGCCATTGAGAAAGCCGAAATCTGGGTGAGCATCGAGGACGAATACAAACCCCGCAACCTGCTCACCACCGCCAAAGACGAAAACGGCATTGCCTGGCGCGTCGGCGACGTGGACGAAGTGACCTTACTGCAAAACGCTTTGGTCGGGCTTTTCGATCGCGCTCGAACGGCGATCTTGCCCGGCGAGGTGAGCACCGGCCCTATAAAAAAGGGCACCGGTTCGTTGAAGAAATGATAGTGATGAACATTGGCGTCCTTGCGCTTCAGGGCGATTTTAGTGAACACATTCAAACACTGCGGCGGCTCGGCGTCGCCGCCTCCGAAGTCCGCCTGCCGCGCGACCTGGCCGGGTTGGACGGTTTGATCATCCCCGGCGGCGAGTCCACAACGATTGGCAAGCTGGCCGTCCAGTTTGAGTTGATGGAGCCACTGCGCGAGTTTGGCAAAACGCAGGCCATCTGGGGCACGTGCGCCGGCGCGATCTTTCTCTCGAAGGATGCGCGCCGCCAGCAACCACTGCTGGGGCTGATGGACATTGCCGTCCAACGCAATGCCTTTGGCCGCCAAACCGAAAGCTTTGAAGTTGATCTACCCATTCCCGTCTTCACCCGCGAAGGCAATGGCCACACCCGGCCCTTTCACGCCATCTTCATTCGCGCGCCCATCATCGAAAGTGTCGGCGAAGGAGTCGAAGTCCTGGCCCGCCTTGAGAACGGCGCTATCGTGGCCGCCCGGCAAGGCCGCTGGCTGGCAACCTCTTTCCATCCTGAACTGACCAGGGATGGAAGATTCCACGAATATTTTATGGAGATGGCAAAGAGCGTAAAATGATTCGCCCTTTTGACTGGCGCGACTTTGGCCTGATCCGCCGCCTCTCCGAACACGGCGTTTGTTTCGACTCTGAGGCCGCCCTGACGCGCGGCCCGCACACCCTGCAGTCGGCGGTGCTCTCCTTCCTTGCCCCGGGCGCCGGCCTGCCCACCTTCATCTGGCGTAACAACGATCACAACGGCGAAGGCGGCTTTGGACAAATCCGATTCCGTCACGGCGATGAACTGGCCCGCCTGGTCTACATGGCTCCCGCCTACTCCGAAAACGGGCTGTGGGAGACCCTCTTTGAATGTTTAACCGCCGAGGCCGCCTCGCGCGGCGCTCACAGCCTGGTCGCCGAAGTGGACGAGCACAGCCCGGAGTTTGAGGCCATGCGCCGCTTCGGGTTTGCCATTTACACCCGGCAACACCTCTGGCGAGCGAGCAAACCACGCGGCACGACGGCCCCGTTCGACACCATCCGCTTGCGCTCCCAGCACAGCAGTGACTCGTTCGGTATTCAATCGTTATATGCCAACACCGTGCCGCGCCTGGTGCAACAGGTGGAGCCGCCGCCCGCCCGTTACGGCCACGGCTATATCTTTGAGTCGGCGGGGGAAGTCGCCGCTTTCTTCGACGTCAGCCGCGGCCCGCTTGGGATCTGGGTTCAGCCGTATCTTCACCCCAGCGTCTTCGACAACAGCACGGCCCTGCTCGCCGACTTGCTCCGGCAGTTCACCGACCGTGAAACCGTTCCCGTCTACGTCTGCGTTCGCTCGCATCAAGACTGGTTGAGGACGCCGCTCGCCGCGCTCGGCTTTGCCGACTGGGCCGAGCAGGCCGTCATGGTCAAGCGCCTCGCCGTCCGCGTGAGTGAGCCGGAGTTTAGCCCTCTGCAGGCCATCGTCGGCGGCAAAGCCACCACGCCGCTCATAAAATCGAATGCAGACACGGAAGCTAAACCCGTTATCTGATCTTGCCGCAATGACCATTACATCCCGAAGACCGTCCCCCCGAAGTGACCCGCTCCGCGCCCCCTTCGTCCTCCTGAGCCTTCGTGGTAAAACCCATCCATGCAAAAAAGAATCACCGACGACCTTCACGATCTGATTCAAATTCTGCCGCCCAACATTGGCATCGCCCTCACCGCCGCCAACCGCACCGACGATCTGCTCGAAGTCATCCTCGACCTGGGCCGCGTGCCGACCGCCCGCTACGTTGACGACGAGGAAGTGAGCCTGCTCAACGCCGAAGTGACGCACGACGACATCAGCTTTGTCGTCAGCCGCACTGGCGACTTTGACGCCGACAATCGGGCCGGCATCGAGCGCACCCTGCACCGCATCTCGGCCATCCGCAACCGGCGGGGGCGCGTCGTCGGCCTCACCTGCCGCGTGGGCCGCGCCGTGTACGGCACTACCGAGATCATCAAAGACCTGATCGAATCGGGCAAGAACATTCTGATGCTGGGCAAGCCCGGCATCGGCAAGACCACCATGCTCCGCGAAGCCGCCCGCATCCTGGCCGACAAAAAACGGGTCGTCATCGTGGACACCTCCAACGAAATCGGCGGCGACGGCGACGTGCCCCACCCGGCGGTGGGCCATGCCCGCCGCATGCAGGTGGCCCAGCCCTCGCTTCAGCACGAAGTCATGATCGAAGCGGTTGAGAATCACAACCCCGAAGTGATCGTCATTGACGAAATTGGCCGCGAACTGGAAGCCGCCGCCGCCCGCACCATTGCCGAACGCGGCGTGCAGTTGATCGGCACGGCGCACGGCAACACGCTTGAAAATATTTTGCTCAACCCCACCCTGGCCGACCTGGTTGGCGGCATTGAGTCCGTCACCCTCTCCGACGAAGAGGCCCGTCGCCGGGGCACGCAAAAGACCGTCCTCGAACGACGCGCCCCGCCGACCTTCGACGTGCTCATCGAACTGCGCGACCGCCAGAACATCGCCATTCACGCCGATGTGGCCGTCGCCGTAGACGGCCTTCTGCGCGGCAGGCCGGGGCCGGTCGAACTGCGTCACGAGGATGAGACGGGAACGATTCGGACTGAACTGGCCGCGTCGCCGACAGCGAAGAAAGGCGCGAACGGCCGGGGGACCGACATTCGAGCTCACGGCGATTACATCCCGGTCGAGCCGTCGGCAACCCGTCACCAGGGCGCTCACTCCCAGTCAACCGCTTCAACCGAGGGCCGGACTTCTGCGTCTGCGCTCCCGCCGATGAGTATTTACGCTTACGGCCTGGCCCGCCAGCGGCTGGAGCAGGCCGCGCGCCGGCTGCGCCTGCCGCTCAACGTCGTGGACGACATCAACGAAGCGCAAGCCCTGGTCACCCTCAAAACCTACTACCGCCGCCACCAGCGCCCCATCTCCGACGCCGAAGAGCGCGGATTGCCTATCTACGTCTTGCGTTCCAACACCGTCAACCAGATGGAAAACTTTCTGACGGAGTTGTTCAACGTTTCGACGGAAGGGACGGCGGACAACGGCGCGTTGGAGCAAGCCATCCGCGAAACGCAATCGGCCATCGAAGCGGTGCTCAACGGCTCGCGCACGGTTGACCTCTCGCCCCAGTCCGCCGCCGTTCGCCGCCGCCAGCACGAACTGGCCCGTGAAGCCAACCTGATCTCGCACTCTTACGGCAAAGAGCCATACCGGCGGGTGCGCATCTTCAGAGAATAATTCTCCAATTCTCTAATCTCCAGAGATTAGAGAATTGGACGCTTCGCGTAGAGATTATGCGCCTCTTCATTACTTTCGAAGGCCCGGACGGATCGGGCAAATCCACCCAATGTAAACTGCTGGCCGGGCATCTGCAATCGCTCGGCCACAATGTTTTGCTCACCCGCGAACCGGGCGGCGCCGAGATTAGCCAGCAAATCCGGCAAGTGATCATGGATATGAAGAACAAATCCATGTTTCCGGCCACCGAATTCCTCCTGCTCTCCGCCGCCCGCGCCCAACTGGTGCGCGAAAAAATACGCCCCCACCTGGACGGCGGGGGCATCGTCGTCTGTGATCGCTATTTTGATTCTTCGCTGGCCTACCAGGGCTACGGCCACGGCCTGCCGCTGGACACCATCCGCGCCGTCACCCGCTTCGCCACCGACAGCCTGACCCCTGACCTCACTCTATTGTTGGACATTGAGGCCGAGACCGGCTTGCGCCGCCGTCAAACCACTCAAGCCGAGTGGAACCGCCTTGACGATTATGCCCTGGCTTTTCATCAACGGGCGCGGCAGGGCTACCACGCCCTGGCCGCCGCCGAGCCAGGCCGCTGGCGCATCGTCAACGCCGACCAGCCGGTGGACAAGTTGCAGGAAGAGATTCGGGAGATTGTGGCTGGGAGCCTGAAGCGCTAAATGGTGTATACTGCTTTCGGCGATGGTGAGGCGGCTATGACAATTATCCTTGAGCGCTACCCAATCCCCGGCAGGGGGCGATTGGAACTTTCGGTGAAGATCTCCGCCGAGATCAAGATTTCGGCAGAGGATGCTCGCCGTAAAGTTAATGGCTTTCTGCTGAACAACCTGAGCTATCTCACTGTAGCTGAACGCCAGCCGGAGTTAGTAGTCGGAGAAAAAGTCTTCTGGCGCATTGCAGTCAATCACACCCTGCCAGGATTCGGCGTCATCGGGAAAATAGGCGTCATTGACGTGGATGTTGAAACTGGCGAGATACAGCCTGTTGCGCCAGAACAGCTTGAAGAGATGAAACGCCGTGCCAAAACTCTTGCTACCAGTTACCCATTGGACACAAGCCCGGCGGGCTGATTGCCTGGGCGCATGCGCTAAAATGATTTTGGATTACATCCACCAGCCGGTCAGCTACGACCGGCTTTTGCATTTATTGAGGATTGACCCTGAGTATGGCACAGTGGCGCGCAACATCTTGCTTTTATCTGAGATCGGCATTGATATGTTATATGCGCAAGGTACATTGGACGATCTTCGCTCTCATTTGATCGCCAATCGGCCTTGCATCGCCTTCGTCAACACCGGCGAGTTGCCTTATTGGCATGAAACAACCGGCCATACCGTTGTCGTTGTTGGGATAGATGAAGAGATGGTTTACCTCAACGATCCAGCCTTTGTGTCTGCGCCTCAAGTTGTCTCACATGGCGATTTCCTTTTGGCCTGGCTAGAGGCGGACGAATACTACGCGACGATTCAACGCGGGAAGTGACTGGCTTTATCGTTGTTCTTCCCGTAAAAACTTCTGCGTTTCCTCCACCGCTTCCCTTTCATGCGCATACCTGGCAAACCTCAGCCCTGGATTCCCCGTAATCATCTTCGACACCTTCGCCCCCTCGCGCGCCAAACACAGCACTTGCTTGCCCGTCATGATCGCGTAAGCGATCTCGTAGCCCACGCCGTGCGAGGGGGTGCTCACCTCGGCCACCACCGCCTCGGCGGCGTCAAGCCAGGCAATATCGCGTTCATATACAGTAGACGGCTCGACCGTTGCCTCGGCGGCCATCACCTGAGGCCGGGCCAAATGCGCCGTCGGCACTTCGTGCCCCTGGGCCAACAGCCAATCCACAATCGCCGCATAAACCGGCTGATCATTGCGCCCGCCGGTGATCGAGCAGGAAAAATAAATATTCATCGGTTTCATCCCCAGTTCAAATTTTGTTTCTAACAAGTTTCAGAGAGTTTGACATTACCGAGAGGATATAAACGCCCGCCCGGGCTTAGTGCTACAATCAGGATGGATTATTAGACAAGGACGGAATTATGGCCGGTGACCTGCGCGAAACGCTCCGCTTTTTGCAAACCGAGAACGCCCGTCTCAAAGACGAGAACCGCGAACTGCGGGAGGAAAACACCACCCTGCGGCAGGTGCTGGATGCCCTGCGCACCCTGCAAGACGTTTCAGCCTCTGTCACCACCGAAACCAACGCTCTGGCCCTGCTCGACCGCATTCTCGAATCCGCCCTGACGGCCCTCAATGCCACCGCCGGTTCGCTTTTACTGCTGGATGATGAAACGGGCGAACTGGTCTTTGCAGTGGTGCATGGCGTGGCGCGCGAGACGCTGACCAACTACCGCCTGCCGCCCGGCACCGGCATTGCCGGCTGGGTGGCCCATCACGTCGAGCCGGTCATCATCCCCAACGTCCGCGCCGACCCGCGCTTCTCACCCAGCGTGGACGAGCATTTCAACTTCCAGACTCGTTCTATGCTGTGTGTGCCTATCGCCACCTCGCGCAAAGTGATGGGCGTCCTCAGCGCCCTCAACAAAGCCGACGGCAAAGAATTCTCTCCCGCCGACCTGGCCCTCTTAGCAGTGGTCGCCCAGCTCGCCGCCACGGCGATGGAGCGGGCCGAAACCACCGCACCGCAACCGGCGTAATAAAACCTCCCGAAGGTTCGCAAACCTTCGGGAGGTTTTTTTCATCCTCGCAACACCGCCCCCAGCACCTCTTTCGCCCGGCGCACGATCTTCTCGCGCACCTTCGCCGCCTCGGCGTCTGTCAACGTTCGATCTTCGGCTTGATAAGTGAGGCGATAGGCCAGACTCTTTTTGCCTGATCCGATTTGCGCGCCTTTGTAGAGATCAAACAGCCGGACATCCACCAACGTTGAGCCGCCACTCTGACGAATCACCGCCTCCACCTGGGAAGCCGCCACTCCCTCATCCACGATCAGCGCAATATCCTCCATCACCGCCGGGAAGCGCGACACCGGGTTGGTGACGTAGCGCTCCGGGATCGATGCCAGGATCAACTCCAGATCGAAGTCTACCGCCAGCAGAGGCGCGCCCGTCGCGCCGCCGCCTGCCGCCAAGCAAGCTTGCGCCACTAACGGGTGCAACTCCCCAAACCACCCGGCCACCTTACCACCCACAGCCAACTGCGCCGTCCGGCCTGGTCTGAACGATGGATGCTCGGTTGGCGCGACGTTGACATCTGGCAAATGCAAATCATCCACCAATGCCTCAACGACACCCTTGAGATCATAGAAGTCCATCGTCCCGCGATCCGACGCCTGCCAACCCTCCGGCTGGCGCGGGCCCGTCATCACAACAGCAAGCCGCCTCGGCTCGTCGGGCAGAACGCCTTCTTCACTCGCCAGATAGACCGCACCAACTTCAAAGATGGCAACCCGATCGGTGAAGCGCAGGTTGTTCACGGCGGCCTCCAGCACGCTCGCCAGCAGTGAATGGCGCATCGTCACCCGGTCGGCCACAATCGGGTTCGCCAGCGTCACGTAAGGCCGGTCATCTTTGGGCGTGCCGGGCGGCAACAGCATGGCTTCGCGCTCTGGCGTGGTCAGCCGGTACGAGATCACTTCCTGCAGGCCCACAGTCACCAGAATGTCGCGCACGCGCTCCTCAAGCTCCAGCGAGCGGTTGCCGCGTTGCGGCGGCGTCCGGTCGCTGATCTGCGTCTCAGGGATGTTTTCGTAGCCATACACCCGCGCAATCTCTTCAATCAAATCAGCTTGCCCGATCACGCCTGTGCCAACGTCCAGCCGGTGGTCAGGGGCGGTTATTAGCAATTGGTTATTAGTCATTCGTTTGGCGTCGAATTCCAGCGATTTCAGAATCGACTCGATTTGTTCTAGCGAGATGCGAACGCCCAAGATACGCTCAACCTCGGCCTCGTCAATCTCAACCGGGACTGGCTCCGGCTTGCGCGGATACTCGTCCACGATGCCCTGAGCCACCGCGCCGCCGGCCAGCGCCCGCATCATTTCGGCGGCGCGCTTGCACCCGCGCTCGGCCAGCGCCGGGTGCACGCCCCGGCTGAAGCGGTAGCCTGCCTGTGACGACTGCAAGCCCTGCGCCTGCACCGAGCGGCGGATGTTGATGAAGTTCCACGACGCCGCTTCGAGCAAAACGTTCTTCGTCGAGTCCGACACTTCCGACTCGCCGCCGCCCATGATGCCGCCCAGGGAGAGCGCGCCCGCCGTGTCCGTCACCAGAATCGTGAACGGGTCGAGCTGGCGATCCACGCCGTCGAGGGTGAGCAAGCGCTCGCCCTCATGTGGCAGACGGGTGATGATCGTCGGCGGTTTGTCACCAGCACGTTTCACCAGCACGTCGTAGTCGAAGGCGTGGAGGGGCTGGCCCACTTCCAGCATCACGTAGTTGGTAATGTCCACGATGTTGCTGATCGGTCTCATCCCGGCCAAACGCAGGCGGCGTTGCATCCAGTAAGGCGACGGCCCAATCTTCACATCCCGAATCAACATCGCCGTAAATCGCGGATTGAGTTCCGGCTCTTCAATGACTATTTTCAATTTGCCAATTACCGACTCCCCGGCTTGCGCCGCCTCAAACAACGGCGGCTTGAGTTTCTGCCCCGTCAGCGCGGCAATCTCGCGGGCAAGGCCGAGCACGCTGGCGTTGCGGGCCATGTTTGGGTTGATCTTCACGGTGAAGACCACGTCGCCCAGGTAGTCGGCCAGCGGCGCGCCCACCGGCGCGTCGTCGTCGAGGAGGAGGATGCCCTCGTGCTCGTCGCTGATGCCCAACTCTTTCTCGGAGCACACCATCGAATACGACTCGACGCCGCGAATCTTGGCCCGCTTCAGCGTCATCAACTCCTGGCCGGGCTTGTGGCCGTCGTAGATCACCGCCCCTTCTTTGGCATAGGCGGCCTTGATCGGCTTGGGCAGTGGCCCTAGCCCTTTGTACGGAAAAAGATTCGGCGCGCCGGTCAGCACCGTTTCCTCTTTCGGCCCGCCCCAATCGAGCCGCAGAAGGGTGAGCCGGTCGGCGTTGGGATGCGGCATCACTTCCAGAATTCGGGCGACGACGATCTTCTCCCGATCCCAGGCAATGCCAGACGTTTTGAATTCCTGCCGCCACTGCGCGTGAAGCCCTTGAACAGCATTTTCGGGCATCGGCAAGCCCACATATTCAATCTCTTCCACCTCCAACCCGGCGAACGTCAGCTTTCGCGCCAGCTCTTCGGGCGAGAGGGTTATCTCAACGAAATCCTTTAGCCAACTCAATGGTACTCGCATATGTTGTGTTTGGGAGTGTGGGGGCACGGGGGTGTGGGCGTCGCCCATACCCCCATACTTCCATACTCCCGTACTCAGCTAGAACTGCTCCAGGAATCGCAAATCATTTCCCCAGAAATACCGGATGTCCTCGATCTTGTACTTCAGCATCGCGATCCGCTCCGGGCCCAGGCCGAAGGCGAAGCCGGAATAGACTCGCGGGTCGTAGCCGCCGTTTTGCAAGACGGTTGGATGCACCATGCCACAACCGAGAATCTCCAGCCAACCGCTCTGCTTGCACACCGCGCACCCTTTGCCGCCGCACACGAAGCACTCCACGTCCATCTCGGCGCTCGGCTCGGTGAAGGGGAAGTGGTCGGCGCGGAAGCGGGTGCTCACGTTCTGGCCGAACATGCGGCGGGCGAAGTCGGTGAGCGTGCCTTTGAGGTCGGTGAAGCGAATGCCCTTGCCGACGGCCAGCCCTTCCACCTGGTTGAACTGAATCTCCGAGCGGGCGGTGATTTGTTCGTAGCGATAACACATGCCGGGCAAAATCACGCGGATCGGGTTGGGGCAGTATTCACGCATCGCGTGAATCTGGCCGGGCGAGGTGTGCGTGCGCAGAAGGACGCCGGGCGTGGTGGTGTGGAAGGTGTCCCACATATCGCGCGCCGGGTGGTGCTGGGGCATGTTCAGCAGTTCAAAGTTGTACTCGTCGGACTCCACGTCGCGCGAGCGATAAATCTGAAAGCCCATGTCGGCCCAGATGGCGTAAATCTGGCGCAGGTTTTGGGTGGCAAGGTGAAGCCGCCCCCGGCGAACCGGCCTCCCGGGCAGAGTCGCGTCGAGCGTTTCGGCCCGGAGCAAGCGTTCCAGTTCGGCGGCTTTGATGGCGGCTTCTTTCTCCTCAAAGGCCGCCTCAAGCGTGCGCTTGATCTCGTTCGCCCGCTTGCCGACGATGGGCCGCTCTTCTTTCGGCATCTTGCCCAACTCGCCAAGCGCCGTCATCAGCAGACTCTTCTTGCCCAGCGTCTCGCTCTTCCACGCTTGCAGGGCCGACGAGTCGGCCAACCCGGCCAGCTGGGCTAACGCCTCTTTTTCAAACTGATTCAGTTGGTCAATCATTCTCTTTCTCCTTTAGATCCGTAACGGTAGTCGCCTTATCCATATCTTCATAGCAGCAAACAAAAACTCCCGTCCCAAAAAGGGACGGGAGCGTATTCTAGCACTCTCGTGGTACCACCCTCGTTGGCCTGCGTTCGCTACACTCGCTACGCTCGCAGGCCCACTCTGCGCCGACCATCATCGGCTGTCCTGGTAACGGTGGACTTTCCGGCGCGGGCTACCGGGCAACCACAACCCCCTTGCCGGGGGCAGGTGGTTGCCCCTACATTCACCTGCGCGGCTCGGGAGCGAACTTCAACCGGTTTCCCCGGGCAGAACTTTCAGCCAATGGTTCTGCCTCTCTGGCGCTTCTGCCGGTTTACTTTTCTCCGTCTCGGCCTTTTTTGTAGGGCGAGATGCCATCTCGCCCTACATTATTCAGTTGCGGCAAATTATCCGCAGAAATGGCGAGGTGTCAAGGCTGGGGTAGCTGTAAGTTCTGGGCATACTTCCCACGCCCAGCAACGGCCAACCGGCCGCCTCTATTTTTTCTTCTTCGGCGGCAAACCCTGAGCATAAGCCAAACTCTTCTTCAACCACTTCTTCAGTTCTGCCGGCCTCAACATTGCCTCTGGCACTTCCACGTATTCCTTCATCGGGCGACCCGGCATCGGCTCAAACTGTTTCGCTCCCGGCAACTTCAAAAACTTGGCCCGATCCTCTTCCGAGAGCCGCATCATCAGCCGATCGGCAAACACGCCGACAAACATCTGCCCGTTCACAAACGCGCACGGATAGCCGAACATCTTGCGTTGCTCGGCCATGGGGAAGTCGCCGAGCGTGTCCGCAAAGAGTTTCTTGATCGACTCCGGCGCGGGCTTGAATTTCGGCATCTTTGGAGTTTGGGATTTTGGTTTTTGAGATTTGGACTTGGCGGGCATGTCGGGCCTCCTGTTGTTGGTGTATCATACTGCAACTGTTGAGTTGTTGGGACAACGAATTGCTTCGCAAAACCGCTTCGCGTAAACGAATAGGCCGACACAACCTCATTCGTTTATTCGTTCCCTTATTCGTTGTCCCATTCAAATCCGACATTTCCTTCCTATGACCTCCCTCCTCTCCTTCCTCAACTCTTCTTACGCCAACTTCCTCGACGACCTCGCAACCCTCGTCAACGTGGACTGCGGCACGCACAACAAAGCCGGCGTGGATCGCGTGGGCGAATGGATCGGCGCGCGATGCGCTGATTGGGGCTGGGAGGTTGAACGCCTGAGGCAAGCCGAGTATGGCGATTGCCGGATCGCCCGATTGCGCGGATCAGGGAGTGGCCGCCTCATGCTCATCGGCCACCTCGACACGGTTTACCCCGACGGCACGGCGGCGGCCCGGCCCATGCGCTTCGAAGGCGCGAAGATTCTCGGCCCCGGCGTCTGCGATATGAAAGGCGGCTTGCTCGTCGGCATGTATGCCTTGCGCGCCTTGCAGACCGTCGAAGGCTTCAACAACTTTGCCGAGATCATCTTCTTCTTCAACAGCGAAGAAGAGATCGGCTCGCCCGTTTCGCGCGCCGTCTACGGCCCAATCGGGCGCGAGATGGACGCGGCCATCGTGCTTGAGTCGGCGCGGGCCAACGGCGACATTGTCAGCGCGCGCAAAGGATCGGCGGAGTACAAACTGATGGTGAAGGGCAAGTCGGCCCACGCCGGAGTCGAGCCGGAGAAAGGGGCGAACGCCGTTCTTGAGTTGGCATATCAAATTCAAGCGCTTCAGCAATTGAACGGCATCGCCCCCGGGGTGACGGTCAACCCGGACGTGATCGGCGGCGGCACGAAGTCAAATGTCATTCCAGATGAAGCCTGGGCGCTGATTGACGTTCGGGCCACCGACTCCGATGGGGCCGTTACTATCTCCCGCGCGCTGGCGAACTGGCCCGCGCAAACCACCGTGCCGGGCACCCAGGTGACGATCTCTGGCCGCTTCAGCTTTGCGCCAATGGCGAAGACTCCGGCCACAGCCAAACTTGCTCAGTTGGCGAAAGAGGCGGCACGCGATTTGGGATTCAACATCAACGACATGGCCACCGGCGGCGCATCGGATGCGAACACGGTTGCTGGCCTCGGCGTGCCGGTGATTGATGGCCTGGGGCCGGTGGGCGGCCTCGACCACAGCCCGGACGAGTACATCGAAGCCGCCAGCATCACGCCGCGCGTGGCGCTGGCGGCTGAGTTGATCCGGCGGATACTGTCGGAGAAGGAACTTGGGGAATTGAAGGAATTAAGGCGCTCCGTAAGATGAGTGGTGAATATGACTCAAGAAGAAACTGTTGCTACAACACCTCCCACTTCAGAGGCGGCTCAACCGAATGCCGGGAAAACGGCATCGGCCTGGACAGTGCTGGCCCTGGTGACAGGAGTCGCCGGGCTGGTGTTGGGAGTCGGGGCCGCGGCTTTGGTGTCTCTCATTCTGATTCTAAGCCCGGAGGGTCCCGGCCCCGGCGTGGTGACGGTGGTGACGATCCTGGGGCTGGCGCTGTTGGGCGCGCCGCTGGCTTGGCATGCGTGGAGCCGACTGCGAGGTAACCCGCCGCTGGCCTGGCAGGCGCGGCCTTCGTGGATTGTAGCCGGGGGGGTGCTCATTGCAGCCTCCCTGCTGTGCGGCCAGGCATCGTTGAGTCTCAACCTGTTGCCGACACTCATCCCCGGCCTGGCGCAATATCTGGCCGTGTTGAGTCCGGCGGCGATCCTGCTGGCCCTGACCGCCGGAAGCTGGGCGGGCTTCAGTGCTCTGCGCGCCTGGGGTCATTTGATTAGCGGCGCATGGCTGGCGGTGGTATTGTCGTTCGTGGCCGAAGTGATCGTCATCGGCGTGCTGGCCGTGCTGGGCTTCACCGTGTTGGCTGTGGCCGCCCCCGCCGAGTTTGAGGCGTTACTGCAACGCCTCCAAACGTTTCAGGTGACTGAGAACTTTGACCTGTTGAGCGATTGGCTGTTCACGCCGTGGATGATTGCCGGGGTGCTCGTCACCGCTTCGATTGCCCTGCCGGCCATCGAAGAAGCCCTCAAGCCGCTGGGAGTAATTTTGATGCTGGGGCGGCGGCCCACGCCAATGGCGGCTTTTCTGGGCGGAATGATGGGCGGCCTGGGTTTTGCCGTCGTCGAGAGCCTGACCAACTTGAGCGCGACCCAGGACGGTTGGCTGGGGCTGGTGGTGGCCCGGATAGGGACGATGGTGATGCACGGGTTGACCGCCGGTTTGGTGGGCTGGGGCTGGGGCCAGGTGGCGGTTCACCGTGCGCGCGGCGCGTTGCGCTTGGTGGCCGCGTATCTGACGGCGGTGACGATTCACGGCCTTTGGAATGCGGCGGCGGTCATCATCGCCTTCGGCAGTCTGTCAGTTCTGGGGCAGAGCACGACCATTCCTCAGCAGGCGATTTGGGGTGTGCTGATGGCGCTCGGTTTGATCGTGCTCGTCGGCTTGACTCTGGCCGCGGTGGCCGGGTTGATGGTAATCGGCTCCCGGTTGCGTCAGGTGGAGCCGGCAACTGAACCCTGAAACCTGATTCACCTGCGGCGCGAGCGGCGACTGCGGCTGCGTTGTTGCCCGCCAGATTTTTGCTCCCGGCCTTCCGGAGGCGGGGCGGCTTCCCCGGCGGGCCGGGGCGGCGGGGCGTGAAGAGTCTGTTGGTAGTAGTCGTCCAACAACATGGCGATCAGGTCAGACTCGTCTTCGTTCTCGGCCAGGCTCCGGGCCAGCGGCACGAACCGCTGACTGCGCTCGGTTTGCAGCTTGTCGCGCTCGCGCAGGCGCGCTTCGAGCAGGGCCGTCACCCGTTGGGAGACGATGGCTTCCACGTCCTCGTCGGCCGGCAGGGGCCGCTCCTGCAGATCGATGCCGTATCGTTTAGCGATGCGATCCAGTTCGAACTTCTCCACCCCGGCCACGAGCGAGATGGCAACGCCGCTGGCCCCGGCCCGCCCGGTGCGCCCGGCGCGATGAATGTACGCTTCGGGATCTTCCGGCGGCTCGTATTGGATAACGTGCGAAAGTTCGGGAATGTCCAGCCCGCGCGCGGCCACGTCGGTGGCGACGAGGAAGCGCAGGGTTCCCTGCCGCACCCGCTCCAGCACTTTTTCCCGCGCTCCCTGAGGCAAGTCGGAACTCAGTTCGTCGGCGTCGTAGCCAAACCGCTGGAGCACGACGGCGACGTAATGCACTTTGGTCTTGGTGTTGCAAAAGATGATGGCCGAGTCCGGGTTTTCGATTTCGATGATGCGAATCAGGCCCCGGTCTTTGTCCATGCCCGGCGTCGTGTAGTAAAGGTGCTCGGTGTCGGTGACGTGGACGTGATCGCGGCTGAGGCTGAGGGTTTCGGGGCGATGGAGGAACTGGCGGGCCAGGCTGATGACGTGCGGCGGGAAGGTGGCCGAGAACATGCAGGCGTTGACGGGACGCGAGGGCAGGTAGCGTTGCACCTGCTTCATATCGGGGTAGAAGCCCATGGACAACATGCGGTCGGCCTCGTCGAAGATCAGAACCTTCAAGTGCTCCAGCGACAGTGTGCGCCTGAGCAAGTGATCGAGCACGCGGCCCGGCGTGCCTACGACGAGATGCGCGCCCTGGCGCAAGGCCTCAATCTGCGGGCCGTAACGCACGCCGCCATACACTGAGGCGGTGCGCGCCCCCGAGTCGCCGCTCAACATCTCGGCCTCCTGCGCCACTTGCCGGGCCAGTTCGCGGGTGGGCACCAGCACCAGCGCCTGGCACTCGTCCCGCTTCGGATCAATCCGATCCAGGATGGGCAGAATGAACGCGCCAGTCTTGCCACTGCCCGTGCGTGACTGAATCATCATGTCCCGCCCGGCCAGAAGGTAAGGAATGGCTTTGGCCTGCACCGGCATGAGCTGTGTCCAGCCGGCGCGGGCGGCGGCCTCGCGCAGGCGCGGCGGCAATTGCTCGAGGGTCATTTCGGGAAGGGTGTTTTCGGGCTCCTCAATGAGGGCATCCCCAGATGTTGCCGCGTTGCGGTCGGTTTGTGACATCAACTTCTCCGGATCGCTGATTGCTAATGTTGAGGCGAAATAGGTGACCGTCACTGGCTCATGGCGCCTTGAATTTCAAGGTTGTAAAGCCGGTGACAGTCACCTGAAGCGGGTTTCCGTGATCTACCGATTATGACACAGCCGGGCGGGGAAAGCAAAAGTTTTACCTCTGCCCAAAAGGAGTCCAATCATGAACCATCGCTTGTTTGGCCGCACCGGAGTCAAAGTTTCCCCTCTGTGTCTGGGCACTCTAAACTTTGGCGGCCCAACCGGCGAAGCCGACTCAATTCGTATCACCCACGCCGCGCTCGACGCCGGCTTCAACTTCGTGGACACCGCCGACAGCTATCACGCCGGGCAGAGCGAGATCGTGGTCGGCAAGGCCATCGCCGGCCGGCGTGAACGGGTGTTTTTAGCAACCAAAGTCTGGTTCCCGGTGGGTGACGGCCCGAACGACCGGGGCGGCTCGCGCTTGCACATTCTCAAAGCCTGCGACGGCTCTCTGCGCCGGCTGAAGACCGATCACATTGATCTCTATCAGGTTCACCGCCCCAGCCCGGAGATTCCGGTGGACGAGACTCTGGGCGCGCTGACCGATCTGGTGCGGGCGGGCAAGGTGCGTTACGTCGGTTGCTCCACACACCCGGCGTGGATGGTGATGGAGGCGCTGGCAGTGAGTGAGCGATTCGGTTTCGCGCGTTACGTGAGCGAACAGCCGCCTTATAACTTGCTGGATCGTCGAATTGAGAATGAACTCGTGCCACTGGCCCTGCGCTACGACCTGGCCCTCCTACCGTGGGCGCCGCTGGCGCAAGGGGTGCTGGCCGGGCGCTACGCCTCAGCCGGGGCCGCGCCCGCCGACTCGCGCGCCGGGCAACAGCCGGGCAGTGTCTATGCCGACCGAGTTACTGCGCGCGGCATTGAAGCTGGAGAGAGGTTTGCCGAGATCGCGAAGCGGTTTGGGAAGACGCCCGGCCAACTGGCGCTGTTGTGGTGCAAGGATCAGCATGGCGTCACTTCGCCCGTTGTGGGGCCGCGCACGCTGGCGCAGCTGCAAGAGTTATTGCCGGTTCTGGAGATGACGCTGAGTGAGGAAGAACGGGTTGCCTGCGACGCGATCAGCCCGCCCGGCGGGGTGATGGTCAACTTCCATAACTCGGCGGCGTGGATGAAGACGCCGATTTCGTAAACAAAACCCCGGCTACTCTGCCGGGGCTGCTGCGTCACTTCCCTTGCCCCTCTTCCAATTGCGGAATAATGTCAACAATTCATCTTTTGCTTCCAGCGGCACAGTGTCTTCCGTCAGGCGGCCCAGCAGAGAAATCGTTTGCCGCATTTGCGCGAAATAGCTTTGACAGCCCTTGCACCCGGAAAGATGGGCTTCAAAGCGCGCCCGTTGATCCGTGGGCAAAGCCTCTTCCAGATAGTCGGTGACAAGTTCCACCAGTTCCTTGCACGTTATCGCTTCGGTCATTGCAATCCTTCATTCAAATACTGCTCCAGTGCCTGCCGCACTTTGGAGCGCGCGCGATGAAGCAAAACTCGTTGATTCGTCTCGCTGATCGCTAAAATATTACAGACTTCTTGCGCCGACCAACCTTCAATGTCACGCCGGGTGATTACGTCCCGCTGGGCCGCAGGCAAGGCAGTAATCGCCTGCCGAATAACGTCCATCGTTTCCCGCGACAGGAATTTTTCCTCGGGAATCTCAGCCCAGGCTGAGATATATGTTCCCCATTCGTTGGGCCACTGTGGATGATCAGGCGGCCGGAAGCGCTCGGGGGCCACTGCCGGTTCGTCCGAGTCGAGTTCACTTTCCGCCAGGGCCGAGAACGGCACCGAACGGCTCTCGCGCTGGCCGCGCGTCTTGGCCCGGTTGGTGAGGATGGTGAACAGCCAGGTCTTGAGCGACGAGCGCCCCTCAAATCGATCCAGCCCCTTCAACAAACCCAGCCACGTTTCCTGCGCCACTTCCTCGGCGGCGGCCTGGTCGGGCACGTACATCATCGCCAACCGTACCAGCGAGGCGTGATGGCGCTCGACCAGAGTCGTGAAGGCCGCTTCGTCGCCCCGGCGCAGGGCGGCCAGCAGGGCGGCGTCATCCATCGAGGCAGCGGCTGAACCGTGAGAGGAAGTTGGCTCTGTCATGCGCCAGGACAGGATACTCCAACGTGGTTCAAGCGTCAAATTTGACGTTTCTTTTCCTCAACCTCTCCATGCTCGCTTCATAATTGATCCACAATTCTGGCTGATACTCCTGTCCATCACAGACACGAAGTGTTTGCTTCGCAAAGACACTTCGCGCCTGAAAACAACAAGGAGAAAAAATGAACAGGAGAATTATTTTCGGCATATTGCTGGCGCTCGCCCTGTTGGCGGGTGCGGCGACGATTGGTGTTATGGCTTACCAGGCTGGCGTGGCGCGCGGTCTGGCCGAGGGCGGCCAGTTCGTTCTGCCGGGCGGCGAGGGCGTAGCGCCCGAAGCGGGCGTGCCCGTGTATCCCTACTACGGCTCCTATCATCGCCCCTTCGGGTTTGGGCCGTTTGGTTGGGGCTGGGGAGGCGGCTTTGGCTTCCTCGGTTGTCTGTTCCCGCTGATCCTCTTCTTCCTCTTCTTCAGCTTACTGCGCGGACTCTTTTGGTGGCGCAGGCCGTGGGGCTGGGGATGGGGCGGACATCACGGCGGGCATGGCCAGGGCGCGCCGCCGATGTTTGAAGAGTGGCATCGCCAGGCTCACGGCCAGACGACGCCCCCTTCTTCAGAACCGTCGAATCCTGAAAGCGGAAAGTAAACGCGACAACCAATCGTAAACCCTCCCGAAGGTTCAGGCGAAACGCTGACACCCTTCGGGAGGGTGAAAGTGAGCAATTGAGAAAGTTATTGCCCCCAACTCTCGTGTTATTGTGCCTCATCGGCATGTTGGCTCTGCACTGGCTCTGGCCGATCGCTCACCCCTTGCGCCTACCGCTTAATCTCATCGGCCTCATACCGCTTGGCTTGGGTCTTGTGCTTAGTGCAATGGCCGAGCGACAGTTCAAATCGGTAGGCACCAACGTGAACACATTCGATGCCCCCACCCGCTTGGTGACAGAGGGCTTGTTCAAATACAGTCGCAATCCGATGTACTTGGGTCTGGTGCTGATTCTGGTCGGCGTGTGGATCTTGTTGGGCTCTGTCACACCCCTGGTGGGTGTAGTCGGATTCATTCTGGTCACCGACCGGTGGTACATCGCCTATGAAGAACAACGGCTTAACGAAACGTTCGGTCAGGCTTATGAAGCATATCGAGTGCGCACGCGACGTTGGTTTTAGTTGGTAGCGAGAATTTTACATGGTGCGCGCCCAACCCGATGCTGCACCCGACCGCTTCGCGCGTAATTGATCGGCTAAGGCCAGCCGCTCTCGCGCTTGCGGCGGGTGAGCACTGCCGTTCGGCCTCGCGCCTGCCATTTGGCGATGACCTGTTTGATAAGACCTTAGGTGACTGTCACTGGCTTCAAAGGCGCTGGAATTCCAGCCATTCCTCGCCAGTGACAGTCACCTGAAAGACTCTTTAGCCTTTGCGTTCTTCGGGCCTTTGCGGTTAAACTACGGCGCAATGAAAACCATCCTCGTGGTTGACGACGAATCGAAGATCACCCGGCTCGCCCGCGATTATCTGGAGCATGCCGGGTTCGCCGTGCTCACCGCCCACGACGGCCAAACGGCCCTTGCCACCGCCCGCTCCGTCAAACCTGATCTGGTCGTCCTCGATCTCGGCCTGCCCAGGCTGGATGGCCTCGACGTGACTCGCACCCTGCGCAAAGATTCGCAAGTGCCGATCATCATGCTCACTGCGCGCGGCGAAGAAAGCGACAAGCTGGTGGGTCTCGAACTGGGGGCGGACGACTACATCACCAAACCCTTCAGCCCAAAGGAACTGGTGGCCCGTGTTCGCGCTGTCCTACGCCGTAGTGAAACTGCCGCCGCCACTGCCGAAATCATCCGCGCCGCCGACTTAACTTTTGACGTGCCACGGATGCGCCTGACTCGCGACAATCAGCCCATCGAGTTGACGACGACCGAGTTCCAACTGCTGGCAACGCTGGCCGGGCAACCGGGCCGCATCTTCACCCGCGCCCAACTGCTCGACGCCGTGCGCGGCGTAGCTTTCGAATCGTATGAGCGCGCCATTGACGCCCACATCAAAAACATCCGCCGCAAGATCGAGCCGAACCCGCGCGAGCCGCGCTACGTGCTGACGGTGTACGGCGTCGGCTACAAGTTTACCGACCAGCAAGACCTGACAGGTTTCCGCGAAGCGAACCTGTCAGGTCTTGCTGAATAGCCATCCATGCCCCACCGCCCCTTCCCTCCTCGCCGCCCGCCGTGGTGGCCCGACGACGAACCCTGGCCGCCGATGGGGCCGCCGAGGATGCGCGCCTGGCATAAAATGCGCGGACGTTTCTTCTGGCGGCTGGGCGGCCTGTTTGCCCTCCTGTCCATGTTCGCCGTCGGCGGCTGTTCGTTGGCATTCTGGCTGGCGTTTGCCGGCGCCGAACGCTTTCATATTCCGCGCGGCGCAGTGCCCTTCCTCGGCTTCAGCAGTTTTGTGATCGTCGTCATGGCGTTCACGTTGATCGGGCGGGCGCTGAGGCGCACCGCCCTGCCGGTGGACGATCTGATGGAAGCGGCCGGCCGGGTGGAAGCGGGCGATTACACCGCGCGCGTGGCCGAGCGCGGGCCGCGTGAGGTGCGCGCCCTGACTCGCGCCTTCAACGACATGACCGAGCGCCTGCAGAAGAACGAAGAACAGCGCCGCAACCTGCTGGCCGACGTGACCCACGAACTACGCACGCCGCTCACCGTGGTGCAGGGCAACCTCGAAGCATTGCTCGACGGTGTGTACCCGTCCGACGAAGCCCACCTCTCGCCGATCCTCGAAGAAACTCGCGTCCTGTCGCGCCTGATTGACGACTTGCGGACGCTGGCCCTGGCCGAAAGCGGCGCGCTCAAATTACAGCGCGAACAAACCGACCTGGAAGTGCTGATGAACGAGGCCGTGGCCTCGTTTCAGGCGCAGGCCGATGCAATCGGCGTTGAACTGAGTCTCTCGGTGGCAGACTTGCCCTTGCTGGACGTTGACCCGGTGCGCGTCCGCGAAGTGCTGGCGAACTTGATCGCCAACGCCCTGCGCTACACGCCGCGCGGCGGCAAGATTCAAGTGACGGGCGCGGCGGCGGAGAAAGGTGTCGCCATCTCAATCCGTGACACCGGTTCTGGCATTGCCCCTGAAGACCTGCCTCACATCTTCGACCGCTTCTACAAGTCAGCCGACTCGCGTGGGACCGGGCTGGGGCTGACGATTGCCAAAAACCTGGTGGCGGCGCACGGCGGCGACATCACAGCCGAAAGCGACGGCACGCCGGGCCGGGGCACGACGATCCGGTTTACATTGCCGGTAGAGACCTGAGTATCGCTATAATCCCCGCGTGCCCTTTCGCCTCCTCCGAACCGGCCTCACCCTTGCAACCCTGCGACTCGCCGGCGGCCTCGTCGCCTTCCTGGCCGCGCCCCTCATCGCCGCCCGCTTCGGGCTTGACCCTGCCCTCGATGCCTTCTACGTCGCCTCTTCGATTCCATTTGTGCTGAGTTCATTTGCCCTCATCGGCGGGCTGGAGACGGCAGTGCCGCCTCTCTTTCGACGGTTTTTGACAACGGATTTATCGAATTTAGCGGATGATGAAACTGAATCTTGGGGATTTGTAAACTCACTGTGGTCGCTGGCGTTGATCGGGGTGACCGTCGTTGCCGTGGTGAGTTTTTTCTTAATCCCGACCCTTTTGCCGCGACTCGCGCCGGGGCTGGACCTTCGGCGTCAAGCCGTCGCCGTTGCCATGGCCCGGACTCTGCTCATCGGCCCCATCATCGCCGCGCCGGTCGGCGTTTGGCGCGGAACGTTGGCGGCCAAGAATCTGCTGGTCGGCCCGGCGGCCATTTTGTTTGCGGGCAGCGTTGCGTATTTCGTCGTCGTGGCCCTGGCGCCCCCTACGGTCGGCGCTTGGACGTTGGTGGCCGCCACACTCTCCACCAGCCTCGTCGCCCTCATCGCCCAGCCGCTCTCGTTTCCAAAGGCGCTCACGGCCAATCTCAAGTTCACGCTCAACCTTCGCCACCCTGGCCTGTTTGCGGCGCTGGCCCTGCTCATGCCGTTGGCGCTAGGCGACCTGGTCTATCACTCGCGTTTTGTGATCATGCGCGGCTTTGCCAGCGGAGTGAGCGGCGGCGCAGTGGCGGCCTACGAATTTGCCTTCCGCCCGATTGCCGCCGCCAGCACATTGCTGTTGGCCGGAGTTGTTACCCCCGCCTTCCCCGAACTGGCCCGCACTGCCAACGACCCGCCCGCCTTTCGCGCCACGCTGGATCGAACGCTAAAGCTCATGTTCGTCGTCGCCCTGTCGCTGACGGTTGCCTTCCTGTCTTTGCGCGAGCCGATGGTTGCCGTGCTCTATCAACGTGGCCGCTTCACGGCTGAGGATGCGAGGCAGGTGTCAGGGACGCTGGCCGCGCTTGCGCCGTACTTTTTCCTCACGGCCCTCAGCCAGCCGCTGGTTTTCGCCACCTACGCCCGCCAACAGCCGTGGTGGACGGTAACTGCTTCTGTGATTGGCCTGGCCTTCAGCGCCGGCGGCGCAGCCTTGCTCACGCCGACTCTGGGGTTGATTGGAATTGCGATTGGGGATGGGTTAGGGGCTGTGCCGCTGGTGGGGTTATTGCTGGTGTGGAGGTGGAAAATGGTACACGGATGAACGCGGATTTACACGGATTTTTATTTTATCCGTGCGCGAAGCGTCCGTGCAAATCAGTGTCCCAAAATTCATTTCAGCTTATTGCCAGCCTCGCCAGCGCCTCAAACAACTTTGGCACGCCGTCGCCGGTGGCGGCGCTGGTTTCCACGTACTCGGCCCCGATTTGGGCGGCGAAGTCGGCGGCGCTTTTCGTGGCCTCGTCGCGCGGCAGGTCAATCTTGTTGCCCACGACGACAAATTTTTGGTCGGGGATGACTTTGAGGATTTCGGCGCGCCAGGTTTCGAGGTTGGCGAGCGAGGCGGCCTGGGTCACGTCGAAGACGAGGGCCGCCGCCCGGCTTCCCCGGTAGAACCCGGCCCGCATCACGGCAAAGCGCTCCTGCCCGGCCATATCCCAGATTGATAGTTTCACTTCGCCTCCGGGCAGTTGCACCCGCTTCGTCTGAAAGTCTACGCCAATCGTCATCACCCGCGACGATTCAAATTTGCCTTCGCAGTAACGGCGGATGAGCGACGTTTTGCCCACGTTGCCATCGCCGGCTACCACGACTTTGATAGCGCGTTGAGCGGTCGGCTTCATTTGTAAAACTCGTGCGGGAAGAGAAGGCCGCTTGGGTCAATGGGTGACCGGGTGAGGCGGTGGCGATTGGCTCGCTCGAAGAGACGGTGCAGGTCCTCGAGGGCGGCCAGTTGTTTCTGCGCCGGTTCGTTGGCGAAGATCGCCAGCATGGTGGTGAATTCGCCCGGCACGAAGCACAGCCAGCGGTCGCCCTCGATGGCCGTCGAGCGGATGCCCGCGCCGAAAATTTCCTGGGTGGCGGCGCGGAACGAGGACAACATTGGAATCACCAGCTCCGGGTCGAGTTCAAAGTGGCCGATGGTGGTGATGGGCATGCCGGAGGCGTTTTCGTAGATGGCGTAGCCCTCGGCGCGAGCCATGTGCTCGCGGCGGATGAGGATGCTCTTGCCGTCGGCGATGGCATCTTTCAGTTCGCCCGTCTTGATATCGGAAGCGGCCATCAGCCTCTCAATGGATCGCCTTTCGCGCTGATAATGCTCGTACAACTTTTTGAACTGCTCACGGTTGATCGCGCCTTCGGCGAAATCGTCGGTGAGCTTGTTGATTTTCTCTTGCAGTTTGGCCAGATGCTCTTGCGCCAGTTGGCGGCCAGAGGGTTCGGCTTTGGGGGCCGGGGCGGGCGGGGGAACCGCCGGCGGCTGAATCTTCGCCGAAGGCGATGGAGGCCGCGAGGCCGGCGCGGGTTTTGGCGCGGACTTGGGTTCTGGCTTGTCGGCGTTGCCGATCAATCGGCGGAATTTATCGCGCATGAGTCCTTCGTTTGGTCTGTTTGGCTCGTTTACCGCCTTTGTAGATCGGCGCGGTGATGGGGCAGACGGTACTGAGGCGCGGATCGAGCAGGCGGGTTTTCAAGCGTTCGTCAAGTTGTGCTTCTTTGGTCGAAGTTGTTACAACTGTTGGAAGAGATGCTACATAGCGATAGTCAATCAACTGCATGAGTTTTTCCTTGGCCCAGGGCGTGGCGCTTTCGAGGGCCAGGTCGTCGAGGACCAGGAGCGGCGCGGATTTGACTTCGGCAAAGCGCTTGTCGTAGCGCACGTAGGAGTCGGGGCTGAAGGTGGCCCGGAGGTGATCGAGCAGGTCGGCGAAGGTGATGAAGAGGGCGGGCTGGCCGAGCCGCACGCGCTGGTTGGCGATGGCGGCGGCGAGGTGGGTCTTGCCGCAGCCGTGCGAGCCGGTGAGGACAAGCCAACCGCCGGGGTCGTCGGCGAAACGTTTGGCTTCGTCAAAGGCGGTCTGCAACAACTGATAATGCTCTGCTAGAAGCAGAGGCTCTCTTTTGCGAGACTCGAAGGTCTCGAAAGTTTGATCGCGATGGTGTTCCAACGAAGAGAGATCGGTCTGGTCGGGTTCGGCGCGGCGGAAGTCGGGCGCGTCCATGTTGATGCGGCGGGCGAGGTCCATGTCCACCAGGCGGCTTCGCAGGCGGGGGTCGAAGCGTTCGAGTTCGACGTTGGAGGTGACGACGGTGGGCAGGGCCAGGTTGTAGCGGTGGTTGAAAATCTGGTAGAGCTTTTCCTGAGCCCAGGGCGTTGGGCTTTCCGCGCCGAGGTCGTCAATGATGAGCAGAGGGATGTTACGCACGCGCTCAAAGAGCTCGTCGTAAGAGACTTCGGAGCCGGGGCCATAAGTGGCGCGCAGGTGATCCAGAAGATCGGGGGCGTTGATGAACATGACGGGTTGACCGGCGGCCAGGCGGGCGTTGGCGATGGCGGCGGCGAGGTGAGTCTTGCCACACCCGTAGCCGCCGGTGAGGAGCAACCAGCCTCTGGGCGAGTCGGCGTACTTGCGCGCGGTTTCAAAGGCCAGGCGCAGGCTGGCGCGCTGGACGGCGTCGGTGGTGTGGCCCTCGGGCAGGAAGTTGTCGAAGGTCTTGCCGGCCAGCGGCCCCAGGCTCGAAATTTCGAGTTGGCGATTCTTCTGCGCGGCTTCAATTTCGGCGAAGCGGCACGAACACGGGAAGAGCTTGCCGAAGTTGGGATGACCAACTTCCACATCTTCGCGGATGTAGCCGACCCCATGGCAGTGCGGGCAGTTCGGGTCGCCGAGGCCACCGCTGCGCAGGGTGGCGTTTGCACTTTCATTTGAGGTAGTCGAGATATTCTCGGCGGCTTTTTTCAGAGTCTCCCCGATTTTTTCCACGATCCACTTTTCCTTGCGTCTTCCAGTTGTCCAGCACGCGGACGATGTAGCGCAGTGAGCGGGCGTTGTTCTCGACCGCTTCGCGCACGGCCTCTTCGATCCACTCTGGCGGATACTCAGATTCTATATCGCGCAGTTCGTCGGCGATGAGGGGCGTGAGCGGGCCGATGTTCTGTTCGTAAAGGGTGAACACGTTGGGGCGGTTGACCAGCACTTCGACCGGCGTGTTGTCGTCGGCAGTGGGCCGCCACTCGCCCTTGGTGATGCCGTCAACGGCGGCCCGGCCCTTGGGTGTGTTCACAAAGTATAAATCTTCTGCGCCGGACGCGCTTTCGATTTCGACGTGAAGCAGTGTGCCGCGCGCCACCGCCCGCTCCAGCGCATCGGTCAGCGCCGGGACGGCATCTCGCTTGTGTTGAGCCAGGCCGCCCAACAACATCTCGTCGGCTTCCAACTCTTTGCGGCGCACGTAGCGGATGTTGCCCTCTTTGAGCGACAGCCGCCAGAAGCAGTAGAGCGTCACCTTCATCTCGCCGAGATGATCGATCTGCGGCAGGAGTTCGGTGAAGAACGGGTCGGGTACCGGGGTGGTGCGCACTTTGCCGGGCGGAAATCCTGAAAAACCCTTCATGGGATTTCACCGCAAAGACGCAACCCCCTTGCAGGGGGCAGGCGGACGCAAAGAGGTTTTATAAGAATCTTTGCGCTCTTCGCGCCTTCGCGGTAAGTTCTTGATCATCTCATAACCGAGCTATTCAAACGACAAATGCCTCGTCTCCGCGTCGGCAAACTTCGTCAGTTGTTCGAGGAAGACGAGTTCGACCGAGCCGGTTGGGCCGTTGCGGTGCTTGGCGACCATAACTTCGGTGACGCTCTTGCGTTGCGGGTCTTCGTCCCAGTCGTCGGGGTGGTGGAGGAACATGACCACGTCCGAATCTTGTTCGATCGATCCACTTTCTCTCAAATCCGACAGCATCGGCCTCTGCCCAGAGCGTTGCTCAACCGCGCGCGAGAGTTGGGCGGCGGTGAGCACCGGCACGTTCAATTCGCGGGCCAGGGCTTTGAGACTGCGCGAGATGTACGACACTTCCTGCACCCGGTTCTCCACCCGCGTGTCCACCGTCATCAACTGCAAGTAGTCTATCACGATCAGGTCAAGCTTGATCTCGCTGTTCAGGCGGCGGCACTTGGTGCGCAAAGCCAGGGCCGAGATGGCTGGCGTGTCGTCGAGATAGAGGCCGGTGTCGCTGAGGACGCTAATGGCGTGAATGAAGCGCGGCCACTCGTCCTCTTCCAGCTTGCCCATGCGCAGGCGGTGCGAGTTGATAGCCGTCTCTTGCGAAACAAGCCGCTGGACAAGTTGCTCGTTCGACATTTCCAACGAAAAGACGGCGGCCCGCTTCTTGTAAATTTTGGCCGCGTTGATGGCAATAGACAATAGCAAACTGGTCTTGCCGCGTCCGGGCCGCCCGGCCAGAATAAGCAGGTCAGATTGTTGCATGCCGCCCAGCAGTTTGTCCAAATCCTTGAAGCCGGTGGGCACGCCGAGGATCTCGTTTTGATGGCCGTAGAGATATTCAACCCGGTCGTAATACTCGCTGGCGACTTTCTTGATCGGCTTAAGTTCGTGCAGGTTGCGGCGCTCGCTCACGTCGAACAGCGCCTTCTCGGATTCGCCGACGACGGTGTTGATGTCCGAGCCGGTCTCGTAGGCCAGCTTGGCAATGCTGGAGGCGGCCTGAATCAGGCGGCGGCGAATGGCGGCCTCTTCGACCAGGTGGCCGTAGGCGGCGGCGTTGTAGGCGGTGGGGGTGAGGGTGACGAGGCGGGTGAGGTAGGCCGGGCCGCCCACTTCGCCTAACTGCCCGCGCCGCTCCAACTCGTCTTGCACCGTCAGCAAATCAAGCGGGGTGCGGTTGTCGTGCAGAGAGACGAACACGTCCCAGATCCAGCCGTGCTTCACCGAGTAGAAATCTTCCGGTTTGAGAAACTGGGCAACGTCGAAAAAGGATTCGGGTTCAATCAGCACCGAACCGAGGACGGCTTCTTCGGCTTCGAGATTGTGGGGCGGAGTGGTGATACTTTCGCGTGAACGGATGTCGGCCATAGACAAGCCGCCCCCCGTAAAGGGGGGCGGTAGAATTGATTGGAAAGGGTCGAGGGTAAAGAGGCGGCTTCCAGATTAGTCTTCTTCGTCGTCCTTCTTGTCTTTATCCAAATTTTCAAAGTCAAGGGAGTCCACGAAGTCCGAGAAGGCCGACAGGCGCTCGCTGCCTTCGGCGGCCTCCCCGCCTTCCGCTTCCATTTCGGACTCGGGCACGATGGCGGCCTTGCTCATCACGGCGTCGTGCACAAGAATAGGCACCCGCGCCCGCACGGCCAGGGCCAGCGCGTCCGACGAGCGCGAGTCGATTTCGACCGTCTTGTCTTTGATCTCGATGATAAGTGTGGCGTAGAAAATATCGTTGCGCAGGTCGCTGATTTCCACCCGCAGAACTTTGCCGCCCAGTTCGGCGATGACGTTTTTGAGGATGTCGTGGGTGAGAGGCCGGGCCACTTCCACGTCTTGCAGTTCAACGGTAATAGCGTCCGCTTCGCAAGGGCCGATCCAGATTGGCAGGTAGCGTTCGCCTTCCACATCTTTGAGGATCACCACGCGGTGAGTGGACATCAGACTCACGCGGATGCTGTCAACTGTCACTTCTACCATAACTTGCTTCTCCCGGTCTCTGGCGTTGGCTGGATTGTAGCATAAAACCGCCTGATGTCTACAATGCTATAATCCCGTGTGCACGCAAAGGTTGTCAGACGGCCAAAGGAAGCTGGTCTCGGCGGGCGGATAAGGTTTCCCATCCGCCACTCAACCAAGCGGCCCGGGCTTTGGCGGTTTTCACCGCTCCGGGGACGAGCC
>Ga0247727_10002414_pt1 | contig 42797 bp, 30 predicted proteins | sample WisWelCaveWW1625_FD_202498 | JGI IMG/M metagenome (GOLD analysis project Ga0247727, IMG submission 202498) | Biofilm microbial communities from Wishing Well Cave, Virginia, United States - WW16-25 | ecosystem: Environmental > Aquatic > Deep subsurface > Groundwater > Cave microbial mat | place...
ATGTCACAAACTTTGGGAAAAGACCGCAATTGATTGTGTAACACAGGATTGCGATCGGCTTCATACCGAGATTTACCGAACAAAAGATATTGCAAAGGTCAAAGCGATGTGTGACCAGTTTTTCTCTCTAATGCCTTCACCTGATAAAGCGAAAGAAGATCCTAACTTTGCTTTCACCTGAATCCGGGAAAGTTGGGAGATTTCAGAGTTTCGAAAATAAATCACAAAAAATAGAGGAGTAAGAGATGCCACTGAAATTGCGTTCCAAAGACGAGTGTGAATTAGACCTGCTCTCCCTCGGAGAGTGCATGATCCGATTGAGTCCCCCCGGACATCAGCGCATCGAACTGACGCCGTATTTTGAGGCGTGGGCTGGCGGCGGCGAATATAACGTGGCCTACGCGTTGTCGCGTTATGGCTTGCGCACGGGTTGGGTGGCGCGACTCGTGGACAATCCGCTCGGCTGGTTCATCCGCAACCATGCACAGGCCAGCGGCATGGACATCCGCGAAGTGGTGTGGACGAAATACGACGGCGTTGGCAAAGCCGATCGTATCGGTTTGAATTTCACAGAAGTCGGCATCGGTGTGCGCGCCAGCGTGACGCTTTACGATCGTGGACATTCCGCCACTGCGCATATGAAGCCCGGCGAAGTTGACTGGAATCGTATTTTCAAAAAACGCGGCGTGCGCTGGTTTCACTCCGGTGGCATTTTTACGGCGTTGAGCGACGGCTGCGCGGAAGTGGTCAAAGAAGCGATGAAAGCAGCGCACGAGTCCGGCGCCACTGTTAGCTACGATCTGAATTTCCGCAGCAAATTGTGGTCGAGCGAGAAGGCCATCAAGGTCACTAAAGAGCTGGTGCCGTACATCACCGTGCTCATCGGCAACGAAGAGGATTTTCAAAAAGTGCTGGGATTTGAAGTCAAAGGCACTGACGAAAGCTTTAAGGCGCTGCCCATCGAAAACTACAAAAAGATGGTGAGTGAAGTTGTCAAAACTTATCCGAATGTGAAAGTTGTGGGCACGACGTTGCGCGAAGTGGTGAGCGGACTCATCAACAACTGGTCGGCCATTATGTATCACGACGGCCAGTTTTATGAATCCACGCGCTACGCCGGTTTGGAAGTCGAAGACCGCGTTGGTGGCGGCGACGGATTTTGCAGCGGCATGGTGTACGGATTCTTGAATGGCATGAGTCCGCAGGAGTGCGTAAACCTCGGCGCGGCCAATGGCGCGCTGTTGCAAAGCACCCGCGGCGACACGTGCATGGTGACCATCGATGAAGTGCTGCACGTGATGAAAGGTGGCTCAGCGAGAATTAAGCGATAGTCAATGGCCATGATCATCGGCATTGTTCAACAGGATATTCATTTGCACGTCGTTCCGGTCCGAGGGTTGGCGGACCAAATATTGGTTCATAAAATCACCGGCCAGCCTCTATATGAACGACGCGGCCGTGCGACTCAAATTTCCAATGCTGGCGGTTCGTCATGGTGAAACCGATGGCAATCTCCGCAACATTCTCTCGGGACAAATTGATGGCCCGGAGAATCAGTTGAATGCAAATGGAAAGCAGCAGGCGCAGCAAAGCGCCAACAATCTTTTCACGGAATCAACACCGCGCGCGGGCCGGTGGTCGATGACGAAGCGTTGCTGCGCGGCGAAACAATTGACGATTGTTTGAATCCATAATAGCGGCTGCGCCGCAAATTCCAAATTTCAAATGGTCAAATTACAAATAAATTCCAAGTGCCAAATCTCAACATGTGAGTTTGAAAGTTTGATCTTGTAATTTATTTAAGATTTGATTTTTTGGTTTTTGTGATTTTTTCTGAATGAAATCTCTCGATCAAAAATGAGGAGAGTATGGTGAATCGAACGATTTTAGACGATTTCCGTCTCGACGGCAAAGTGGCGATTGTCACCGGTGCGAGCCGCGGACTTGGGCAAGGAATGGCATTGGGGCTGGCCGAAGCCGGCGCGGATATCGTGGCGTTGAGCACCAATGAAAAAAATCTCATTGAGACCGCAGCGCTCGTGAAAAAGCTTGGGCGGAGAGTTGTTACTGCGGGGTGCGACGTCACCAACAGCGAGCACATTCGCGCGGCCGTGAAAAGAGCGGTCGATGAACTCGGCACGGTGGATATTTTGGTGAACAACGCCGGCACCATTCGCCGCGCACCGGCGGTGGAGTACAGCGACGAAGATTGGCAGGCCGTGCTCGACACCAACCTCAACGGGCTGTTTCGGTTTTGCCGGGAAGTTGGCAAAATCATGATTGAGCGCCAACAGGGTAAAATCATCAACGTGGCATCGCTGCTGAGTTTTTCCGGCGGCATCACCGTGCCGGCTTATGCGGCCAGTAAAGGTGGAGTGGCGCAACTCACCAAAGCGCTGGCGAACGAATGGGCGAAGCACAACATTCAGGTGAACGCCATCGCCCCGGGCTATTTTGAAACCGACAACACCGAAGCGCTGCGCAAAAATGAAGTGCGCTTCAAAGAAATCTCGGATCGGATTCCGGCGGGACATTGGGGCAAGCCCGCAGACTTAAAAGGCGCAGCGGTGTTTCTGGCATCGCCGGCATCCAACTATGTCACCGGCCATATTCTGCTGGTTGATGGCGGATGGATGGCGCGATAAAAGAGTAGGCCGCATTTCATGCGGCAAGGTTGGCGGATGGATGGCGGATGGAATCCGCCCTACTTAAGAATATTTGTTTTGCATTAACGATGGAGGAGATGAGATGAAAAAAGCGATTCGATGGATGATGGTTTTGCAGGTTTTCATGCTATTGGGTTGCGGCCCATCGAACGATGTCACAACGGAAATGAAAGCGGATTATCCGAAAGCGATTCAACTCAGCTTAGAGAACCCCACAAGTCTCGCGCGAGTCGATGAAGTAGTCACATTGAAAATTGAAGCACTAAGATTTAAGGCTAGCGATTTCAACCAGCAGGCTTTTGTAATTCTTTCCGGAGATGAAGAGATTCCGTCGCAGTTTGTCGGCAACGACGGCGGTGGTGAAATTGTGCTGGTGACGAACTTTTCGCCCAACGAAAAGAAGACGATCACTATTCTGTATGCTGAATCGGGCGAGAAAGCCCGCGAGTATTCGAAACGCACGCAGGCGGAGCTTTCACAAAAGTTCGACGGCAAGTTTGAAAACAAAAAATACATCGGCGGTGCGTTTCAGAATATCAGTTACGTGCGCGTGCCGGCGGAGCACACCGACCACAGCGAGTTTTTCCGTTACGAAGGTCCGGGTTGGGAATCCGATAAAGTGGGCTACCGCTTCTATCTCGACTGGCGCAACGCCACCGACATTTTTGGGAAGAAGACGCCGGACATGGTTTTGCAAAACATCGGGTTGGATGGCTTCGAGTCGTATCACAACATGTCCGACTGGGGCATGGACATTTTAAAAGTCGGCGAGTCGTTGGGCATCGGCACGATTGCGATGTGGCACGACGGCAAGGCCAACCGCGTGGCGGTGACGGATAGTGTGACCTGCGAAATATCAGCTAACGGCCCGGTGTTTTCCGAAGTGCAAACCAAATATTTTGGATGGAAGGTCGGCGATCAAAAACTGGATCTATTTTCTGATTTGAGCATCGCCGCCGGTAGCCGAATGGCTAAACATTCACTTACACTTTCCGGCAACGCGGATAACCTCTGCACCGGCATTGTGAAATTGGAAAACTCTGAAGTCATCCAACCAACCGAAGCGGGCAGCGAGTGGACCTACCTCGCCACCTTCGGCCAACACAGTTTGGCGGGTGACACATTGGGGATGGCGGTGCTTTATCGCCAATCTGATTTGGTTGAAGTCACCGGGGATGCCAACAGTCACGTCGTGGTGCTGCGGCCTGCGGGAAAGCAGTTGACCTACTATTTTTTGGGAGCGTGGCAACAGGAGCCTAACGGTATTCGCAGCAAGTATGAATTTGTGCAATATTTAAATGAAGAGGTTGCCAGGTTGGACGCGCCAATTTTGGTGCAGATTTAACGTCAAGCTACTTATTCAATGAGACTGCTTCGGCAAAAAGCGCCTCGCAGTGACAGGTTAATTGCTGTCATTGCGAGACTCGCGTTTTCCAGCGAGTCGAAGCAATCTTCAGTGGCTTTGGACTTTCCTACTGTAATGACCGCAAGATTGAACGATCAAATATTGAGGTTGATATGAAAGTGAGATTAGTACCCGATCGCGAAAGCTACAAACGCATGTCCACCGAAGACCTTCGAGAGGCGTTCTTGATCACTGATTTGTTTGAGGCGGGCGAAGTCAAGCTATATTATGTCGATGTCGATCGCGCAGTAGTTGGCTCGGTGGTGCCAACTAATCAGAAGCTGAAATTAGAAACATCACAGGAACTGGCCTCGACCTTTTTTGCCGAGCGCCGCGAGATTGGCGTTATCAATATTGGGGAGCCCGGTGTGATAACGGTTGATGGCAACAAATTCGAATTAAAGCACCGCGACAGCCTTTATATCGGACGCGGCAGCAAAGAGATCGCTTTTGAAAGCTCAAGTGCATCGAAGCCAGCGCAATTTTATTTACATAGTTACCCAGCACATCATTCGTTTCCAACTAAATTGATCGCGAAGGAAAAAGCGAATCAGATTCATCTTGGCTCAGAAAAGGACGCCAACAAACGCACCATCTTCCAGCCCATTCGCCCCGGTGTTGTGGAGAGTTGTCAGATCGTGATGGGCTTCACCGAGTTGGCGGATGACTGTGTTTGGAACACGATGCCGCCGCACACGCATCTTCGTCGTTCTGAGATTTATCTCTATTTCGATTTGGCGGAGAACGCCCGCGTGTTTCATTTCATGGGCGAGCCCTCGGCCACCCGGCATTTCGTGATATCAAATTGCCAGGCCGTAATCTCACCAAGCTGGTCGATTCACTGCGGCGCGGGAACAAGCCGCTATTCGTTCATCTGGTGCATGGGCGGCGAAAATCAGGAGTTCACAGACATGGACTCGGTGTCGATGACTGAGTTGAAATAAGTGTTGGGATGAGGTGCCGTTTAACCCAAGTCGAATTATTAAAATGCAAAAGGCCGGTACGTTGTTGAACGTCCGGCCGTTTTTATGCGTCCCCTAGGGGACGGTATGTCTATCACTGTAAATGGTGAGATAAAAAGTACGAGGCTCAACGGTCGAAAAAACGCTAATGAATTCAATGTCATTGTTGCATCGTCTAGGTTTTGAAAAAAGGAAAGTCAAAATCAGCTTGCCCAAAAAGTAATCTTATTGCAGTGAAGAAATTGAGCAACGCGAAAGAAGAATTTGTTTTGATATAGAAATGCGGCTAACGTGTTTTTCAGCCGTTGCGGGATTTCAGGGCACTTATGCTGACAGCCAGAAAAACACTTCGACACGTACTCCAACTTAGAAATCACGTCAGTGCCGAGCAAATCGGCTGCAAAAAAAGTTATACCAAGCAACCTCGCCTACCGGTCCACCACCACCAGAAGTTGTTGAGCAGATGATAAGTTCGCTAGCAAAATATGGGTTCAGATGTGATATGACCAGCACATTTTGTTGGTGAATCAAATTTTAAACTATAAGTGAAAGCTGAGCATTACTTTTTCGATTGTAAAAGCCGTCTGAAATTGCCGGTAACGAGTTTGGCTATGGCGCGTTTTTAAGGCGCCATAGTTTTTGTTCTAACCAATGCTTATTGGGGTTCTATTGTTCTATCTGCCCGATATTTTTGCTGACTATTTTGGTAGTACGGGAACCAAACCATGTTTGGTCATCACCATCTTTAGCTTTTCAATATCAGGAGGTCCGCCTGCGTTTACAATTTCCGCACACTCTTTAAAGAAGTTTGGCCCAATGAGGGCGGGTGTAACTACTGCCAAAGCCTTAGCATTCTCTGGCTTTAGATTATTAAACCCGTGCACCGCACCGCGGGGAATAAAGTAAGATTCACCCTGAGCAATTTCAAATGGTTTACCCTCAACAGTAAAGGTGATAACTCCTTCTAAGCCATAAATCGTTTCATCATAATGTTCATGATAATGAGGAGGGGGTACTTTCGCTCCTGCCGGTACGCTAAATTCAAACATAGCTACCGAGCCATTTGTATCCGCTGTCTCCAGCAGAAAATCAATTTTTACTTGCCCAATTCGGATTGTTTCGCTTTTCATAATAAGAGTCCTTTAATTGTTTTAGTTCTACGACGACAGGAGTTTCTTTGCCGCGTACAGCCAGAGCGTCACAATTCTGGACCTCCCCCTTAACCTCATAATTCTGGGATTCGAGAAACCGCTTCAGGGGCGGATAGATATCTGATTCTTTCATAGATATACCGTCTATGCTCTAACGCAAGCATCAGCGGCTTGGCAGGCAATATACGAGGTTAGTTTGAAAACGAAACTTCAAACTTCACGACAGAGTAAAATCTATACACGGCCGGCCAAGTCTGCTGGATGCACAGTTGGGCGCGCGGCTCAAACCGCAATCGCGACGGTGCGAGGCCGAACCGACCATGTAAGACAGTTGCCGCCACACCGCGCGACGCTTCGCCCTGCCCGTCATACTTCTGGATCGATTGTCAAAACGGGATTGTCTATTCCTTACTACTCCCATCGCTCGCTGACAACCCATGGTCCTCCCTACCTTCCATTGACGGGCCACGCTGCAGTTTGAATCATACCATCAGGCGAAGTAAACAAGATGTCGAGCTTGTTAATTCGAACGGCTGACTGTTCAGAACGTCTGCTACGACATAACTCATAACAACCTCAAGGTGATTATGAAAGGGAGACCAACAACATTAATGAGTCATGTTATCCTCTTCCGTGAGCAGGTCGGATAAATCTGTATCGATAGAGAGTTTCGAAGGGGGATAACGTTTAATAACAAAATAGAAATCTTTGTAGATTAATCAAGAAAAATCTTGGACCGCCTTAATTTAATTCGTCTCAAGAAATCATGAAATTCACCTCACCGTGTTTAGTAAAATTTAGGCAAGCACCTGGATAGATCACGTCCGATAATCTTGCTTATCGGACACTACCCAGTGGCGAGTTAATAGTGAAATTTAAGAGGCTGGCGACCAGGGACCGCCAGCATGAACTCCATTGGAAAATAACATTTGAGAAAGGCGGTTTGATAGGCGAGAATGCCATAGGTTGCAGCATGTGCTTTGTTGAAACCGAAGCCCGTGAACTGCAATAGGAACTGCCAGATTTCTTCAGCCTTCTTAACTGGAATTCCTTTTGTTTGCGCGCCACTGAAAAACTGTTCTTTCATGGAGTTCATCAGTTGCTTGTTGTCTTTATTTTTGCTAATGGCGCGTCGCAGCACGTCAGCCTGAGCGAGGGTGAACCCGGCCACAGCCTGGGCAATCAACATCACCTGCTCCTGAAAGACTGCCATGCCGAAGGTATCCTTTAGCACGGGTTCCAAAATCGGATGACTGTATTGCAATGGTCGCACCCCACCGCGACGCAGGATGTACTCGTCTTTGATGGCGCTATCCCCCACTCCGGGACGAATAACCGCCACCGCTGCTACGGTATCATCAAGACTGTCGGTTTGCATTTTACGAATCACTCCGCGTACCAGCGGACTTTCCAATTGAAAGCAGCCGAGGGTTTTCCCGGACTTAATCATACGAATCGTAGCCGGGTCGTTATCAGGAATAGTCCGCAAATCCAGCGGTGAAAGTTTCTCGTCATTTTTCAAAAAATGGAATTGGGGATCATCGACAACGGTTGACTCTTGCTTGCCTTTGTAATTGTTCCTAACCAGTTCGAGACACTCGGTGATGATAGTGAGCGACCGCACCCCAAGTAAAGTCCATCTTCACCAGACCCAAACGCTCGATGCTGTGCATATCGTACTGAGAAATGACGATACCCTTGCCGGCCACTTCCAGAGAGGTGTATTTGGTAAGACGGTCCGGAGCAATGATGACTCCGCCAGAGTGGATGGAAAGGTGGCGAGGAAACCCGGCCAGTCGTTTGCAAATCGAGAGAATTTCGCGATAGGTGGAATTGAGTCGCGGTTGATTTCGGTGTTGCGGGACTTTTCCCATGGTTTCGTCTAAGGTCTCTGCTTTCTATAGATACGGAAAATAGCGGGTGAGTTGATTGATTTCTTCCTCCGGCAGTCCGAAAGTTTTAGCCACTTCCCGCACAGCGGCGCGACTTTGGAATGTGCTATAGGTGCGCGGTAGATCTTCTTCTAACAGAATACGTTCCTAGCCGAACCTCCTGGGGAGTGTCCTCCCATTTTTGGTAGTGCCAGACTTCAGCCCCTTCATAACATAGACATAGCCTCTGCCAACGAACGAAGGCATCACCCGGTGTGATGTCCTAGACCAGTTGGCACGACGCTGCCAATCTCGCTTACAGATTATCGTTAGGTGTGATTCGATGTAGGTAGCGGGATTCAGGGTCACCCCCTTGGATAATTCCAACTGTTTGCCTATCCAACGGAATGACCCATCCCATTGCAGATCATGAAGCTCTCGGCACTGAAAAGCACTCTCTACTATTAGAGTCCGGTACGTCTTGCCTAAGCCACTTGGGTCAGCCGATTGTGGTTTCACAACGATCATTATTTGTCTCATCGGATTCGTCGACAGCATTTCCGCTATCTACCTTAATGCAAGTGGTGCAGTCGGGGTCAAAACAATTTCCACCTGGCGGTGAGGTGATGGTCATGATTTTCGTTTCTCCGGCATTCAAACCCGATACAGCAACATTCACCACGACAGATTGTACCGGATCCAAAACAACCCGTACGTTAAACGCACCTGCATCGCCACTACCGACATTGGCTATAGTAAAAGTTACTGTAGTCACACAGGTGCCGCCACCACCCGGACAATCGACTTTTAGTGAATTCAAATCAATATCACGAACGACCAGATCCGGCTTATCTCCGTTTATCTTTTTCCCGAGAATTTGTTCAACATCAATGCTGCTATGGTCTTTCACTCTACCATTTTTAGTAAGGGTGGCCGTGGTGTAGACTGCGGTAACATCGAGCTTCGCCGGGGTCTGGACTACGATAAAGCCCTTGATGTAGGGGGTCGGGAAGCCATTAGGAAATAGCCTTTTCTGGATATCGTCGCAATCAACTTCGAGAGCCTCGTCTGGTTTTAAGGTATCCTCGCTGATGGGAATGATTCTACCCGGCTTCTGACCCTCAGGAGGATATGTCAATGACAGTTTCTTGAAGAATTTAACCTCGAAATCATTGGGATTGTGAATGTTAATAGCCGTAGCATAAAACCCGCGTGCAAGCCTCATGCTCTTTGGATCTTTTTGAATGCCGCAAATAATTTTTGCTGCATATTCAAATCGTTCTTTACTTGTCACCTGCCCACATCCAATGGCCTGAAGTGCGGCTAACGCATCAATACGACCAAAGCCATAAAGATCATCTTTTCCGGGTGCGCCAAGATCAACAGAGTTCGAATGCAAAATGCTCCTTACCTGGTTATTAGTTAGAGAGGGATCACACGAAAGCAGAAGACCAGCAACGCCTGCAACTTGGGGTGCTGAAAATGACGTTCCTTGGCTTTGTCCGTAGGTATTGTTTAATTGTGTACTCCAGATTTGCTCTCCAGGTGCCGCTAACTCAATTTCCGGGCCGCGGTTGGAAAAAGCGGAAATGACATCTGCCATATCTGTTGAACTAACCGCAACGACATTGGTATTCGTGGCGGGATAGCTCACGGCTCCACCGCTGTTTCCCGCTGCACAATCAATAAATACACCCTTTTGATTGTAGGCATAATCGATAGCGGCATCGATGGCAGTACTGGGTGCCACGGTCAGGCTCAACGTTATGATATGTGCACGGTTATCTGCGGCATAGATGATCGCGTCATCGAGAATACTCCCGTCGGGAGCCGAGTCGCCAACACCGAGCGCCATTATTTGACAACCTTTTGTGCCATTAAAGCCCCCTGCGACTCCCGAAACACCGGCTCCATTATTGGTCATCGCGCCAATGATTCCAGCGACATGTGTGCCATGGAAAAATGGACCGCGAACATTGTTATTGTTGTTAAAAAAATCCCAACCACAAAGATCATCTACAAAGCCATTACCACCGTCATCAACCAGATTCTTATCATCATTGTCCAAATGATCCGGATTAGCCGAAACAATGGACTGATCGCCATCAATGTCTTCAGCCGTGTTGATCCAGATATTGCCAATCAAGTCTTCGTGACCAATATCTGTCCCACTGTCAAGCACACCGATAATGATGTTTTTTGAACCTGTGGTGAGATCCCATGCACTCTGTGCAGCACCGGCAACACTTGTCCCTACTAAATGCCACTGATTCGCAAAATTTGGGTCATTTGCGGTGGCAACATACTCGCCAATAGTATTCACTTCTGCTGATTCGATGAGATTTTCACGTTGCAGTTTTTGAATGTAATCCAAAGGATTGGTTCCCTCTGGGACCTGGAGATCGATGTAACCAAGGGCATTAGACCGAACCTCGGTAAAGCTCTCCCTGGAATAAAATCCTCTTTTAGAAGCAGCCGTGATTCCGGCTTTAAATTTAACCGTGATGACTCGCGAATTAATTTCAAACCGCTTCCCAGCATACTCCGTAAACCATTTTCCTTGCTCTTGCGTGTAGATTTTGCCCGCGATGCTCTTCGTTTGCTGAGCGTAAAGATTAATAACTAGGAAACTACAAACAACAAGCGATACCACGAATTTTGGTATTCTCAAAAATGTTCTACACTTCCCTTTCATCTTGTCCTCCTTTTCTTGAATGTTAAAAGGTTAAAGTTTAAAGAAAGCTTAGAAAAATTTTGAACTGACTTTCTTTAGTATATGAGTGTGATTTCTTTTGAGATTTCTCTCAGTCTCTTTCAATAAATATTAGTTTTGTTGTGAAACAAAGTTTGGTGGAAAGTCTGAAGATCAAAAAGGCGGAAAGGTCAACACACGGTTAAGTAGCAAAAGGTGGGGACAACGTTTTGCGGAAGAAAATCGCAAACAAGCATCAAGCCGAAATTACTCTAAAAAACTCCAATCGTATTCAGTTCAACAAACTCTAACAGCTCGTGATCATACAGTTCATCGAAAAAATCCAGAGCTGTTTTCGGCGAAGGCGTTCTAACATCGTAGATGCCAAGGCTGTTTTTTCTAATCACGTGGAGTTGGTTAGAACTCAAAAAGGAATTACACTGCTCGTCCGTGCTCTCTTTTTTGAATTTTAAAGATAACAAGTTTGGGATGACTTCATACAGGTATCCATTTGTTTCGAGGTGCCACTTATCATTTTTCTTCTTAAGAAATCTCCCATGCAGGATCATCTCTGAGGGAGGGTTCTCATTAGCAATATAATCACCGAAGGTATTTATTTGAGCAAACTCCACCAAATCGCTTTGCTTCAGTTTTATTTGCAAGTCAAAGATGTCTTGCGGTGTGGCTACCTTAACATCGTAAATTCCTAAATCGTTCACATTTCTTATCCGAAGTCCATGCTTTTGTAAAAATGTCTCAATCGCTTCAGATTTTATTCCCACTTTAAATTTAACCGAAAGAACATTCATGTTTACACAATATAACTTTCCATTTTCCTCAGCATACCAAGTAATATCCTTTTTAACATATTTTTGTGGGAAAAGACTTTGCGGCAGCGAGATCGATATGAAAAGTATCAGAAAACAATTTAGGGCTTTCATTTTTACCTCCACTACCCCGGATTCAGCGTATTAATACAGCCTTTTTTATTTGGATTGAATTATCAATCCTTACTCTATAAAAATAGACTCCATTGGGAACAAGGTTTCCGTGTTCGTCTTTTCCATCCCAGGTAATTTTTTGCAGACCCGTTGAATTGGTTTGCAAATCTATGGTCTTTACTTTTTCGCCAAGTAGGTTATATATTACAAACTGAGCATCGACGATTTTTTTTGAATAATAATTGATGGTTGTTTCTGTTCCAAATGGATTAGGATAATTCTGCAAAAGTACGAAATCCTGAGGAGTTGCATCACAATCTCCGCATCCAACTTCCGTGGTAATTCCAGTAAGGCGCCAGACACCCGTTCCCTTCGTAGCTATATATAATGATTGGGGCTCCGTGTCAAAGACCAGTGCTTTAACTCCGTTGAGCGGTACCGGCGCACTTATGGAATACCATAATTTACCGGCGTCAAAACTTTCAAACAATGCAAATGCGTTGTTCGCTGGTATACCACCCGAGAAAATATGTTCCTGGTTCAATGGATCGACGATGAGTGCAACAAAATTATTCGGTGTTTCTTTTAACGAAGTCGATTCCCACGTTGTTCCGCCATCATACGATTTGATAATCGAGCCCTCTGTTCCTGCATATAGAACATTGATTAGTTCTTCAAGAGACACCAGTGAATTAATTGCATTGTCACCATTTAAATCGGGATATGAGATTTGCCATGTGTTTCCACCATCCAAAGATTTTGCCAAAAAGGAATTTAAAAACCCCGTTTCACCGCCTGCCCACACAATCTGATTAGAGTTGGCCGGGTAGATCACATTGACCTGTCCACCACCGATATCTAAGACCTTCTTCCAATGGCTATCTACTTTTCTATAAATTTGACCTTGACCGCCAGCCAGTAAGGTCGCTTTCGTCGCGGCCTCCACTTGTGCTACCGTCTGAATTTTTGAGATAGACCTCGCATCCATCCCGTCATCTATAGCAATGGTTGTTTGGAGTTCATTACTGAAGAAGTAAATCAAAGTAGAATCTCCCACCTGAAAATTCGGCTGTGCGCCTAAAATCATCCCTTTTCCAAACTCAAGCTCTTCATACGTAACCATAGATTGAATTTTTATATTTGTAGCACCCAATAAAACCCAACCAACATCTGGAGTGGCCAAATCCAATTTATAAAGACCGTCGCCTTCAGTCCCAGCGTACAGGTTTTTCCCATCCAGCACTAAAGTGTTGACTGTTTTTTCAGGCAAGCCAACGAATTCAACGACTTTTTTTGATTTTTCAGATGCTGTTAAATGAGACGTCAAGAAAAAAGCCATAAGAAATAGCACAGAAAATCTTAACATGGCATCTCCTCAAAACAAAATGTCTTTTATACAAAATGTTAAATTGTTTCCAACTAGTCAATGAGAAAATCAAAAAGATTGCCAGACCCGAAATTCATCAGGGGCCATATCGGCATGGTTAGCGTGCTGCAAACATCACGCGCGATCGCGAGCGTGTTGCATTACAAAGTGGATATTGAGAACGACCACGTGCGTGTGATGCGCGCCAGCTTCGACCCGCATAAAAAAAACTATGATGCATGAGCATCCTGCCAGTGTGGTAGTTTTCCTAACCGATGGAAAGGTGAAATTTACCTATCCAGACGGAAAAACCGAGGAGATTAGTTGGAAAGCCGGACAAACACTTTGGCTGCCTCCAGTCAAACACCTGGCAGAAAATCTAAGCGATAAACCTTTTGAGCTCCTTCAAATAGAGTTGAAGGTCAAAGAAGCAAAGGCCAAGAAAAAATAAGCCAAGAATTCTGTCATTTGATTGCAAGCCACTTATTGGAATCTATTCGCAAATTGATTGAATTGAAGAGCGGTGGGGAAAAGCGGTACGAACACAATACGGTAGCGGTAGCAAGTACGTAGCGATGGGCTAACGAGCGGACGCGGAACCCCATGACGGGATGAAGAGGGATACCTGAATATCTCGTACCCCGAAAATCGCGAGTCCGCGCGCTCAAGCAGGACTATATAAAAACATCCTCAAACCTACCCCCATTCACGACATCTCACACTTTGGTCAGTATGTGAACATTTTGAAACTTTTTTTCTTGCTTTTGTAGGAAAAATTTTTAGATTAAAAACCAAAATGAAAAGAAGGAAGGAGAAATGTATAACAGATTTTTTTTCACAATTTGTATATTTGTATTATCGGTTCTTTTATACTTGAATTCTGGATGCAAAAGGGAAAAAGTCCTCCACTTAGATGCAGCGGCAGATGCCTACATTCGTAGCGATTTAAATATTAGACGCAATGATAATTATGGATGTCACGAGTTTACGGCGATTGGAACCAGTCGTGAAGGACTACCTATTGGTGAAGCAGATGCTATGCGAGCTTTGCTTCGCTTCGAGCTCTCTGAAATTCCTTCCAGGTCTTCGATTAAAGAAGCCACACTGGAATTAACCGTTCATAGTTTTGATAGCGGGACTCCTTCTTCAGTCTACACGGTTAATGTGCACCGAGTTGTCGACTCGAGTTCACGCACTCCGTGGAGTGAGGGTAACGGTTCTGAACGGTCCCCTCAACCTTCGGGATGTGTTTGGGTCGATGATGCTGCCGGGGTTGCCTGGGTTGGAGCAGGAGATGGTGGCGACGACAATAACCAGACGCAACCAGATTTCGATCCCTCGGTCATGGCGAATGCGACAGTTAACCAAGCCACTAATAAGATCGGAGATACGATTCAATGGGATATTACTGCATTAGTCCAGGATTGGATTAATCAAACACATCCAAATCACGGTGTAGTTTTGAAGGATCCTACTACCGATGGCTCATTTCGGGGTGTGCGATTTGGTACCCACGAGGGGAACCTCCATAGCATACCGGGCGCAGTAAATGGACCGAGATTGGTCGTGACATTTATCCCTAACAAATGAAAAAAGATGAGCCATTGTTTTCTAAATAGGCTTTGACCGCTTAGTCCAAGTACCGGTTTGAGAACTTTGTGCTGGCTCGTCAGGACATATCTTGAATATCAGGAGCGTCAATCTCATTGCGGCGAAGCCAAAATTAAATTCATTACAAAAAACTAAGTGACATGCCCAAAGGAACGGTAAAGTGGTTTGATCCTAAAGTAGGAGGAGAATTTCATGGCAGAGCAAAACAACAAGCGCTTTAAGATGGCAAGTAATGCACCAACTAGAAAAGTCACAGCCGGGGGATTGGCAGGCGCGATTGTAATAATTATCGTGTTTGTGCTTAACACGTATGTCCTTCCATTAGACAAGCCCATAACCGGAGAGATCGCAGCAGCAATTACGACGGTGTTATCGTTTGTCGTTAGTTATTTTGTACGTCCCAGCCCAAGTGATACAGTGGTGGCAGTGTAACGCCCTGCACTAGCCAAGAGTAACTGGTGTGTGATCGGCTAGAGAGAACATCGTTTTAGAAGACGGCACCGGCTAATCTTCTCTCATCCATTTCACGCCTTGGTACGTGTGTGACTTTTGTACCTTGACTTGCGAAGGGGGATTCTTTGGATGTTTTTGTGATTTCGTTTTTTAAGTTTGTGCCGCTCTCTTTTCTTGTGGAAGACTCCCTTTTAAAGCCATTTTCAATTGGTACCTACTTTAGCGAAAGTGGGTACTTTTGGCTTGACAAATACCCACCTAAGCGGTATCTTACCCACCAAGTAGGAACTAAAGCGCCCAGTGGTGAGGAAGTGAGAACCACCCAAATTATGCCCAAACGCCAAAACCGCAAGAGCGAATACACGCTCAAACCCTACCAGGTCAAAAAAGTTTTTGCTGCGCTCTATAACTTGCGCGATCGCTGTTTGGTCAAGAGTTTTTATTTTGCCGGCTTGCGGCTCATGGAAGCCGCCAAGCTCGATGTGCGCGACATCAATTTTGACCGCCGGTGGCTGCACGTGCGGGAAGGGAAGTTGGGGAAGTCGCAGACTATCGTGATTCTCGATGATGAGTTTTTGAGCGACTTGCGAATTTTAATTGGCGAGAGAAAGTCCGGGCCGGTGTTTGTGGGACCGAACGGTGAAGCGCTGTCGTTGCGCGCGATCAACAAGATCATGCAGAAGGAGACCAAGCTTTCAGGCCTCGAGAATCCGGATCCGCTCGGCATCTATCTCAATCCTCACCTGTTTCGACACTCCTATAGTAGGTGGCTCAAGGATCAGGGCTTTTCAGTGGAATGGATTCAAAATTTTTTAGGGCACGAGAGCTTCCGAACCACTTATGATGAATACGGCCGCATGGGGCTCGATGAAGCTGAAGCAGAAGCGCAAAGGAGAGGATTCCGTGAAACAGAAGAGTAATAAAACAAGGAGCGCGGCAGCCGAGGAGCCGGGCATCTTTCTCAGCCATAGCCACCACGACGCAGAGTTCGTGCGGCGCCTCGCAGCCGACCTATCCCGGAGTGGCGCTCGGGTCTGGTACTACCAAGCGCAGATCCGCGTAGGTGAGTCTCGCTGGAGTTTCTGCGCGAGACGCTCCCTGGTTTCGGGTGAGAGGTGGGGCGATTCCAGCAAGCGCTGCACCGGCGTTTTGGGTTGGTCATAGGCCTTGATGATTTTCGAGCCGACTCGTTCTTTGCTAATAAGTTTGACCGAGGGGATGAAGGAATTGAAATAGTCATGCCACTCGGAGGTGTAGAGGTCATTGAGGAGTTCGACCAGTTCCATCTGTTGGAAGCGTTCATAGCCGAGGGGAGTTGTCGGATATGGGTCCAGTTGGGCGCGAGCCTTTGTGGATGAGAGCAAGCGGATGGCATGTTTTCGGTTGTAGCCACAGACGGCGCAGAACTCTTCGAGCATGAATTTCTTTTGGCTTTTGGTACCGTAAGGGTAGCGGCTCGCGCAGATTACTTGCGTACTCAGAGCGGGCTTGGGCGGTGACCCCCATAATTTATGTCTCCTTATTTTTTGGTTACATAAATTATGAGGCAATGACTTCCAGCGCAATTGATTACGGTTACTTTTTTATGAGTCAATCCGCAGTTGAAACCCGGCGCGATTTCCTCTTGACAAATGAAGACGATAATAGTATATTGTAACCGTTTCGAAAATACCGTGTTTTCAGTTAAAGAACCCTTCAATGATTTATCCGTGGCTCGCTACAGCCTTCGTATCGCCTCTTCGATTTGTCTTTTATTGTTTCTTTGCTCATCTTGTGATGAGGGGCCAAGCTTTTCGACCGAATTGTCGTTCTGGGCTATGGGGGCAGAGGGCGAACAAATAGAAAAGCTCCTTCCTAAGTTTTATGTCGACCATCCCGACATAAAAAGTCACAGTACAATCAATTCCATGGAGCCTTGCGCATGAGAAGTTACTGACGGCTTTTGCCGGTGGTTCGAATCCGGATGTGTGCCAACTCGGCAATACCTGGATTCCGGAATTTCAGGCCATCGACGCCATCCTGCCGCTGGACACGCTGATTGTTCAATCAGAACGAGTTAATAGAGAAGCCTTTTTCACTGGAATTTGGGAAACCAATGTGGTTGGGGGAAAGGTCTGGGTATTCCCTGGTACGTTGATACTCGGGTGCTTTTTTATCGGACGGACATTTTACAAAGCGTTGGGTATGCAAAACCTCCACAAACCTGGTCTGAGTGGTTGGATGTCTCCCGCCGAATCAAGAATCGGTACTCTGAAAAAATATGCAGCTTTTTCCCCGCTGCTGTTCAACGATTTTCACGGTATTGTGACTTTGATCATGAACAACAACGGCAGTTTTTTGAAAGAGAACGACTGCTATGGCGCCTTCGACGATCCCGCCACGATCGAAGCCATTAAATTCTATCTAACTTTTTTTGAGGAAGGTCTGGCCACTCGCAGCACCACCGAGTTTCCCAATATTTATGACGCCTTTGCCGACGGTGATTTCGCGATGATAGTGACCGGCCCCTGGAATGTGGCGCAGATGCGCCGCCGCGCGCCGAAAATTGCTGGCAGGTGGACCACCGCCAGGATGCCGCTAAAAAAAGCCGCAAGCCATCTTTGCGGCCAACGACATGATGGCGGTGGGAGCTTACCAGGCAGCTATCGATTCCAAGATGGTCATTCCTAATTCCTAATGATATAGCAGTCGTCGGATTTGATGACATTTATTTATCGCGCATACTCACCCCGCGCTTGACCACCGTACATGTTCCTATTATCGAATTAGGCAACAAGGCTGTCAAGTACATTTTGAAAATGATTAACGGAAAATTTAATCCCGATGAATCCTATCGAGAAGAGGTTTCAACTGGCTTGGTAATTGGCGGATCCTGTGGCTGCACCAACACCGCCGGACATTCAATCTTCTAATCTTTAAAACTCTTGTAAAGGGAGGTGATGAGAACCACCGTCATGTAACAGGTTTTTCAAGCAACTTGGCACGGGCTGACCTTTCAGAAAAAATTAATCAAACAAAACTCAAGGGAGGTATCATGAAAGGCAATACTCTCATGAAAGTGCTTATTTGTGCTCTTGCATTAATCGTTACCTCGGCACAAAGTCAAAGCATCCAGCGCAAAGATGCCGTTTGGGCGCGAACAACCACCGAGGAAATCGTGCTCGATGGCGTTTTGGACGAAGCGGCCTGGGCGCAGGCCGAATCGATTAGTGTGCAATACCCAACCGCCAGCGAAATCTTCCCCGGCAGCGGCTGGCAAAATGAAGGCGGCGTGATCGCCACCGACCCCACCGATGTTACTTACAAATTCTTAGTGAAGGACAATTTCTTTTACCTCGCGGCTATCGTTAGCGACAGCTCCGTTGGCGGCGGCCTGTTCAACCAGTTTGACGGCTTTCTGATGAATCTGCGCAATCACGCCGACCCGGGTCGTCCAGCGCCGCCGTTTGAGTACTTCTATGCCTGGGTCACCGAGCCCTGGGCGGATCCGAATACCGGTTTGCTCGGCGCCAGCCCGGGATATTTTGGTTTCGCGGGTGGCCATCGTGATTCCGTGAATTCGGCGACCGGGCTATTGAACCGGGAAATCTGGAATGCCGCTACCACCGTGAATGGAACGAGCAATTCCGATACAACCGTAGATGTGGGTTACGTCTCAGAGATCCAATTCAACTTGACCCAGCGAGACTACGATGTCACCGATACCGATGGCGACATTCTCGAATTTAACGTTTCTCTCTATGATGCCGACTGGCATTGGCCGGATCAGCCGCTGCGATTCAGCAGCAATCGCACCTGGTTGCAAGGTCCGTGGGGCAACGCCTCGGTCTTCAATATTCTCCGCGTTCATGCGCGTCCGGACGTAACCGTCAGCTCCGGCGCAGTTCCGGAAATTGGTCCGGATCTCATCATTCCGAGCGCCGGCACCCACCCAGCCCCAGTCATTGACGGCGTCCTTGATGAATCGGTTTGGGTTAATGCCCCCGGTCTGGATCTGCGCTTCGGTGATGTAGCTCTGCGCGACTCCTATCCCGGCATCGGTCCTTTCCGCAGCGGACAATTCCAGCCGGAAATCAACACCCAGCGAGCTCCGGTTTTGGATCCGGCAGATGCCACTCTCAAATTCTTCTTCAGTGGTGACATCCTTTATATCGGCGTGGATGTTCGTGACCAGGTCGTGTTTGGCAATCCAGCTTTTGATCAATGGGATGGTATCCGGCTTTTCATCCACGACCGCGTAGCTTTGAATGCCGATCATAGCACATTGTCGCAAACGATCACCGCCCGTGTTGACACCAATGGCGGCTTGGCGGCTGATGCTTTCCTCGCCACGTTGCTGGCTGACACAGTACTGGGCGCCGAAGCGGCTTTGGCCCTCAAACCCGGTACCGTTGCCAATGATTTTCCGGAAGTTGGCGGTGAGGACACCGGCTATTCCATCGAACTGGCGCTGGATTTAACCCACTTCGGTTATCCCGCCGGCCGCGGCGATGGCGTGCTGTTTATTGGCGCGAGCCTGCATGACGGCGACGAGTTCCAAAACGCCGCCGACACCTACGGCAATCGCGTTTGGTGGATGCGCGAGCACGACAACAACGCCGGCCCGGCCTGGGCGGTGATGGATCCACAAACAGTGGTGAGTGTTGAGGATGACGAGCAGCCCGGTCTGCCGACGAACTTTGCGCTCGTGGGTAATTATCCCAACCCGTTCAACCCAGAAACCACTATTCAATACACGATGCCCGAAGCCGGTGCCGTGATTTTGAAAGTCTACGACTTGCTTGGCCGCACTGTCGTCACCCGTGCTTTGGGAACGCAATCGGCTGGCTTGAAAGAGGTAAAGTTCAATGCTGAAAACTTCAGCAGCGGCGTTTACTTCTATCGCTTACAAATGGTGAGCACGGCATCACGGCAGACGCATTCCACGCTTTACGACAAAATGACGTTGTTAAAGTAAGACGTGTTCCTTCTAATTAAGGGGGGCAAGATCGCGTTGCCCCCCTTTTATGAGATCAAAAATGATAAAACTAAAAATATTGATCGCTGCTTTTGCCGGTTTCCAGATCGCGCCGGTTTTGGCGCAAACGTTCGGCTTCGAGCAAATCTCCAATCAAATAGGGATCGATCGCCGCGGGGCATTTTTTGGCGTCGCGGTGGGAGATTACGATTTGGACGGCGATGATGATCTTTATTTTTCCAACCAGCAAGCCTCTAACATCCTTTATGAGAATCTCGGCAACGGCTTTTTCGAAGATGTTACCGAGATCGCAGGGGTGAAAACCTCGAGCCAAGGTTTCAGCGCCGTTTGGGGAGACATCGACAACGACGGCGACCCCGATCTGTTTGCAGCAATCTGGCAAAATGGAAATCGGCTGTTTTTGAACAACGGCAACAAAACTTTTCAGAACATCACTGCGCAAGCAGGTTTATCTTTAAAAGCCAGTTCCGTTCATGCCGTGATGGCCGACGTCAACAGTGACAGTTACCTGGACATTTATATCGCCATCAACGACGAGGGAAATAAGCTTTACAAAAATAACGGTGACGGCACTTTTGCGGATTTCACCGTTGAATCGGGCGCCGTTTATCATGGCCGTGCTATGGGCGCCGGTTTTTTTGATTATGACAAAGACAACGATTTCGATTTGTATCTCGTCCATGATTTTGGTCAGGCTAACCATCTCTATCAAAACGATGGCGTTGGTCACTTCGTAAATGTCGCAGCCGCAGCCGGGGTTAATCGCGCTGGCGACGGCATGGGCGTCGATTTTGGTGACTACAACAACGACGGTTGGCTGGATATGTACATCACGCAGATGAATGGCAACCTCATGTACCAGAACAACGGTGATGGCACATTTTCGGATGTAACGATGTTCGCCGGAGTGGTTGGCGGCGGCATGAGCTGGGGCGTTAACTCGCTTGATTGCGACAACGACGGCTGGCTCGATATTTTTGTTGCAAATCAAAGTGAGTTTTGGCAATTTCTGCCGAACATCTATCCCAACATGCTGTTCCGGAACAACGGGGATGGCACATTTTCGGAGGTAGGAGAACAGGCTGGCGCGGCCACCACTTTTAACAGTTTTGGCTCCGCCACGCTCGATTACGATAACAATGGTTGGGTAGATATCGCGGTCGCCAATCATGCCGCCACGCCAGCAGAAAATGAATTTTTGAAAAATATTGGAAAAGAAAATCGTTGGCTGAGTCTAAGACTGGAAGGCACGCTCAGTAATCGATCGGCGGTCGGCGCTCGCGTCGAAGCCTTTGCCGGTGATTGGCTGCGCGTCGATGAAGTGCGCGCCGGCAGCGGTTATAATTCTCAAAACAGTCTAACGCTCAAATTCGGACTCGGCCAGCACGAGCAGATCGATTCCCTTTTGATTTTTTGGCCGTCGGGAATTAAAGAAAAATATTTCGCAATACCTTCCAATCGCAGCATTAAAATCTTAGAAACACAAGGGATCGTCGCCGACATCGATTTGCCGGACGGCTCGCCAACCCAATCAATGCCGGAAAATTATGCGCTGCTGCAAAACTACCCGAACCCTTTCAACCCGGCGACGATAATCCCATTTCAGCTTCCAGACGAAAGCTGGATAAACCTGTCGATTTACAACGTACGCGGAGATCGCGTGCTGGAATTGCTCAATCAACGGATACCTGCCGGCCGTCATCAAATTTCCTGGCAGGGCGTCGATCGTTTTGGCAAACCAGTTCCGGCGGGGCTGTATTTCTCGCGATTGATTATCGCTGGCAAAAAAACCTTCGCTCGAAAAATGCTCGTCCTCAAATAAATTTTTCAGTCACTTTTTGTGGGAGAAGCGTAACATGCTCTTTCAAGAACAGAATACTCGCATAACAATTTTGCAGGCCGTGATGCATTTGCTTCTCGCGGCAGCGGTGTACGCGGGTACGACCGGAAAAATTGCCGGCCGGGTATTGGACCAAAATAAGCAGCCGCTCCCTGGCGCTAACGTGCAAATCGTCGGCACCGTCATGGGCGCTGCGACCGATCTTGATGGCTATTACACCATCATTAACATTCCGCCCGGCTCGTATACCCTCCAGTTGAGTTTTGTCGGATACCAGACCACGCTGGTTAAAGATGTTCTGGTGAACGCCGACAAAACTACCACTCATAGCGCCGAGCTCAAGGAAGGATTGGTTACCGGCGAGACTGTAACAGTGACGGCTGAGCGTCCCGTAGTGGAGACGAATTTAACGAGTTCCGTCGCCACCGTAACCAGCCAGGAAATTGAACTTTTACCGGTGCAAGATTTGAGCGATGTCGTAAATTTGCAGGCCGGCGTCATCGATGGCCATTTTCGCGGCGGTCGTTTAGGCGAGGTTCAGTATCAGATCAACGGCGTGACCGTCAACAATTCGTACGACAACACGAACTCTCTGCGCATCGACCGCTCGCTGCTGCAAGAGGTGCAAGTGATCAGCGGCACGTTCGACGCCGAGTATGGCCAGGCCCTGAGCGGCGTGGTCAATGCCATTCTGAAATCCGGCAGCGAGCGCTTCAACTGGAGCGCTGAGGCGTACGTCAGCGACTACGTGTTTTCTGTCGGCGAGCGGCGCAGGCTTTATGACGACTTGGCGCCAAATTCTGCAAAAAAATCTCCCGGTCAAATCTCCCGGCAGAATTATCAGCTAAGCCTCAGCGGCCCGACGATGTTTCCAAACACGTTTTTTGTTGCCAGCGGCCGGCGTTTTATCGATGATGGCTACATCTCCGGCGTTCGCGTTTTTATGCCCAGCGATAGCATACAACCAACCGGCGATCTAAAGGAAGTGCCGTTGGGATACACTCATGAATGGTCAGGCTTGGCCAAGCTCACCAATCGCTCGCTCACGAATATCGAGATTGGATACCAGGCGATTTTTAATGATATTGAAGCTATCACGAACACTTCGGCTCGCAGCATGTTCAATTACCGCTTTATACCGGATGCACGGCCGATCCAACGCACTTTTTCACTGGTGCACGGTTTGGATTGGACTCACACGCTATCCTCCAAAACATTTTACAATTTTAGCCTCCGCCAAAACCTTTTTGACTATACGGATTTTGTCTATGAAGATGTAAATGATCCGCGCTACGATCTTGCCGGTGGCCCGCAAAGTGTCAATGACTTTGCGCTCGGCGCCGTTTTCCAGGGAGTTGACTTGACCCGTTTCGAACAACGCACGAACAGTCTCCTTTTTAAAGGAGCAGTGACCAGCCAGGTCACGCGCGTGCATCAGCTTAAAATGGGTGGAGAATTTCAATATTCGAAGTTGAAGTTTGGGACGCCGGGTTATATCACCGACCGCGGCGTACGCATTATCGAGCGTCATATTGATGAGCAGCCTATCTATCCCGGCATCTCTCGATTCAATCCGATTTCGTTTTCAGCCTACGCTCAGGATCAAATGGAATGGAACGATCTCGTCGTTCGCGCCGGCCTGCGTTTTGAGTACTTCGATGCACGGTCGGTGATACCTGATAATTTGCGCAACCCGGCCAATGATCTCCCGCCGCCGACGCCGCAAAGTCAGCTCATCTCGACCACTGCGAAAAAGTCGCTAGCGCCGCGCCTCGGTGTATCCTATCCAATTTCATCCGATGCAGCTCTGTTCTTTTCCTATGGTCATTTTTATCAGCTCCCGGGCCTCGGTGAAATTTTTCGGGAAGCTGACTATTCGATCCTGATTGATCTGCAGGCGCAATCGAGCACCTTCCGGGTGATGGGAAACCCGGATATCAAGCCCGAGCGCACCATTCAATATGAATTCGGCTATAAACACGCCTTAAACGATTTTCTGGGCCTTGACATCAGCGCGTTCTATAAAGACATCCGCGATTTGCTCGGCGTGGAATTCATCACCACTTTCAACAGCGCCGAATATGCGCGGCTGACGAACGTCGATTTTGGCGATGTTATCGGTTTTACCATCGCGCTCGATCAACGCCGCATCGGGCTGGTGAGCACCATGCTCGATTACACCTGGCAGCGTGCACAGGGAAATTCCAGCGATCCCCGTGAAACCGCCACCCGCGCCGAAGCCGGTGAAGACCCGCGGCCGCGTCAAATTCCCCTGAATTGGGATCAGCGGCACACGTTGAATTGCACCGTAACCCTGGGTAAACCGAATAACTTTGCCATCGCCAGCATTATCCGTTACGGCAGCGGCCAACCATATACACCGTCCTTTGAACTCGGTTTTGGGCAAGGTTTAGAGGCCAATTCGGGCCGCAAATCGGCGTTTGTGTTGGTGGACATGCGCGCTGAAAAGTACTTTCGTCTCGCCAACTTGGATCTGAGCGTTTTCGCTCGTGTCTTCAATCTCTTAGATTCGCGGTCTTCAAACGGCTCGGTTTTCAGCACCACCGGCAGCCCGTACTATTCATTAGATCCCCGGGCGGACGAAGTGGCGTTGGCTGACCCGATTCGACTCTTCCCGCCGCGCCGCATCGAAATCGGTTTGACGATCAACTCATCTCTTTGACCGCGGTTGAACAAAGGCGATCTCTGGATTAACAAATAGAGAGAGGTATAAATGAAACGCTTGACAATTTTATTAGTGCTCGCGCTGTGTTTTGTTTCGACGCCGGTTCTGACCCAGCAGCTGCCAGTGGTACCGAAGGAACAACGCAGCAATATCGATTTCGAGCGCAAAGGATTTCATGACGCCGCCAACATTCGCACGGAGTTTTGGAACTTCGGCATGGTTGGAAATTACCCGGCCGATCCCATCAACGTGGATCTCAGCGTCTTTCATTCCGCCGAAGTCCCCAAGGGTACCGGCATGAATTACACCGATGGCATCACGCCATTTGTGCTCGCAAAAGTCCGGGAGCGCAGTGGTCGCGTCGTTTACATTATGGAAACCGGTTTTCGCGAGCGCCAGCAGCGCAGCCCGACTCGCAACGTTGAAATGCGCTTTGAGCCGCGGCCCGGTTACTTTCAGGAAGATCCGGACATTAATCGCTCGGAGTCGCCGGCGCTCAGCAATGATTCTCGGACCTGGCCGGATGCCTGGCCCGACAAAGTGAATGATCCAGATGATCCGGGCTGGCGCCGAAGCTGGAATGGCTACTTCGGCAAACGCCCGGCAGCGGATCAGGAATGCTTCATGGTGATGGATGACGATCACTACGATGCCTTCGATTACTTTCCCGACAGCCGCGATCCCACCCGCCGCGGACTGGGGCTGCGCGTTGAAGTGCGTGGCTTTCAGTGGGCCAACCCACAGGCGCGCAATGTCATCTTCTGGCATTATGATATTACCAATGAAAGCGACACCGATTACGTAGAAGACATCATCTTCGGATTGTACATGGATTCTGGTGTCGGCGGCTCAGCCATTTCTTGCGATGGCGTGGCCGAGTCCGACGACGACAACGCCTTTTTCGACAAATCCTTTAATCTCAATCTTGTTTATACCTGGGACAAATTAGGCCACGGCCGCGACCTGAGCGGCAGTTGCGGCCGCACCGGTTATCTCGGTTATGCCTATCTCGAAACCCCCGGCAAATCATTCGATGGCATCGATAACGACATTGATGGCATCACCGATGAAAAGCGCGATGGCGGATCGGGGCAATTGATCCTTGGCCGGTTGGAGATTGAAAACTACGTGAATGCCAATTATAACCGCGCCAATTTCGAAGCCACCTTTGGCCCGCTAGTGGCTCGTCCAGCTTATAAAGCCGGCCGCTGGTGGACGGGCGATGAGGACCTCGACTGGGTTCTGGAAGTGAACGACACCGGCGCGGACGGCGTTCTGGCCCGCGAGGTCGAAGATGAAGATGAAGGCGAAGGGGACGGCATGCCCTCACCCGGCGAACCCGGCTTTGATCGCACCGATCTCCATGAATCCGATCAGATTGGCCTCACCGGCTTCAAATTGAATCGCATCCGCGTGGGCGCGGGTAATCCCAATACCGAAGTGGACAACATCGTATTTTTTGACAACGGCAATGACTGGCCGCGCAAGCTCTATGAGCAATTCACCGCTGCTGATCCGGCGGACCGTTTCGATGACGCACTGGCGCTCAATTATAATATCGGCTTCCTGTTTGCGTCCGGCCCATTCACGCTTCCCGCCGGCAAGACGGAGCGTTTCAGCCTGGCGCTGGCCTACGGCGCAGACCTCGATCAACTCACGGAAAACGTCCGCATCGTTCAGAATATTTACAACGCCAACTATCAATTTGCAGTGCCGCCGCCACTGCCGACTCTCCATGCCGAAGCTGGCGATGGCTATGTGCGGCTTTCCTGGGATGATCTCGCCGAACGCGGCATTGATCCGGTGACTGGCGTGAACGATTTCGAAGGCTACCGCATTTACCGCTCCACCGATCCCAATTTTCTCGATGTGAGCTTAATCACCGACGCCAAAGGCACCGAGACGGTTTTCAACAAACCGCTGGCGCAGTTCGATCTGATCGACGGCGTCGAGGGTTTCTCGAACCTGGATATTTTTGGCGTCAAATACTTTTTGGGTGATGACAGCGGCCTCACCCACACTTTCACCGACACCACGGTGACCAATGGTCAGCAATACTTTTACGCAATTACGGCGTATGATTTCGGCTCTGAGCTTTTCGGCTATTTCCCCTCCGAGAATGCTATCGCCGTCACCCGCGAAGCGCGTGTTACCATTCTGCCGCCCAATGTGGTTGAGGTTCGGCCTAACCCCAAAGTCGTCGGGTTCGTGCCAGCAGAGGCTTCGACCGCTACTCATCTTGCTGGCCGCGGTGCCGGCTCCATCAACGTGGTGGTTGTCGATTCAGATCTGGTGCCAGACAATCACATATTCAAGCTGCAATTCAAAACCGTTTTCAATGACAGCATCCGGGCCATTTTCTACGATATGTTCGACAGCACCGCATCCAAAAGAGTCATTTCCAATGGTTATGATCTCGATGGTCTTGGCATCGGTCAGGTTGGCTCCGGACTGTTGCCGGTGATCAACACGCCGCGCACGGTTCTGTTTGATAAACAGAGGAGCGGCTTCACTTCGTCCAGCGCCACCAACGCGCATCTCAAAGCTACGTACCAAAAAGTATTACCAATTAATTTATTACGCCCCGGTTATCCCGAGAACATGACCATCACTTTCAGCGACACGCCACTCGACACCTCGTTGTCGGCCATTGGGTTGCCGGCGCGTCCGGCGAAATTCCGCGTCTTCGCTCATACCAGTGATGGGGATCTACGACTGCGATTCCGCTTCCGCGATACCGATGGCGATGGCACCCTCAGCGCCGGCGCTGGAAATAAATATGATGAATACATCGACGTGGTCACTAATCGCACAGGTTCGATAACTCCATCAGCCACGTGGCGTGTGCAATTGGATACTACTGGTCTGTTCCAACAAGGCCCCATTCAGCCCCCGAATGGTGGGGATGTTTATGAGCTTTTCGTTTCCATACCGTTCAGCAACGACGACGTTTTTGTTTTCAATTCTACGGCGCAGCGCGTCGTGCAGGAAAATGCCCTGGCGGAATTCAGCGAGAAGCCATACGTGGTGCCGAATCCGTACATTGGCTCGGCAAGTTTTGAGGCCGAGCGTTTTGCCGATACCGGTCGCGGTGAACGCCGCATTGAATTCCGCGGGCTGCCGCAGAATTGCACGATTCGTATCTTCACAGTGAGAGGAGAATTGGTGCAGACGCTGATTCACGACGGCTCAACCGCCGGATTTATAGCCTGGAATCTGCGCACCAAAGACAAACTCGATGCAGCACCGGGTCTGTATATTTTCCATGTGGATGCCGGCGAGATCGGCTCGCACATCGGCAAGTTTGCGATTGTCAAATAAACGCTCAACAAAAAGATGCCTTTGAAAACAAAGAGGTGAGCTATGTATACAGGTTATTCATGGCTGGGAAAATTCGGTTTCGCGATGTTGCTAATTCTGTTATTCGCGATTTATTCGAGTCCCGGTTACACGCAAGACAAAACTGGCACCACCATCGGCCAGTTTTTGCTGATCGAGCCGAGCGCGCGCGCGGCCGCAATGGGAAATGCTGGGGTTGCGTTATACGATGAAATCGTTTCCGCGTACTACAATCCCGGTGCCATCGGCTATCAAAATGGCTATGGCGTGCAATTCTCCCACAGCGAATGGCTCGCCGACATTGCTTATGATTATGTTGCCGCCGCCGTCAAAGTTGGCGAGTCCAGCAATTTGTACTTCAGCGTGACCTCATTGAATTCCGGCGAAATCGAAGTGCGCACGGTCGAGCAGCCGCTGGGCACCGGCGCTCGCTATACGGTTTCGAATGTCGTGCTCGGCGTGGGCTACGGTCGGCAAATCTCCGATCGCTTCGCTGCCGGCATTCAGGTGAGTTACATCCAGGAAAGCATCTGGAACAGCTCGCTGGCAACGTTTGCCGTCAACCTCGGAACCGTTTATCATCTTGGCAACGGCTTGCGCATTGGCGCCAGTATTTCCAACTTTGGGTTGCAAGCCGACTACTCCGGTCGCGATTTGAGATTTCAATACGACAATAACCCGGACACACACGGCGATAACAGCACCCTGCCGGGCGAAGTCTTCACCGATAAGTTTTCGCTGCCAGTGTTGTTCAGAGTCGGGATGGCCTGGCCAGTGCGCTTAAATGACAGTAACCAGATTCAAGTGGCCGTGACCGCGTTTCATCCCAATGACAACACCGAAAGTGTAAGTTTCGGCGCGGAGTGGATGATCTGGAAAACTTTTGCCCTGCGCGGCGGCTACCAGAATCTTTTCCTCGAAGATTCGGAAGTGGGCCTCACATTAGGCGGCGGGATGTACTACGGGATTGGCGGATTGGATTTGCGTTTTGATTACGCCTGGAGCGATCACGGGCGCCTGGAGCAAACCCAGCGCTTCACCCTTGGCATCACGTTTTGAGCAGGAGATGTTGTGCAGGGAAGAGCTAAAACGAGGATAACAATAATAGCCGGTTTAAAATTTATTCTGTTGGTATTAGTCGTCACTAGCTTCAATTGTAGTGAGCAAAAGCTGCCAGCTTCGCAAGGCACAGCAGTGTCAGGGGGGATCTTTTTTCTCGACTCACTGCAGGTGCGCACGTTGCGTTTTTTTCTCAAGACCACCGACAGCACTTCATGGTGACGGTGGTGATGCAGACTGTCGGTCTCGCTCCGGTGGTCAAACGTTGAGATTTTGTTGCGGACGAGTTGACGAAAAGATCGGCCTGGTGACGTATCGCATCGCGGATCGTGAATGCGAGATTATAACGCTGGATAGCGCTAGTCCCAACATCGGCGTTGGCACGGCTTTGGTTAACGAGGTCAAAGCAGTGGCCGACAAATCAGGCTGTGGTCGAGTTTGGCTGATCACCACCAACGATAATCTGCATGCGTTGCGGTTTTATCAAAAGCGCGGCTTTGAATTGGTTGCAGTCCATCGACATGCGGTCACCCGTTCACGCCAGTTGAAACCCGGGATTCAGCTGACGGGGGTGGAAGGGATTCCGATACGCGATGAAATCGAACTGAAATGAACCGTAAAAAAAGTAGGTTAATTATGAAAACGTTGACTGGCATTCTAATTTTAATTTCTCAATTTATAGTCTTTCGACCATTGGCTAATGCGCAAAGCTACCAACCGTATTGGGACGCGCCGGCTTACGTGATGTCCCCAGAAGATTCAACATTTTTGGAAGAACTGCAGCGCGATACCTTCAACTGGTTCTGGGAAAAAGCGCACAGCACCACTGGTCTCACCCCAGATCGCTCCACGGATTTTTCCACCGATAACTATTTCATTTCGGTGGCCGCGGTTGGTTTCGGACTAACCGCGTATGGGATCGGCAGCGAACGGGGTTACGTCACCCGCGAGCAAGCGGCGACGCGCGTGGAAAAAGCCTTGAGTTCCCTACTCAGCGGAAAAATGGGGATCGAAAAACAAGGGACGATCGGCTACCGCGGCTGGTTCTACCACTTCCTCGATGCCCGCACTCTGACGCGCTCGCAGGCCTGGCAGATCGAGCTCAGCAGCATCGACACCGGCCTCCTGCTCATGGGCGTGATTTTCGTCCGCAATTATTTTGACGCCGACAGCCCGTTGGAAACGACGATTCGCGCCGAGGCCGATTCGATCTTGGATGCTGTATTGTGGTCGTTCATGCTCAATCCCAACAACAAAGGGGTGAGCGCCGGGTGGTTCCCGGAGTCCGGTTACATCGATTGGGAATACAGGGGATACAACGAAGCTCTGTTCTTGTACATACTCGGTTTGGGCGCAGAAAAGAACCCGCTGCCCACATCTTCGTGGACATTCTGGGTGCTGGGCTACGAGTTGGGCAACACCCCGTATTTCAATCAACATTTTATTCGGTTTGCGCCGCTGTTTGGGCACCAGTATCCCCACTCATGGATTGACTTTCGCGGGTTAACAAATAAGGAGTTGAAGAATTCAATATTCGGCTCGGGCTATGACTATTTCGAAAACGGTCGCCGCGCCACCTATGCCAATCGTGCTTACTGCGCCGCCAACCCCAAAAGCTGGCCAAATTACGATGAAAACGAATGGGGACTCACAGCTTGCGACGGCCCGCCGGGACTCGGCTACCTGGCTCGCGGCGCCAGTTCGAATATTGCCATTGACGACGGCACCATTGCGCCAACGGCTGCCGGCGGATCGATTGCGTACGCCCCGGAGATCGTTTTCCCCGCCTTGCGCAGTATGAAGGACGCACACGGCTCAAAGCTCTACGCCAACTACGGATTCCGCGATGCCTATAACATTCAGCACAACTGGTTCGACTCCGACTACATTGGCATCGACCAGGGCCCGATTCTACTCATGGTCGAAAATTTCCGCTCCGAGCTGGTTTGGAGAACGATGCGCCGCGATCCCATCATTCAGCGCGGTTTGCAGCGCGCCGGGTTCACCGGCGGCTGGCTCGATTCGTTGGCCGTCGGCGTCGAAGACCATCCCCAAACGATCGACGGTTTTGTGTTGCAGCAAAACTATCCGAATCCATTCAATGCCAGCACGCGTATCGCCTTCGAGTTGAAGCAGCGGTCACACGTTCGTCTTGAGGTGTTTGACGTACTCGGCCAACGCGTTGTTACGTTGATCGATGAGGTGCGGGATGCCGAAGAACACTTCGTCATCTTTGATGCACACCAGCGCACCTCCGGAATTTACTGGTATCGATTGCAAAGTGGCCAAGATGTTCAAATCAAGAAAATGCTTTATCTCAAGTGAGCCAACATGAAAAGAATTGTCAATCAAATTTTCGCCTTAGTTCTAACAAGTCTCTCACTTCATTTAACGAGTTATGCCGGCAGCGGCAACAATTCTACTTCTTTGATCGGCGTTTCCAGCGGGCAAGCGAACGCGTTTGTCGATTCACTCTTGTCGATCATGACACTTGAGGAAAAGTTCGGCCAATTGAACCAACAGCGCTGGAGTTCCGATTCTGTCGAAACTGCTGAATATCGAACTGCGATCAGGAATGGCGCCATCGGCTCGTTTCTCGGAATACACGGCGCGGAAGTGACGCGCGATTTGCAGCGGATCGCAGTTGAGGATTCGCGTCTCGGTATTCCACTGCTTTTTGCTCATGACGTGATTCACGGTTTCCGCACCATTTTCCCGATGCCGTTGGCCGAGGCGAGCAGTTGGGATCCGGACGCGGTTGAAAAATCCGCGCGCATCGCAGCGGTTGAGGCAACCGCCGCCGGCTTGCACTGGACGTTTGCGCCGATGGTGGACATCGCCCGCGATCCGCGCTGGGGCCGCATCGTCGAGGGCTCGGGTGAAGATCCGTTCCTCGGTTCCGCTATGGCCGCGGCGCGCGTGCGCGGTTTTCAGGGAGACGATCTTTCCGCTGCCAATACGATGCTTGCCTGCGCCAAACACTTTGCGGCGTACGGCGGTGCAGAGGGCGGTCGCGATTATAACACCGTCGATATTTCCGAACGCACCCTGCGCGAGATTTATCTGCCGCCGTTTCATGCCGCGTTGAAAGCCGGCGCAGCGACCTTCATGGCAGCGTTCAACGAAATCGGTGGCATACCGATGCACGCCAATGGTTATTTGATCAATGAAATGCTGCGCGGCGAGTGGAGCTTCGATGGACTGGTGGTCAGCGACTACACCGGCGTGATGGAGTTGCAGCGCCACGGCATTGGCGCAACACCGGCAGAGGTTGGGATGGCGGCGTTACAAGCCGGCGTGGATGTTGACATGGTGAGCGCAATTTACATCAATGATCTGCCGGAGATGGTTCGCACCGGCAAACTTTCTAAGACCGCGGTTGACGAGGCAGTGAGGCGAGTGCTACGGGTAAAAGTCCGCGTCGGGCTATTTGAAGATCCCTATCGCTATTGCGATCCGCAGCGTGAGCAAACCTTGATGCTCGCTCCGTCGCATCTTTCCCACGCCCGCGAAATTGCTCGCAAATCGATTGTCCTTTTAAAAAATGACCGTCAAACGCTGCCGCTTTCCAAAGAAATCAAAACGCTGGCCGTGATCGGACCATTGGCCGATGACCGCTGGTCGTCTATGGGTTCATGGGCCGCTGCTGGCCGCCCCGAAGACGTGACGACGGTTTTGCAGGGCATTCGCAACACCGTCTCCCCCGAAACTAAAGTGCTATACGCGCAGGGCTGCGAGGTTCAGGGCAGCGACCGCAGTGGCATTCAACCGGCAGTGAATCTGGCAAAGAAGTCTGACGCGGTGATTTTAGTATCGGGAGAAACTGCGAACATGAGCGGAGAAGCATCTTGCCGTTCCACCCTCGATTTGCCCGGACTTCAACTCGAGCTTGCGCAAGCCATTCACGCCACCGGCAAACCCGTGATCGTGGTGTTGATGAATGGCCGTCCGCTGACGATTGCCTGGCTGGCGGAAAACGTGCCCGCGATTTTAGAAACCTGGTTTTTGGGCGTGCAAATGGGCCCGGCCGTAGCCGATGTTCTCTTTGGCGATTACAACCCGGGCGGCAAACTGCCAGTGACGTTTCCGCAAACGGTCGGACAGGTGCCCATTTATTACAACCATAAAAACACCGGACGCCCGTCGCGCGACGACGATTATTTCACCTCAAAGTATTTAGACCTGCCATCGACGCCGTTGTACCCGTTCGGCTTTGGATTGAGTTACACAGAATTTGCGTATAACAATCTGAAATTGAGCCGTGCTACCATGAAAGCATCCGACACCCTCAAAGTCTCGGTGGAGGTGGCGAACGTTGGAAGACGCAGTGGCGATGAAGTTGTTCAGCTTTACATTCTGGACGAGGCCGCAAGCATCACACGACCGGTGAAGCAGTTGACCGGATTTCAGCGCATTCAAGTTGCTGTCGGAGAAAAACGGAGCGTCGAGTTCACCGTGACTGCCGATGCGTTGGCTCTTTACAACCGCGGGATGAAACGCGTGGTTGAGCCGGGAACGTTTAGTGTGTTTGTCGGCGGCAACTCGGTGGAGGTTTTGGAAGAACGATTTACAGTGGTTGAATAGAAAGGATTTTTGGAAGGAGTTGTTTCTGGAACAAGGCCTATGCCAACCCCCCAGCCTTACGACTGGTTTCTCAGCTATCATCGATCGGCTAACAACCTTTCTTCAAATCCAACCATTAGAGGAGGAACACCATGTTGACCAAATGTTTCATTGCCAGGGTTCTTCTGACCCTGACGGCCGTCATGCTATGGAATATAACTTCTATTCTTGCGCAAGAGCATCCCGCCGAGCATCCAAAAGCCAAGGCGCAGGAACATCCCACGGAAAAGTCGCTCGATGAGCGGCTCGGAGGTGTATATGCCATAGCGAGTGTCGTGGATGCTTTCATTGAAAAATTGCTGGTCAATGACATCCTTAATGCCAATCCGAAAATTAAAGAGGCCAGAGACTTGGTGCCCAAGGCCGGACTGAAGCATCGCGTTAGCGAGTTGGTCTGTCAGGTCACTGGCGGGCCAGAGAAATACAATGGTCGTTCGATGAAAGATGCCCACGCGCATCTCAACATCACGGAAAACGAGTGGCAGGCGATGGTTATGGACTTCAAGAAACCCTTGGATGAATTCAAGGTACCAGCAAAGGAGCAAGGAGAACTGATTGCCATCGTGGAGAGCACAAAGCCGGACATCGTTATGGGAGCCGCGGCAAAGAAGTAGTTAGTTGCGTTGCATGCAGGTGTCTTTCTTCCAAGGCTTGACGGCTTATTCCAGGTCTCTCGTTGGGAAATCCTGTTGACTCCTTGAAGTTAAAGAGTGGCTCCTTTTAAAAGTTTCTCTGTTTCTATTTTGCGAATTCCATCGTCACTATTTTTTCCGTGTGGTCGGGGAACTCATTGCGGCAAAGCCCCGCCATTTTCTTCAGTAAATTTAAAACGCAGCGCTCCACTTTCATGGTCCTAATACCGGAGCCTTAGCCGGGCCTTGGTGAGATTTAGCATTTCACCCTTTGGCACTAGTGTGAACTTTCCTTTGCTTTGTAAGGGGATTTTTTTATTTTTATCTACGAAGACACCTTGTTAAAAGTAAAATGGAAAGACTAATATTGGTAGTCGTGTTTCCATTCTTGGCAGTTCCCTTGATAGGATGCAGCACTCCTCAAAGTTTCCGATCTACCCAATCACCGGACGAAATCAAAAACGTCTCGGTGGTTCTTTTGTCCCAATCCGCATGGGCAGCTCAATACGAAAACCAAAAAGTGGGGTTCACCGCCAGGTTTGAACGTATCTCCTCTGAATTTGGTAGGCTCGGATTGGAACGCTACCATTTCACACATTTTCTCGTTTCATTGGTGAGCCCGGACGAAAACGCCTCGCTTTATGTATTGATTCTTGCTTACTCTGAAATTTTAGCCAGCTTAAGGTCACATGAAGTTGTAAGGGTGGAGGGTATTCTGCATATCGGGAAAAACGATACTAGCTATGTTGTAGTAACAAAGCTGACGAAATTGTAAGCACTTCAAAAGTTCACAGCCCGCCGCCGGTCACACTTGCGCTCTATAAGACTCTGATTAAACCCTCCTCTAATTCCCTCTAATCCGTCCCTTGGGTAATAGTACACAATCACTTTTTACCTTTTCTGAACTCGGAAGGATTCCTAACCCATTTTTAGACTCTGACATTATGCCGTCCCGGCGTTTTTTGATTGATCACACAAAAATCACGCTGAAAGTCCCATTCGCCGACTCGTTCCCTTAATTTGCTAAAAAGCCACTGAGTGCGGCGGCTCAGTGGCTTTTTGATTTTCAGGAAAACGCGGGGAGAATTCCCTAATTGACATTAGATGGTACAGGATAAAATCTTAACTGAACCAATTTCAGTCCCTGATTGTCATAACTCCAAAAATAATCCTGCAAGGCCGCGTCAAATAGGGGAACACGTTCCAAAGTCCCATCCGCGTTCAAGTCAGCATAGATATAGAGGAGCTGCTTGGATATGTCAGAAAAGCTGCTCTTACCTTTATTTCTGACCAAAACCGTTGAATAGATGCTGCAATACTGAATTCCAAGAGAGTCGGTGGCACAGGTTGTGATTGTGGCCGACCCGCCGGGCTTACCAAGCGCACGGGCGAAAACCGAATATTCGGTGATGCCATCGTTGTCCGGATCCGGATTGGGCAATAGAAATCTCGCGGTGCCATCCGTTCCGTTGGCATCCACAACCGCGAAGGAGTCCCCTTGAGCGAGCATAATCTTCGTATTGCCCTCAAGTTTTACAAAAATGCGATGGCCATTGTCACCGGTCATGTCGGTCGATTTTTCTTTTGGCACCCCGATGATATTTAAGTTATAATGTGCACCGCTGGGCGCGCCATTTCCATTTCCCAGGACCGCAGTGATATCCTTCAAAATATCTTCCAGATTGGATCGCCTTCCGTATCACTTGAGAGACTGGTATCCGAGTTACAAGCCCATATAAAAGCCAAAAAGAAGAAGGTAAGGAGTAAGAAAAGATGCGTATGCCAATGTTGCTTCATCATGATAAGCCCCTTGTAATTTTAAAGTTGTTTAAATTTGAATTTCCCTATGGCTAACTAATTACCCATAGAATGACCAGAATGGAGAGGTAGAAAAGCTGTGTGTCAATGTTGCTTCGTCATCGTAACCTCCTTGTAAATTTTTATTAAATTCGGATTTTTGTCCTGGGCCAAAAAAGAGCTAAGAATTCTTTGCATCTGGGGTGAGGAAGTTGGCGGAGAAGAAGTTCTCTCTTCGCTTAAAGTCTGGTCATCCGAGTTGAATGACCAGGATTCCAGATTTATCTTGCCGACCGCATAATCGTCTGTGGCGCTAAATAACCAATCAAGGCTCTTCAATTCTTTCATAAAATCTTTGAGATTTTGAAGTCGGTGTTTCGGATCTATTTGAAGGGTTTTAGAAAACAGATTTTCGGCCGCCGAAACTAACGAGCGATGGTCTTTGCTCTCTAAGAAATTGTTACTAAAGAACGGTAAATGTCCACTTAGAATGTGAAATATGATCATACTCATTGAGTAAATATCTGCTCTGCCGTCAATTTCAGTGGTTTGCTTAAAAACCTCCGGAGCAATATAGAGTTTAAGATTTTCATCAATCTGCGCCCTTTCCTCAACAAGTTGAGGAACCAAAAAATGAAAACCAAAACCGTCTATTTTTATAGTCAAATCGGGTGCGATATAAATGCAATCGGGGGCAAGCAAGCCATGAGTGACTCCATGGAGATGGGCATGGCGTAACGTCATGGCTATTTTGGTGAGAATCTCAAAAAGACTGTCATAGGAAACGGAAGCATTCTCCTGGTTTAGCGCAAAGCAATTATCCGTATCTACATGTTCGGTTGCAATGTAAAAGCGATGTCGCTCTTTGCCAAATCCGTGCAATTTGCAGATATTAGGGCAAGCGGTAGCGTTGAGGATGGCATTTGCAATAAAGATTCTTAAAAGACCATCTTTATTACTGGAAAATCTTGTGTCAATGAGCTTTAGAAATACGGGTTCTTTTGTTTCCCGGTCGACGGCCTCATGAAGAGAATAAAATACATTTTGGGAAATAGTATTAACAATTGAGAATTTGTCAAGAGGGGACGGGGCCATGATGATTAACCTTTTGTTGCGATTTCAAAGCGGATTTATGCAATAAATACGCCAATTATCAAATTGTTCAAATATTTTAAAGGTTAGCCATAAAAAAGTCCATAATTCCAGTTTGTGCAACCGTCAATCCGGTTGTATGAACTGACCGAAGATTATCCAAATGGTCGAAATTTAAACATGCAAAATTTTAAGCAAATTTGTTTACTACCGATATTTAAAGTTAAATCACTTTTATTCGGGGATCTACCCTAGGATCCGGGAATCTTGCCACGGCGGCCCAGCACAATCAAGTCCACGTCGGTGTTTACGCCGCTGTCGTGCGGGCCGGCACGATTCGCCGAGGTGATCCGGTCACGCGTAAGAATTTAGAAGAGAAGAGGAAGAAAGGGGACTTCCGGGAAGAATTATATTATGGGTTTCCCATTAAGTATCATACACCCCCACTTCGGGAGCGACCCGAAGATGTCTCATTATTAGTCGCATACTATTTCGATAAATACCGCAAGGAGAGTAGACGAAGTATTGAAGGATTTTCAACATCCGCGTGGACTGCTTTCAAAGAATATAAGTGGCCCGGCAATACCCGAGAATTAGCAGCGGTAGTAAAAAACCTTTTTATGAGGCTAGGTCAAAACTATTTCCCTGAAAGAGCTTCGGCAACAATTTTCCTTTCAAAAAGAACCTTATATCGCCCTCCTCGCCCATTTCACCCTTTGGTACTAGTCTGCCTTTCCTTTTAAAGTTGAAGAGATTTTTTTAATTTTGAGAGAAAATATATAATTTTGTTGTCTTAATATTATAAAGAATTGATCGAGACGACTCTTTATTCTTTATTCGCTCTTGATGTCATTGACGATGATCAAAATGAAAGTGAAACCATCTCCGGAGAGAGACCTGAACTATTTTAGTTCACGTTGTGTGTTTTCACGTAAGTCACACGGTAGATAAGGAGTAAAAAAGACATGGGTGACCGTATTGTTACGCACACTCGGAAGGACGCTGACGGTAATATTATCGCGATCTGTAACCCTCGGGCTCAATGGTATGAGCGGTCCAAGGAGCAAGCGATCGAGGACATAGAAAACGAAGCCTACCGATACTACGCCGAATGGTTTGACATAGAACCGACACTGATACATGTTGTTAGAGGCGAGGGAGACCCGTATCTACGTACTGACAGAGACGATACCCCACGAAACAATCTTGACAAATTGCCAGATTGTACGATTCCGGCAGACGAGACCATAAGAGAACTGGCGCCGGTTGTACGCTTCCATCCGGAAGAGGTCTATTTACCAATGGATCCATTAGGTTTCATACAAAACTCGCGTTTCCGGCACCACCGTGCAAATGGAGATGACCAAGGATATAACAAGAAACTGAAAAAGTGGAGAACTAATAAAAGTGGCCACGAGAACTACTACGACATACCGGTTGACTTCATAAACAGCTACGATCCACATCCCAACGGTAAGAACCGGCGACCTAGAGATTCAAACCGAGGGGAACGTTGGAACGTCTTCTTGCAACCAAGGGGAAGAAAGCCGCAAGGGGAGCCGCAGCCCGACGGAGCGGTTCCGGTGTTTTATTTTGCCAAGAATGAGTCCACAACCCCGCATGGTAATGGTGTAGTGTTGATTCAGTACTGGTGGTTCTTTGGGTATAATGATGGTTTTCTCTCGCAGAACCACCAAGGAGATTGGGAGCATGCGTCCGCGGTTCTCAAAGATGGCGAGCTTATTGGTGCCTACATGAGCGCTCATGGAGGTAGCGATTTTTACTCAAAGGAATCGTTAGCGTATGAAGGTGAGCATTTCGTCGTGTACAGTGCAAAGGGGTCACACGCTTCCTATCCGGAGAGGGGCAGCTTCCATACTATTCTCGGAGTTGATGACACGGCAGATGGCGGGCAATCATTGCGTACGTGGAGTAGACTAGAACCTTTAGGTACGCAGCCTTGGAAAGACTTTGCCGGAGCTTGGGGAAAAGTCGGTGAAATTTCTGATACGACAGGTCCACTAGGTCCCTGGCATAAACGCTGGAGCAATCTCTGAGGTCTGCTCCGCTAATCTCACCACCTTTAAAACCACCTTCTTAAACCCCACTCACCCATTTCACATTTTGGTACAAGTTTCCCTGCATGGGTGTATCATGGAAGTGTGAAATATCTTTCACCTTTTTAAAGTGGCGTGAAATGCCGGTGCCTTTCACTCGCGATCATCCAAGGCCGCGTTTAACTCCTCTTTGGTAATGCGCGCATACTGCAGCGAGTAAGCCGCGTTCTTGTGGCCGAGCTGCCGCTGCACGCCTCGACTTTCCGCTTGATTTTAACTCTCAGTTTTACTATTGATAAAAGCGGTTATCAAGAGTAAAATAGCGGTATGACGAAAGGTGAAAAAATGGATAAAAAACTAGTCCCGGTGTCGGTTGCTCGAGGGCTGCTGTCGCGGGCCGAGTTCCAAAAATTAGCGGCGGTGCCGCCGGAAGCATAGCAAGAATCGGGCAAGATACAGTTGGACCACTCAAGAGTGCCTTAAGCAATGAGAAGGATCCAAAAGTCCGCCTCCTGATCGAGATTACTTTAAGAAAAATCGAATTATGCTAGTTGTGTAAGAAGAACTATTCGATTGAATCTTTGTCTGGTCTCTTCAGCATCCCACATCTTTTTTTCCACCATCAGCAAAACCCTTTGCACTTCAAAAATCCTTTTGGTATATTATCGCTGCTCAAATCACCGATGGTTTTTTATGTTCGTCAAGAACATAAAAAAGCAAAACCCCTAAGGTTGTGGGTGTCCGGTAACGGCCCCGAAATACCCATCGGTATTTGAGCCAGCCTTAGGGGTTTTGCTTTCAGGAGGTGCACGATGCGCCCGAGAACCTCAACCAAACCTCAAGATTCAACCCTCGTCCTTCACGGACTGGCCGACGCCTTCGGCCTCGAATCCCTCATGACCTATGACGAGACCCAGGTGCCGCCGTTAATCATGCGTGCGAGCATCTACCGCTATCGTCACTGCATCTACTTTCAAGTCCAGGCCGATGAGGCGCTGGTAAATCAGATCAACCATCTGATGGAAAAGGCTGCTTATGACGAGGCGCTGAAGCTCTTGAAAGAGCGCGCCCAAGTCATTCATATCCCCAAAGAGTATCTCGATAGCTGGGAGTTGATCCCTGACCATCGGCTTGACCCGCTGAAGAACTACACCCAAAAGTCTTGATTCCTTCGAGACCGGACTCGGGCTGTCAGCCAGGTCAATGGCAAGCGCTGGCGGCCTGTGTAATCTTCACTGGTCAAAGGTCAGGGAGACTAACCAACATGAATTACGACCATAAACGACGCAAGCTCTTCACCACCCATGAAGAGCCAAAAAATCTCGTCAGCCTATCAGCATCTCTCAATTCTGTTAGAGCAATATCGTTTGACTCGACGCCAGCAACGGGCCGAATCGAAATAGCAATCGCTGCAAACGGTGTCTGATTTTCGATGCCGTTTGCAGCTAAGAGATGACGTCCGATAACGGTTATTATCGGACTCAAAAAGTGGCCGACAACAATGAGGTAAATCACCATGAACATGCAAACCGCCAAACCCCTTAGAAATACGAAATTGTTTACCAAGCTCGAAAAAACCAAACACTTCATCGCCAATGGCAAGGCGCGCAATACCAGTAAGGCTTACCGTTCCGACCTGCAAGATTTTGTCGACTGGTGCCGCGTGAACGGTCTCAATCATCTTCCCGCCGAGCCTTCAACCGTAGCGTTGTACATCACCGACTTAGCCGAAAGAGGCCGAAGAACCAGCACGATTCGCCGGCGGCTGTCTGCCATCAAAATGCTGATGGAATCCAGCGGCTTTGAAAATCCTGCCGGCGATCAGCTTGTGAAAGCTACCATGGCCGGCATCTACCGGGAAAAGGGCAGCGCGCCCAACCACAAAAAACCGTTGCTGATGGATGAAATCAAGAAGATGATGGAGGAGCTTTCTTCCACGTTAATCGGCCAGCGCGATCGTGCGTTGCTTCTATTGGGATTTGCTGGCGCGTTTCGCCGCTCCGAGTTAGTAGCGCTCAATCTCGAAGATGTTGATTTCAACAAAGCCGGTTTGATTGTGACGATGCGCCGGTCAAAGACCGACCAAAAGGGTGAGGGCTACAAAAAGGGCATCCCCTATGGCTCCAACATCCCCACGTGCCCGGTTCGTGTTTTGCAGAACTGGCTCGAACAGAGCAAGATAAACAGCGGCGCCCTCTTCCGCAGCATCAACAAAAGTGGTGTATTACAAGAGAGCAGACTTTCCGACCGCGACGTAGCTCGAATCCTGAAACGCGTAGCCCATCGAGCTGGCTTGAATCCAGACGACTTCTCCGCACACTCATTAAGATCAGGCTTTGCAACACAAGCCGCCATCAACCTGGCGCGCTTTGATAAAATCATGGATCAGGGAGGATGGAAAAGCGAGTTGACCGTGAAGCGTTATATTCGAGATGGGAATCTCTTTCGTGAAAACGCTGCCGCGAAACTAGGACTCTGAGAATATGGGTTTTTTGCGTGTCTTAAAATTATCTTGAAATGCCCCATTTGTTTGTATATATTCACTAAGTGAAAGTAGTTTCCCAACTTACAAGACCTCGCATAGATGCCAAATATCTTCGACAACATTGAGAACCAACTTCTTGAGGCGTTAAATTATACTCTTGATGTCTCTCACAAGGCCGATTTCTGTGTTGGCTACTTTAATCTTCGTGGGTGGCGGCAGGTCGCCGGCAAAATAGACCACTGGTCCGGCGGTGATGGCAATCAGTGTCGGCTGTTGATTGGCATGCAACGCCGACCAGAGGAAGTCGTCAGAGAGTTCTTTTCACAGAAAGAGCCGGAGCTTATCGACAACAATACTGCTGCGAAACTTCGCCGGACCATCGCTCAAGAATTCAGGGATCAACTCACGATAGGTATTCCCACCGAAGCGGATGAGATTGGACTACGAAGACTTTCTTCACAACTGAAGCGCAAGAAGGTTGTCGTGAAGCTCTTTCTTCGCCACGCGCTCCACGCGAAACTTTATCTTCTCTTTCGAGACGACCAGATCACTCCAATTATCGGATATGTAGGCAGCAGCAATCTTACTCTCGCAGGGATGAAAAACCAAGGCGAACTCAATGTCGATGTTGTTGAACAGGACGCGGCGCTGAAACTTGCCAAATGGTTTACCGACCGCTGGGAAGATCGATTGTGCATGGATATTTCGGAGGACCTTGCTCAAATTATCGACGAGAGCTGGGCGTCGGAGGAATTGCGTCTCCCTTATCACATATATCTGAAAATTGCCTACCACCTCTCGCGTGAAGCTCGGGCTGGAATCTCCGAATTCAAAATCCCGAAAGAATTCCAAAATGAGCTGCTGGAATTTCAACAGAAGGCTGTTCTCGTTGCGGCGCATCATCTCAACAACGATAAACGAGGCGGTGTTCTCATCGGTGATGTGGTAGGGTTCGGCAAAACGATAACAGCTACCGCGGTCGCAAAAATTATGGAAGAGGATTTTTTCCTTGAGACACTCATCATCTGCCCGAAGAACTTGGTCCGAATGTGGAAAGATTATGTCCACAAGTATCGTCTTCGTGCCGATGT
>Ga0247727_10002415_pt1 | contig 42791 bp, 33 predicted proteins | sample WisWelCaveWW1625_FD_202498 | JGI IMG/M metagenome (GOLD analysis project Ga0247727, IMG submission 202498) | Biofilm microbial communities from Wishing Well Cave, Virginia, United States - WW16-25 | ecosystem: Environmental > Aquatic > Deep subsurface > Groundwater > Cave microbial mat | place...
ATACTCGCGCATGAATGCCCCCTCGGGACTCCATGCTACATGCTAAAAGCAAATCGGCTAAAGCCGATGGCTTATATCCCAGCTCTTGGGAAGTTAACCTGGGCTTCTACCACCGGTTCGGGTTTGAGGTCGACCGCGAACTCGAGACGCCGGGGGGAGGACCACCTATCTGGACAATGCTGCGCAGGTATCGTGGAACGCCGACAGACACCGCTTCTTCTCGACTACACGCTTCTGAACGCGCGGATTTTCCACGAAGTGCTGATTTGTGACTTCGAGAGTTACTCGTCTCCCTCCCAATGCCATCCAAAATGCGCGCCCATGGGGAAACCACGAATGCGCAGCCGATTATTCATCCTCGTTGTTCTTGTCCTGTGTGCAACCGTTCAACCGGCTAAATCAAACGAACTTTTCGTCGGCAAGCTCGATCGAGAACACGCGGCAATGCACAACGCGGGGGGCATTGATGGACTCGGAGCCACGGGAGACTGGGCGCTCGAAAACGGCGTCTTATGCGCGGTGATCTCCGATCTGTCGCGCGAGCAGGGCTTCTTCCAGCAAGGGGGGACCCTTTCCGATCTCGCCCATTGTGGGCGCGGCGACGACCAATTTCTCGCGTTTCACCAGCTCGTGAACATGTCGCTCGACGATTCGATTCCCCTTTCAACCATCACGCTGAGCCGCGACAACGAAGCGGTAACGCTTCGCGCGCAGGGGGAACGCAACGACCTCTCACTCGAAACGCGCTACACCCTCGACCAGCGCGAACCCACGCGGCTCCTCATCCACTCTCAGCTCATGCGCCGAAAAGCCGGCCCGCGTGTCTTCGGCCTGGCCGCTGCGCTCGTGACCGCGAATTCGCTGCGCTCCTTTCTGCTCTCCTCTTACGAGCCGCAAAATTCTTCCGGTTTTGCGCTCCGCCCCGTTTTACAGGCAAACCAAGAATTTTACACGGCGGTCCCTGCCACCCGAAATGTGGACGTGACCGTTCTCGTGGGTGAAAGAGCCATTGATCCCGGAATTTCATACGGTTTGCGTTTCATGGGGGCCTTCATCGAAACGCCGCCAGGCAAGCGGTGGTCCACCTCCCACCGTATGGCTGCTGATGAATACATGGCTATCTCTATTTTGTTCACAACCTCTTTTTGGTTTGAAAACAACCGATTCCTACGCGGGCTTGTCTTCCCTGGGTTCGTGGGTCCCGCTTGGCTGGGCAACGGCCATGAGCTCGGGTGGCTCCACCTGCCTCAAGCGCGCTTCTCCAATCTCGAAGTTGGCGATACTTTGCACGCCACATGGGAACTCTGGGTTGGGGAGCGCGCCGATGTGGCATCGGTGACGAATCAAATCTTTCGCGATCATACTCGCGTGCAGGGTCATGTAGATGACTTCGATGCGAGCATCCACATCGATTCCGAGACAGGATCCCCCGTCACGCACGTCCGTCCTGACCCACAGGAACGTTTCGAGGTACGGCTACCCGAAGGAAACTACCGCATGCGCGTCCTCGCCCCAGGGCACCGCACAGCGCAGCAATCGTTTACCGTGCGAAATTCGGGTCTCGACCTGGGCAACGTCGCTTTACCCAATCCTGCTCGCGTCCTTCTGCCTCGAAACAAAATCATGAGGTTGGTCTTCTTGGGCGAAAACGGAACCCTCGATCCAGTGTTCGGTGACGACCTGCTCAACTTTACCGTCGCCGGCCGCGAAACCTTCAAAAAAACCGCTGGCGTGAACTACGTCGCGCTCTCCGGAACCGAAATCGATCCTTCTGCTATTACAGTGGCTCCCGGGCGCTATCGAATTCTCGCCACGCGCGGCCCCGAGTTTTCCATGACAGAAAGCCGCCTTAAAATCCGCTCTGGGCAAACGCTCGCTCTCGAGATCGAACCGCCGCGCCGCGAATTCGATACGCCAGACTGGATTTCGGCTGATCTCCACGTTCACTCTGGAGCGAGCAATGATTCGGCGCTCCCGCTTGACTGGCGAATCGCTTCCTACATTGCCGAAGGAGCCGAAGTGTTGGTTTCAACGGAGCACGATGCGGTGGTCGATTATGCGCCGCGCATCGCTGCCCTGGGGCTCGAGAAACAACTGATCGGTATCGCCGGTGTTGAGATTACCAGTGAGCTGGGGGGAAGTGCTGTTCCGTTCACGATTGGGCACGCAAATACTTTCCCCTTTATAGGCGATCCCCACGTACACCGCGGCGGCATCCCAAACCACGAGGGCAAGCGTTGGCGCGAGGTTATTTCCGAGCTGCGCTCTTTTCCGGGAGTTCGTGTCATCCAGCTTAACCATCCACGCACGCAAAATGGAAAATTCCATGTGGAACATTTTTTTACCCACCTCGGTATTCCCGGAAAGCCCTTCGACCCGACAAAGCCACTGGACGCCGAGCCAAACCGAATCTTGATCGAACCAGATCCGAACTCGGGTATCCGAGACATCGACTTCGATGCCATGGAGCTGATGAATGGCGGCGCTGATGACTTCGCTTATCAGCAGTCTCGAGCCGATTGGTTTTCCCTGCTTCGCCAAGGCGTCATTCTCACGGGAACGGCCAACAGCGACTCTCACACACTCCAGCGCATCGTCGCCGCACCGCGCAATTATATCCGCACGCCCGACAAAGAGATCGCCCAGTTCCGGGAGGAACATTTCGTCAACGCGATTCGCGCTAGGAAAACCTTCGGCACCACCGGTCCCATTCTCAACGTACAACTCGGAGGCGCGGAGATCGGCGAGCTCTATCAAGGCAATGAAGGCATCCTGTCTATCGAAGTACAAGCTGCTTCGTGGATTCCCATTTCGACGGCGACGGTATACGTAAACGGCGTTCCTGGAAACGAGCGGCCCATTCAAAACCGCTCTGCTCTGCAAATCCCACTTCGTTTTGAGCGAGATGCCTTCGTGACCGTAGAAGTTGCCGGAGAAGCCAGCGCAACCTACCAAGCCATCTTGCCCGGTTTGCACCCTTTTGCTTTCACGAACCCGATCTTCGTGGATGCTGACCAAGACGGAAAATGGAGCCCACCCGCACACTAAGGCGGCTCCTCAAGGAACACGGCATTCATAGCTAAAGCGAGGGGAAACAATGGCCACCATGCGTTACGACGACTTCATCGCAAAAATCGACTTTGACGACGAAGAAAAACTCTTTCACGGCTTGGTCGTGAACACAGCCGACGCCATTGATTTCTACGGATCTTCCGTCAAAGAACTGCAAAGAGAATTCAAGAAGTCGATCGACGTCTACCACCAAGTGTGCAAAGAGAAAGGCATCGAGCCGAGCAAACCCTTTTCGGGGCGCTTCAACCTCCGCTTGACTCCAGAGCAGCACCGCCTCATTTCGGCCGCGGCCGCCGCGGCCGGCATGAGTCTCAATCAGTGGGTAGCGGAAACGCTCGAGGAGGAAGCGCGGGGAGAATTGGAAGAATAAAAGCTGATTTCAAAACCTCGGTCGAGTAGGATTACTCCACGTAGCTCACATCCACTGCAAGCTCATCGGGCCGATCGGTTTTTGTTAATTGGATGAGGTACCCATCGACTGATGTAACCTCGACGGTGGCATCGATGTGAACTCCTCCGTATTCACCCTTCCACTTTTCTTTTGCACGCCGTCGCGCTTCTTCTTTCGAAGCAGCGACGACGAGTACGCACTCGTGGTCCTCACCGATGCGATTTGGAGCGATTTTGCCTCCGAGATAACAGAGCCAAAGCTTCATCGTTTCACCCATGCAAAGAAACCAGAAACGGAGTGAGAAATTAACGCAGTGGCGACCCAGGCGCGATTCGAACGCGCGACCCCCAGCTTCGGAGGCTGGTGCTCTATCCAACTGAGCTACTGGGTCCCAAGCGAAAGCGACGACGCTGATGCGGGCTTCCGCGCAACGGAAACACAACGTCCCGCAACATGGTGGGACGTACTGGGCTCGAACCAGTGACCTCCGCGGTGTGAACACGGCGCTCTACCAACTGAGCTAACGTCCCCTTCCCGCTGCGTGCCGCCGGATGTAGACAACCCCCGCCCCAGCCGCAAGCATGTGCTCCTCAAACCGCTCCTTTGCGGTAACCGATCGCCGCCCGGATGAAGCCGACGAAGAGCGGGTGCGCTGCGAAGGGCGTGGATTTAAATTCCGGGTGGAACTGGCAGGCCACGAACCACGGGTGCTCGGGAATCTCAACGATCTCGACCAAGCGCCCATCGGGCGAAGTCCCCGAGAAGACGAGGCCCGCCCGCGAGAGGCGGTCGCGGTACTCGGGGTTGAACTCGTAGCGGTGGCGATGCCGCTCGGAGATTTCGCTCTTGCCGTAGGCTGCGAAGGCGCGCGTTCCCTCTTGAATCCGACAGGGGTAGGCGCCGAGGCGCATGGTCGCCCCCTTGGTCTGCAGCGTTCGCTGTTCGGGTAAAAGGTCGATCACCGGATGTGGCGTGTTGGGATCCACCTCGCTGGAGTTACTGCCCGCGAGCTCCGCGCGTTGGCGGGCAAACTCGATCACGGCCAGTTGCATGCCGAAGCAGATGCCGAAATAAGGAATGCCCCGCTCGCGCGCGTAGCGGACGGCGGAGATTTTGCCCTCGGCTCCGCGCGATCCGAAACCGTGAGGCACCAGGATGCCGTCGGCAAAGGCCAGCGCGCTGGGATCGACGAGTTTCTCAGAATCGAGGTATTCGATGCGCACGCGCGTGCGGTTGGCGTAACCACCGTGGTAGAGCGCCTCGTTCAAGCTCTTGTAAGACTCAGTGAGCTCGACGTACTTGCCCACCATGGCGATGGTGACTTCGCGCTCCGGGCTGCGCACGTTGCTGAGCAGCTTCTCCCACGACTCGAGGTTCGGGCGGCCGCTCCAGATGTTGAGCACCTGGCCGATCTTGTCGTCGACGCCCTCCTGGTGGAGCAGCAGAGGGACTTCATAGATCGTGTCCACGTCCTTGGCGGTGATGACCGCGTCCTCATCGACGTTGCAGAACAGCGCGATCTTGCTCTTCACTGCCTTGGGCAGGAAGCGCTCCGTGCGACACAGAATGATGTCGGGAGCGATACCGACGGTGCGCAGCTCTTTCACCGAGTGCTGCACTGGCTTCGACTTGAGCTCCCCCGCTGTCGCCACGTAGGGCACGAGCGCGATGTGGATGTAACACGTGCCCTCGCGGCCGACGTCGGCGCGCATCTGACGGATCGCCTCGAGAAAGGGCAGCGATTCGATATCCCCAACTGTACCGCCGATCTCGGTGATCAAAATGTCGGCGCCCTCGGCTGCCTCGCGGATGCGCGCCTTGATCTCGTCCGTCACGTGGGGAATCACCTGGACCGTGCCGCCCAGGTAATCGCCGCGCCGTTCCTTCCCGATCACCGCTTCGTAGATTTTGCCCGCGGTGACGTTGTTCTTCCTGCCCAGCGGCGCGTGGGTGAAGCGCTCGTAGTGGCCGAGATCGAGATCCGTCTCCGCTCCATCGTCGGTGACGTAGACCTCCCCGTGCTGGTAGGGATTCATCGTACCGGGATCGACGTTCAAATAGGGGTCGAGTTTCAGGAAGGTGACTTTGAGGCCGCGGGCCTCGAGTAGAGCACCGATGGACGCAGAAGCCAGCCCCTTGCCGAGCGAGGACAACACACCGCCGGTCACGAAGATGAATTTGGTACCGCGCTGATTCATCCCCCCACTCCTTTCAGCGCACGAAGGCTGCCTCAACCGAGCGCACCGCGTCCTCAACCCGAATCCTATGAATGGGCACAAAGGGTTCAGGCAGTGCATCGCATGCGAAGAACGCGACGGCCAGACTTTCGTGAGGCGTCGTCGGTTTCTCCCGTCCAAGAATGGCTGCCTCAAAACACAGGTTAACCGCTTGCACGCGGCTGCCGTCAGCGTATTCGATCACCTGTCGTTTCGGATCGGAATACACGCCGACTAAACGCTTTGTCTGCACGCGATAGCCGGTTTCCTCCAGCACTTCGCGCGCTAGCGCCTCCGTCACCGACTCCCCGGCTTCCACATAACCGCCGGGCAAGCCCCAGTGGCTATTATCGCTGCGCTGCATGAGAAGAAGCTCCCGCGTCCCGTCTCCGCGCCACACGACAGCGGACACACTGAGACGCAATGCCGTCGGGTCCGAGGCGAAGTAACGGCTCAAACGCGCCCCGCTCTTAGCTGTCCACCGCGCTTCTCGCGCACGAAGAGACGGCCGAAACCATTTCGCATCTGTGTGGCGGTCTTTCGATTTATACCGCCCGCGCGGAAGTGAGTCAATCAACTCGGAAAAAGGAAACCGAAAATTCGATTAAGGAACGAGCGGGGCCTCGAGCAAACCTTCCGTTTCAGGGAAGCCACGCATGAGATTCATGCACTGGACGGCTTGACCCGCGGCTCCTTTCACCAAGTTGTCCAGGGCCGAGAGCAGGATCAGCACCCCCGTGCCGGCATCGCGCACCACCGCAACATCGCAGAAATTGCTCCCGCGCACCGAACGGATGCGCGGCGTCGCTCCCTGGGGGAGCACGCGCACGAAGAATTCATCGCGGTAGGTCTCCTGCAAAAGATCGCGCGCTGCGTTGTCCGTGAACTCGCGCGTCGGTTGCGCGAATACCGTTGTCGCAATGCCGCGCGCGATCGGCAAGAGGTGCGGCACAAAGCTCACGCGAGCCTGTGCCCCCGCCAACCGCTCCACCTCCTGCGCGATTTCCGGCACGTGCCGGTGCACCCCACCTACCTTGTAGGCATGACAACTGTCGGCGAGCTCCGCGAACAGGTAATCCTCGGCCAGAGTACGACCGGCGCCGGAAACACCGGACTTGGCATCGATGAAAAGGGGAGCCGAGCTCACCCAACCTTCGCGCAGGAAAGGTGCGATGGGAAGCAGAGCGCCGGTCGGATAACAGCCGGGAACCGCAACGAAGTCCGCGCAGCGCAGCGCTGCGCGGTGCAGCTCCGGCAAACCGTAGACCGCCGCTCCTAACAGCTCCGGGGCGGCGTGCGGACCGTACCACTGCTCGTAAACCGCAGAGGCACGCAGGCGAAAATCCGCGGAGAGGTCGGCCACCGCGAGACCGGCCTTGCGTAGTTTCGCCACAACGTGGGCGGAAGTCGCATGGGGCAGCGCCGTAAAAGCAAAATCCGCAGCGCGCGCCAAGGCCGCCGGATCCACCGCCGTGAAACAGAGTTCCGTGAGCCCTGCTAGCGAAGGAAAACACTCGCCGAGCGATCGGCCCGCACGCTGCTCAGAGGTCACTGCGGCAAGCCGGACACGGGGATGGCGCAGCAGGATACGCAGAAGCTCCAAACCGGTGTACCCGCTGGCCCCAACGACAGCGACACGCAACGGCTGTGCCATGGAATCCTTAGCCCGCATTTCTCACCAGAGTGGGGTTTAGCGCTTGGAAAATTGATAGCGAGCCCGCGCGCCGCGCTGGCCGTATTTCTTGCGCTCTTTCTTGCGGGCGTCGCGGGTCAGGTAGCCACCCTGTTTGAGCGCGAGGTGCCAATTCACATCGAACTTCTGGAGCGCCCGGGCGATACCGTGGCGCAGGGCTCCCACCTGGCCGGCAAGTCCTCCACCGGTCACGTTGGCGATCACGTCGAAGCGTCCGGGCGTGTTGACGGCGTCGAAAGGTTCGCGCAAAGAGATCTGCAGGGCTCCGCGCGGAAAATACTCCTCGGCCGTGCGGCCGTTCACCAGGATTTGCCCGGTCCCCGGCTTGAGACGCACGCGGGCGATGGCGGTTTTCCGCTTGCCCGTTGCTTGAATCACCGCCGCTGCATCAGCCAAGGGAGAGTTCCTTCGGTTGCTGGGCCGCGTGCGGGTGCTGCGGGCCGGAATAGACCTTGAGTTTGCGAAATAACTTTCGGCCCAAGCTGTTCTTGGGCAGCATGCCGCGCACGGCGGATTGAATCAACCATTCGGGATGGGTGGACTCGAGCACGCGCTCCGGTGTCGTCATCCGCAGCGAACCGGTCCAACCGCTGTGGCGGTAATACACCTTTTGGCTGAGCTTGCGGCCCGTGAGTTTCACCTTCTCGGCGTTCACGATCACGACGAAGTCGCCCATATCGACGTGCGGTGTGAACATCGGGTTGTGCTTGCCGCGCAAGAGCGTCGCGACGCGCGTGGCGAGACGGCCGAGTACTTGATCGGTCGCATCGACGACGTGCCAGCGCGGTGTAAGCGACCTCGGCTTGGCGCTCGGCGTCGCCCGATGAGCTTGCGCACCCATGACTAGAACTCCTTCCCGCTGCGCGGAAGAGGGCCAATCCATACCAGAGGGCTGCCTGCCCGTCAAGCGAACTCCGGCCCTAAGGCCCTGTTTTTTCGTCGAAATTGAAATCCGGGGGGTACTTTACGTACAGCAAGGTCAGCCCCTGAGGCGGCGCCGTCGGTCCGGCTCGGGAACGTTCGCGGCTCGCGAGTACAATCGACATGGACGCGGGCTCGCGCTTGCCCTGCCCGACCTCGATCAGCGTCCCCGTCAAGATCCGCACCATGTGGTGCAGAAAACCGCCGGCCTCTACTTCAAAGAACACTTCTCCCGGCGCTCCGGTCCGCACTTCCAACGCGATCAGCGTCCGCACACTGCTCGCGACCCGCGAGCCAGCCGTTTGGAATGCAGTGAAGTCGTGACGGCCCAGCAAGCAACAGGCGGCGGCGCGCATCGCCGCCAGATCGAGCGGTGTTGGAACAAAGGAAAAGCGCCGGATCCGCAGCGGCGAGCGGCTCGCATCATTCCAGAGGGCGTAGCGGTAGCGCTTTGAAACAGCGTCGCGGCGGGCATCAAAATGGTCCGGCACAGCATCCGCCGCCCGCACCGCGACGTCCTGCGGTAAGACGCCATTCAGTGCGCGGTGCAGCTTGTCGGCCGCCATCAGAGCAGCCAACCGCAGGCTCACGACCTGCCCCTCCGCGTGAACGCCCGCGTCGGTGCGGCCCGCGGCGGTCACACGTACGCGTTCTCCGGTCACGCGTTCGACGGCGGCTTCGAGTACTTCCTGCACCGTACGGTGGGGAAGTCCTTGGGCCTGCCAGCCCTCGAAATCCGTTCCGTCGTACTCAAGTAAGAGACGGAAACTTGACGGCATTTTTCACCAGACAACTGCTGCGACTGCGCAGCACTCCTCTATGGAGATCCGCAAAAAATTCTGGCGCGCCTCTCCCGTCGAGGGGCGTTGGGGAAGGCCGCAGCGACGACATAAACAATTCTTGGAGGAGCTGCGGCCTTCCCCAACGCCCCTCGACGGGAGAGGCGCGCCAGAATTTTTTGCGGATCGGAGTTTAATTATGCAGCAGCCAGCGCTCGGCGAGCTGAACGCCGCTGGTGGCCGCTATGCGCAGGACATCCGCCGCCAACCACAGGCACAAACCCTGCCGCGCCGACGGATCGCGCCGCACTCGGCCAACCAAAACGACATCCCGCCCCGCGCTCTCGCGCGTGGTGGGCCCTGCCGTCGGTCCGCCCCAATAACAGACGCCTGGAGCTCGCTGGAAAAGTTCGACCGCCTGCTCGGGCGAAAGCTCGCGCTCGGTCTCCACGAAGAACACCGCTCCCTCGCCGCAAAACGTGGGCACGCGCACGGCGGCGACCACCAGAGATAATTCCGCCCCCCCCAACAGGCGCCTGAGATCGCGCATCAAGGCCGCTTCCTGAGCGCTGAATCCACCCTCACCCACTTCGTCCACCCACGGCAAACAATCGAAGGCGACCGCGGCACCGAAGTAAGCGGGCTCAGGAGAATCTTGTTGCCCGAAGAGAGCGACGGTCTCGGCGCGCAGGGCCTCGATACCATCGCGGCCACCGCTCGAGGCGGGCACCAGTTGCGTAGCAACCGCGCGCGTGAGTCCCGCGGCCTCATGCAGAGGTTTCAGGACGCGGTACCACGCGACGCCGGCGCCCGCGGGCACCGCGATCAAGGGATGCGCGGAGCCGACAGCGATCCCTTCGGAACCATCAGCCACCAGCGGTACCTCGTCACGCGCGGCCAAGACGCCCGACAGATCGATGCAGGGGACCTCGGCTTTTAGAGCGTGGCGCGCTGCTTCGAGCGAGACACTCGGCGGTGCGCATAGAAAAACCAAGTCGAGACCGGCGAGCCGCGGATCGCCGACTTCGACCTTGACGGATTCGCCCATGCATTCGATCTCCTCGCCGAGCGAGCGTTCCGAGGCGAACACCCGCAGCTCGGCGACCGGGAAGCGCCGCTCCTCCAAAATGGCGAGCACTTCGGCACCGAGGGCTCCGGTGGCACCCACCACCCCGATCCTGCGCTCACGCTCCTCCATCGTCCACCATTCCGAATCCCTCCACGATTTCGCTGCGGCACTTCATGGATCACCCCGCTCACTACGCTGCTTCCGTCACAAGCCGAGCTAACACCTGATCGGCCATTTCGACACATCCAAGTGTCGAACGCTCTTCACCGGGCAGTACTAGATCGCGCGTGCGGCAGCCCGCGTCCAGAACGTCGCACACCGCCTGGCGCACCACCGCCGCCGCCTCGGGCGCCTCCAGCGAATGCTCGAGCAGCATGGCCGCCGAGAGAATGGTGGCGAGAGGATTTGCCACGTCCTGCCCCGCGATGTCGGGAGCCGATCCGTGCACCGGTTCGAACAGGCCCGGACCGCTTTCGCTCAAGCTGGCGGAGGGCAGCATGCCGAGCGAACCCGTGATCATGGCCGCCTCATCGGAAAGGATGTCTCCGAACAGATTGCTGGTGAGTATCACGTCGAAGCGCCGCGGATCGCGGACGAGCAGCATGGCGCAGGAATCGACAAGTTGGTGGACCAGCGTGACGTCCGGAAATTCTTTGGCCACTTCTTCCACCACCGCGACCCAGAGCTGCGAAACCTCGAGCACGTTGGCCTTGTGCACGTGGGTCACATGTTTGCGGCGCCGGCGCGCCGCCGCGAAGGCCAACCGGGTGATGCGCGCGATCTCAACTTCATCGTAAACCATGGTGTTGCGCGCCTCGCGCCGCCCCTCAACGATCGCCACGCCGCGCGGTTCACCGAAGTAAATCCCGCCCGTGAGTTCGCGCACCACTAAGAGATCCGTACCGGCGACGATCTCTGGGCGCAGAGTCGAAGCCGCCGTCAAAGCGGGGAACACTGTCGCCGGACGCAGGTTGGCGAAGAGTCCGAGCTGTTTGCGAATGCGGAGCAGCCCCTTTTCAGGGCGCGCTTCGACGGACAGGTGATCCCAGCGCGGACCCCCGACGGCTCCGAGCAGCACCGCCCGGCTCTCGCGCGCCAACTCCACGACTTCGTCACGCAGCGGCGTGCCGTAGCGATCGATGGAAGCACCGCCGATCTCCGCTTCTTCGAAGTGGAGCTTTTTCCCGTGCGGGCGCGCAACCGCTTCCAAAACGCGACGCGCCTGCTGCACCACTTCGGGACCAACGCCGTCCCCCGGCAGAAGAAGAATGCGCTCCACGGCTAAGAGCCTATCCCAAAACCCCGGACCGAGCCCGGCGGTTCGAGCCCTTTGGGCTCTCACTCACGCGGCTCGCAAGGAGCGAAATTGAAGGCATAGCTAGAGTGCTATGGCGAAATTTCGCAACGCAGCGAGCCGCGTGAAGAACTAGCCGGACGACGGGAGTGGGTTTTGGGATAGGCTCTCAGATTCCCTGCGGAGCCGCCGCGCTGCGGCGCTGCTTGTGCCAGGCGAGTTTGTTCAGCGCGTGCACAAAGGCCTTGGCGCTGGCAACGATGATATCGGTGTGCGCACCGTGGCCGATCACGCGGCGGCCGTCTTCTTCCAGCGTCACGGAAACTTCGCCTTGGGCGTCCATGCCGCCGGTAATGGCTTGCACCTGGTAGCGCACGAGCTCCGCCTTGGCGTTCGTCAGCGCGACCAATGCCTTGAAGACGGCGTCGACCGGACCGTCGCCGGACGCCGATGTCTTTTGCACGGCGCCGTCGATCGCGAGCTCCACCGTCGCGGTGGGCGTCGCCAGCGTTCCGCTCATCACCGAGAGCTCGCCGAGCACAAAGTGGGCATCCCCGCCTCCCAGCGTATCGGCGACAATGGCCTCCAGGTCCTCGTTGTAAATGGTCTTCTTCTTGTCCGCCAGAGCCTTGAAGTGCTGGAAGGCGCGCTCGAATTCCGCGTCGGGTAAGGTCGCCAAACCCAACTCTTGTAAGCGGTCGCGGAAGGCGTGGCGGCCAGAGTGTTTCCCGAGCACCAACTCGTTGGCCGGTCGGCCGATCGACTGCGGCGTCATGATCTCGTAGGTGATCGGCGCCTTGAGTACACCGTCCTGATGGATGCCCGCCTCGTGAGCAAAGGCGTTGTCACCTACGACGGCCTTGTTGGGCTGCACGGGAATACCGATGGTCGAGGAAAGCAGTCGGCTCGAGGGATAGATCTCCGTCGTGACGACGCGCGTGTCGAGCCCACGAAAGACGTCGGGACGCGTGCGGATACTCATCACCACTTCTTCCATGGCGGCATTGCCCGCGCGCTCGCCGATACCGTTCACGGTGCACTCCACTTGCCGCGCGCCCGCGAGCACCGCAGCCAGGCTGTTGGCCACTGCCAGCCCCAGATCGTTGTGGCAGTGCACGCTGAAAACAGCGCGCGCGCTGTCGGGAATCTGCTCGCGCAGATAGCGGATCAGCGCGGCGTACTCCGCCGGCGTGGTGTATCCGACGGTATCGGGCACGTTGAGCGTGGCAGCACCCGCCGCGAGCGCCGTTGAAAATATCTGGACCAGGTAATCCCGATCCGAGCGCGTGGCGTCTTCCGCCGAGAACTCGACGTCGTCGCAGTAGCGGCGCGCCTGACGGACGGCGCGCTCCACCTCCTCGAGCACGCGCTCGCGGCTCATGCGCAGCTTGTGTTTCAAATGGATGTCGCTGGTCGCAATGAAAGTATGGATGCGCGGCGCGGCCGCCGGCTCGAGCGCTTCGGCGGCGCGTTTGATATCGCGCTCACCCGTGCGCGCCAAACCGCACACGATGCTGCCGCGCAGCTCGCGCGCGACGGCGCGCACGGCTTCGAAATCCCCTTCGCTCGCGATGGGAAAGCCTGCCTCGATCACATCGACACCGAGCTTGGCGAGTTGGCGCGCGAGGGCCAGCTTTTCGGAGAGATTCATGCTGCAACCAGGCGATTGCTCTCCGTCGCGCAGAGTCGTGTCGAAGATCCGAACGGTTGCGGCATTCATCCCGTCTCTCCTTGAGAAGGCTGCACGGCCGCCACCTCGCTCCGCTGCAGAGGCTTGCCGAACAGCCAGCGGTACAACCATTCCACGGGACCGGCGGCCACGTAGAAGATGCCGACGGCAAACAACGTGACCTTAGGTTCCACCACCACCAGCAAGAGCACGAGCACCACCAGCACCAAGGTTCCGAAAGAATGTCGCAAGTCGAGTTCTTTCAAGGTGCGGTAAGGAATTCCGCTCACCATGAGCAGCCCCAAACTCACCACGCCAGCCGCCACCAACCACTCGGGCACGTCGACCGGCGCACCCCATTCCCGCAGAAAGGACACGAAGAGTTGGGTGGAGGCGACGAGCCCCGCCGCCGCCGGACTGGGCAAGCCCTGAAAACGCCCCAGATAGCGGCCCGGCGAGAGGTTGAAACGGGCAAGCCGCAGCGCGGCGCACACCGTGAATAGGAACGCCAACACCCACCCCGGCCGACCCAACACCATCAAATTCCCCGCCGAGAAAGCTAGAATCGCTGGCGCCACGCCGCAGGAAACCGTGTCCGAAATAGAGTCGTACTCGATGCCAAAACGGCTGGTGGAGCCAGTGAGCCGAGCCACGCGGCCGTCGAGCCCGTCGAAGACAATCGCCAGCACGATCCCAAGCGCCGCGCGATCAAAGCGGTCCTCCATGGCTTGCACGATGGAGAAAAAGCCGAAAAACAAATTGCCCGTCGTAAAAAGATGCGGCAACAGATAGAGACCGCGCCGGCGCGAACCCTCCGGCCGGCGGCGACGGCGACGGCGGCCGCGCTTGTTCAAGCCTGTGTCTTGGATCTCCGCTTCGCTCATGTCATATCCGTTCCGCTAGCCCGGATTATTCATGAAGTGCCTACTGCGACCACGTATCTGCTCGACCTGGCGAACGATTTCAGCGTTCGGTACCGCAGGCGTACTGAACAGTACGTCGAGGAACCGAACGCTGAAATCGTTCGCCAGGTCGAGCAGATACGTGGTCGCAGTAGGCACTTCATGAATAATCCGGGCTAGTACCGTGTCGATTGATTCTACGGATGAGAGCCTGCGAGGTACACACCCTCAAAATCAAAGTTGACACGGCACTAGGAGATGCTCCTTCTCGAGTCAGTCTCCCAGGCGAGCGATCACCGTGTTGCCGCCGCGCACGCGCTCGCCGCGTTCGACGCAGAGCTGCGCCGTGAGCGGCAAGTAAACATCGGTGCGCGAACCAAAACGAATCAGCCCGTAGCGCGCGCCTCGCGCGAGCCACTCGCCGGCACGCGGATGACAAATGATGCGCCGAGCCACCCAACCCACGATCTGCACCACGCGCACGCTTTCTCCGCTTTCGGTACGCAGCATCAGTTCCGTGCGTGCGTTGCGGTGTGCCTCGCTGGCGAACGCCGCCGCGTAGTTCCCGCTCCGTTGCTGCACAGCTTCCACGCGACCGGCCACGGGCGCGCGGTTCACGTGCACGTCGAAGACCGAGAGAAAGATCGCGACGCGCTGCCATTTGGCACCGTCCTTCTCTTCTACTTCACCCGCTTCGATCACGCGCCCGTCCGCGGGCGCCACCACGTCGCGTTCTCCGCCCGGCAACACTCGCTCGGGATTGCGAAAAAACCACAGCACCCAGAGCGCGGCGGCGACTCCGAGGAGCGCACCCACGCTCCACCCCAGTGCAGCGGCCAACGCAGAGGCAGCGAGTGGAAGTACAGCAAAACGGTACGCGTCGGGGACGATTCGCTCGCGCGGTCGCTCGTCAAAGATCGGCGGTGCCGGTGCTTGGACCGCCATCAGTTTTTGGAGCGGTCGACGAGCCTTTTTTCCGAAAGCCAGGGCATCAGGCTGCGCAGGCGGGCGCCGACCTCCTCCAGGCCGTGCGCTTCCGCCCTTCGCCGCAGCGCGCCGAAACACGGCCTCCCGGCCCGATTTTCGAGGATGTATTCGCGCGCGAAAATTCCCGTTTGGACTTCGCGCAAAATCTCGCGCATACGCTGGCGCACGCTCTCATCGATGAGGCGCGGCCCGCGGGTTAGATCGCCGTACTCCGCGGTATTGGAAACGGAGTAGCGCATGTTGGCGATGCCGCCCTCGTAGATGAGGTCAACAATCAATTTCACTTCATGAATGGTTTCGAAATAAGCCATCTCCGGCGCGTAACCGGCTTCTACCAAGGTCTCGTAACCGGCCTGCATCAGCGCCGTGAGCCCGCCGCACAGGACAGCCTGCTCGCCGAAGAGATCCGTCTCGGTTTCCTCCCGGAAATTCGTCTCGATGATGCCCGCGCGCCCCGCCCCGAGACCTTTGGCATAGGCGAGTGCGATCTGGAGCGTGTCGCCGGCGGGATCCGCGTGCACCGCCACCAGGGAAGGAACTCCCCTGCCTTCCGCGAAGTGCGCGCGCACGGTATGGCCGGGACCCTTGGGAGCCACCATGAAGACATTGACGCCCGCCGGTGGAACGATCTGGCCAAAGTGGATGTTGAAGCCATGCGCCACGGCCAGATATTTGCCCGGCCGCAAGTGAGGTTCGACTTCCTCGCGGTAGATGTCGGCCATGCTCTCGTCGGGCACGGTGAGCATCACGACCTCAGCCTCGCGGGCGGCTTCGGCGGCGGTGATAACCCGCAGCCCCGCCGCTTCCGCCTTCGGCCGCGAAGGCGAGTCCTTGCGCAAGCCCACGACGACCTGCACGCCAGAATCGCGCAGGTTGAGGGCGTGGGCGTGTCCCTGGCTGCCGTAACCGATGATGGCCACGACCTTGCCTTGCAGACGTTTCAAATCGGCGTCTTTGTCGTAGAAAATCTGCAGCGCCATGGTTTCGAAACCCTCGGATGGTTAACGTCGCGACGAAAGCTAACCGCGCGAGATTATATGAGCTTTTAGACAGCGGCAAGGCGGCACCCGGCGGGTCACGCTTTGTGCTCAGCTCACCTCCAAAACTAAAAAATTTGGGTCTGTGGTAGGACTCTACATCCGGCTCGCCCGGCACCCGCTCGCCTCACGCACGAGGCTATTGAAGATTGAATGCACGAAATAAGGTTGGCCACGCAGAATCAGAATCGTTAATCTGGGTAAAACTCTGTCCTCTTAGAAACGTCTCGAGATGCGGGTTTCTTACGTTATCCGCTGTAACAGTAAGCGTTCTGCCCCCAAGGTTTCGCGCCATCTGCACAAGATTTGGCAACATCCGTCGCAACGTTGCTCCAGTCACAATTTGTCGTTGATACTGGTGCGTTTCAAAAAACGTAACTTCGACTATGTCGCCGCTTGTCCGTACAGATGCGCGGAAGAATCCATTACCCCGCACACCGAAAAGTGAGCCGTTCGTGGTCTCGAACGAGAGATCTCCAGAGGCACGTTCTGCCACCGATATTCCCAATTTTCGCAAAGAGCTCAGCGTACTGGCCCGAGTCGTCGCAACTCCGGAACCGGAGCGAACCAAGTTCGATGACGTCACCCTTAAACCCGCGGATTCCGTTGCTCCTACAACGCCTAGGATTAGAGTCGCTTCAAACATAAGGGCGTCGTGATATTCTTCACGAGTCAGTTCCTGCCCTTCCATTGCCTTCCAAAAAGCTTTCGCACCACGTACGTTTGGCTCTACGACAAGTCGCTCTATGCCGCCAGCGCTCGATTCAAGCGTCGAAAGCGTCGTTTGTCCGACACGGAATAAACCATCCCAAAATCTTCCCAAACTTTTTCCGAATGTTACGAACGGTTTCGCCAGGGAATCCAAGATTGGGCCGTCTTGGCGTCCGTCTGGGTCCACTCTGGTCAGAAAGTTATTACCGGCGTATCGGTATGAACTGGCTGGACCATCGACAGGATCGACGCTCACGAACTGGCACAGCGCAGAGCTGTAAAAGCGCGCACCCGCATCCAGAAGAGGGAGCGTACCATCTTGCTCATACCCGGTAAACGTATAATCGATATCCTCGCGCGATCCCGTCTCAATAATCATTTCGCCGCACGGTGTTTGGATTGCACGATAAAGGAGCTGAGCGGTTTGCGTTTGATCTTCACCTTGACTGCACGCGAAAATTACGACTCCGGTTGCAATCCCTACCAGAGAGAGAGAGAGAGAGAGAACGCTATACGCGCCGAATCGCTTGTAATTCACTTCCGCACTCCTCCACAGCCTCTTCCGGACCATCGGCTTGCTGAACAACCCGCCGACACATGTTAGGACACGAGTTCGGCCGCTGCTCGGCGCAGGTAGCGCGGCACCAGCGCAGCCGCGTCCACGCCCGCGCCCTGGTCCAAGAGCTGCGCTCCTAACATTCCGACGTGACGCGCTGTGAACCGGCTGTGTGCGCGGCGGTCCATTTGGATGGTTGCTTCCTGCTCGAGCGTTGTAAGGCTTTGCTCGATCACCGCCACTCCGTCTCCGATCAACAGAAGTGGGCGCGGCGCGCAGGCGAGTAACTCTCTAGGTGCATAGATCGCTTCGGGAACACTTTCGGTTCCGTCGAGTGCGTAAACTGCCGCGTAGACATCGCCGCGGCGCGCGTCCAGCGCCACGGCGACCGCGCTGCTCGGAGCCTCTACCACCTGCGTCAGTGCGGCCAGCGTCGAGACCGGCACCACGAGTTTGCCGGTTCCGAAGGCGAGTCCCTTCACCGTCGCGAGTCCAACGCGTAGCCCCGTAAACGAACCCGGTCCGATCGCGAGCGCAAAAACATCCACGGCAGCGAGAAAAACGCCCGCACGGCGCAACACGGCGTCGATCAGCACCAGCAGCTCGGCGGAATGATTTTCCGCACTCGCGCCGGAAACCTCCGCCAGCAAACGCTCGCCGCGCAACAATGCGGCGCTGGCTGTGCGCGTAGCCGTCTCAACGGCTAGCAGCAGCGGTTCAGACATTGCTGAAATCCCTGTTTACACAACGGAGTGGCATTGTAGCCGAAGCGCAGCGCTGCCCGCGGAGATCACCTCGCGGAGATCCGGAAAATTCGCGCGACTTCTCTTTGGTGTGCGCGGAGGGGCGCCTGCGGCGACGACATAAACACTTCTTGGAGGAGACGCGGGCGCCCCTCCGCGCACACCGAGAGCGCCAGAATTTTTTGCCGGGTCGAGCTAAACGCCGGCGACCTGCCGCACGTACTCGACCACGCGCGACCAATAGCGGGTCACGTCGTTCCAAAAAGCCAGACCCATGAGCAAGAGCAGCACACTGAAACCCACCTGCTGCACGATCTCGCGCGTGCGCAGCGAAACCGGCGAGCGCTTCATGCCCTCGATCGCAAACAAAAGCGCCTGCCCTCCGTCCAGAATCGGAATCGGCAGCAGATTCAAAATACCGAGGTTGATGCTGATCAGGATCAGCATGGCGAGATACTGCTCGAAACCCTGTTGCAATGCGTTGTGCGCGATGACGGCAATGCCGATGGGACCCGCGATCTGACTCCGGGAAACTTCTCCCGTGACAATCTTTCCGAGGCCGCGCAGATAGGTCAGTGTCATGTCCGCCGTGAGCCCTACGGCACGCGGCAGCGCCACCAACGGATTCCGCTCGCGGTCGAGTGCAACGGTTCCCGGCAGCGAAGCCGCCTCGGCACTGATGCCGATTAAATAGCGTTCCTCTTCCACGCCGAGCCCGGTGTCGAGACTCACCCGTTCCGGCGCAATCACGACGTTTCGCGTCTCACCAGCGCGCGCATAGATAATCTGCAAACTCCGGCCGCCGCTGGCGCGCACCATTTCCGCGAAAGAGGCGAAGCTGCCGACCGGCTTGTCGTCGACGGCGAGGATCAAGTCGCCGGGCAAAAGTCCCGCACGCGCGGCCGGCGAGCCCTCCGTCACTTCGGAAATCAAGGCGTTGGCGGGGATCACGCCGAGCGCCGCCACGTCGCCGAGGGCGGGAACAGAAAATGATTCACGGACCGGCGCCGATTCCTCCCCCCGTTCGACCTCCAAAGAAATGGAACCGCTCTCACCGGATTTCGTGTAAGCCCGTACGAAGTCACTCCAATCCGCAATCTCTTCTCCAGCGAGAGACACGATGCGATCGCCTGAGCGCAAGCCGCTGCGCGCCGCCGGAGCCTCAGCGTCGGGCACTCCTACGAGAGCGCGCAGACGCGCGTGCCCGAGCCCCGCCCAACCGATTTCCTCGACGCCGCCGAAGCTGTCGAGCCCGTCGCGGGCGCGAGGAACGAGCGTGCGCGAAAAAACTTGATCCTCCCGCTCCACTTCCAGAGTCACATCTTCTCCGGGACGCGCGCGCAGGGCTTCGGCAACCTCATCCCACCACGCGATGGACTGACCGTCCATGGCAAGAATGTGGTCGCCCGGCAGGAGGCCGGCCTCGGCGGCTGGAGACGCCGGTTCCACCGTACCCACCACTGGCGCCGGGCGCGGCATGCCGACAAAGAGCTGGCCGGTAAAGATGACCACGGGCAGCAGCAGATTCATCAGCGGTCCCGCAAAGACGATGGCCAGGCGCTGTCCGATCGGCACGGTTGTCAGCGCAACGCCGGGCCCCGGTGGTACAGCCTCCTCCCCTTCACCCGGCACTTCGCCCAACATCTTCACGAAGCCGCCCAGCGGAAACCACGCGACGACGTATTCCGTACCGTTGCGGCACCAGCGCAGGCGGTAGCGCCCCACGCCGATGGGCGAACCAAAACCCAGCGAAAATTTGAGCACGCGCACGCCACACGCCTTGGCGACCAAAAAGTGACCGAGCTCGTGCACGAAAATCAAAACGCCGAGCATACCGACCAGAGCACCCACGAACGAAAGCGCCGTCATTCACTCCTCCCTCTCAAGAGCTTGAGCTCCTCCTGCGCCGCCGTGCGCGCCCAGCGATCCGCTTCCAACACATCTTCGAGATCCTGCAGAGTACCGGAGACTGCCTGCGCCAGGTGCCGCTCCAAGACGGCTGAGTTCGTCGCCGTGATGCTGGAAAAGGCGACCTCTCCCTTCAGAAAAGCAGCTACAGCGACCTCGTTAGCCGCGTTCAGCACCGCAGGAGCCAACTCGCCGCCGCGCAACGCCGCATCGGCCAGATCGAGGGCCGGGAAACGCTTGCGGTCCGGAAGTTCGAATTCGAGCCGGCCGAGGGCCGCCAGATCCAAACTGGGTAAATCCAAAGGCAAACGCTCCGGGTGAGCCAGCGCGACGGCGATCGGAATCCGCATATCGGGTACACCGAGCTGCGCCAACACCGAGCCGTCCACAAACTCAACCAAAGAGTGCACGATCGACTGCGGGTGCACCACGACGTCGATGTGTTCCGGCGGCACGTCGAAGAACCAGCGCGCTTCGATGATCTCGAGTCCCTTGTTCATGAGCGTGGCGGAATCGATCGTAATCTTCGGCCCCATCTCCCAGTTCGGATGCGCCAGCGCCTCTTCAACGCTGGCCCGCGCGATCCGCTCCGCGGGCCACGTTCGGAAAGGACCGCCGGAGGCCGTGAGTACGAGCTTCTTCAAGGCCTCGCGGCGCTGCCCCGCGAGCACCTGAAAAATAGCGCTGTGTTCGCTGTCGACGGGTAAGAGCGCCGCACCGCTCCGCTGCACCTCCCGCGTGAGCAGCGCGCCCGCCATGACGAGGGCCTCTTTGTTCGCCAGGGCTACAGCTCGACCCGCGCGCGCGGCGGCGAGGGTGGGCCGCAGCCCAACGGCACCTACCGCGGCCGCCACCACCAGGTCCGCCGGCGCCTCCGCTACGGCGATGAGCCCCTCTTCGCCGACCACCAACTCCGGTAGCTCCGGCCCCAGCAGCACACGCAATGCCTGGGCACCGGAAATATCGGCGACGGAGATCAGCGCAGGGCGAAAGCGACGCACCTGTTCGGCGAGTTTCTCGACGTTGCGCCCGGCCGCCAACGCAACCACCGCGAAGCGCTCGGGAAAGCGTTCGACTACCGAGAGCGTCTGCTCGCCGATGCTACCGGTGCTGCCGAGAATCGCGAGGCACTTCACGCCTCCTCCTTCACACCCACTTGAGCGCTGGTCAAACCGAAACGCCGCTCGCGCTGTTGGTAAGCGAGCAGGGCCTCCACCAGGTGCTGCTTGCGGAAATCCGGCCACATGACTTCGGTGGTGTACAGCTCGGCGTACGCGATCTGCCACAACAAAAAGTTGGAGACGCGGTATTCACCACCGGTGCGAATCAAAAAATCTGGGTCGGGCAGTTCCGGCGCGTAGAGATAGTTGCTGAAGGTCTTTTCATCCAGGTGCTCCGGGTTCACCGCCCCCAACTCGGCGTCGCGCAGGAGTTTGCGCGCAGCGTCGACGATCTCCGCGCGCCCACCGTAGGAGAGCGCAAAGACCAAATCCATCTCGGAGTTGTTGCGCGTTTTGGCGATCGCTGCTTCCAGTAGCCGGCGGGCCAGGAGCGGCAGACGTTCCGTGCGGCCGATGCTGCGCACGCGGATGCCGTTGCGCATGACCTCGCCGAGCTCCGACTGCAGGTAAAACTCGAGCATGCGCATCAGCTCGCGCACCTCGGCGCGCGGGCGGTTCCAATTCTCGAGCGAAAAAGCATAGAGGGTAAGAATCGAAATCCCCAGTTCGTGGGCAGCTCGCACGCTCGCGCGCAGCGCTTCCAAGCCAGCGCGGTGTCCCTCAATGCGGGAGAGGCCGCGCCGCTCAGCCCAACGGCCATTGCCGTCCATGATGATGGCCACGTGGCGCGGGATGCGGTCGGGTCGGAGTCTGCTCTCGCTCACAACTCAGACTTCCATGATGTCTTTTTCTTTTTGCGAGCAGACCTCTTCGATCTTTTTGATGGACTCGTCCGTTAAGTCCTGAATTTTCTTTTCCGTGCGCCGGCGGTCATCTTCCGGCAGACCAGCGTCCTGATCTAATTCCTTGAGCAACGAAAGACCGTCGCGCCGCGCCTCGCGCACGCCGACCTTGTGGTCCTCGGCCATGCGGTGCACGTGTTTCACCAACTCCTTGCGCCGCTCCTCGGTAAGCGGCGGGATCGGAATGCGGATGACTTTCCCGTCGTTGTTCGGCGTCAGTCCGAGATCGGAGGTCTGAATGGCCTTTTCGATGGCGGGCAGCGCGCCCTTATCGAAGGGCGAAATGACGATGAGCCGCGGATCCGGGGTTGTTAAGTTCGCGAGCTGATTGAGCGGCGTCTGCGCGCCGTAATACTCCGCCGTGATGCCATCCAAGAGCGCGCTGTTGGCTCGCCCCGTGCGCACACGCTGCAAATCGTGGCGCAAACTGCGCACGGATTTTTCCATCGACGCGCGCGTTTCATTCAAAACCGTAGCGAGATCACCGTCCGCCATGCTGTCTCCTTGCCGGGTGCACTAGAGATCATCTCATAAACCCGGACCGAGCCCAGGCGTAGGAATACGCGCCGAGAGCAAGGCGCGAAATCGCAGCCATAGTGATGAACTACGGCGAGATTTCGCAACGCAGCTCTCGGCGCGCAGAACCAGCCTGGCGACGGGAGGGTTTATGAGATGAGCTCTACACCTCTTCACTTGCCAACCCGCGTCCCGATGGATTCGCCAACCACCACGCGACGGATGTTCCCGGGATGGGTCATATCGAACACGATGACCGGAATCTCTTGCTCGCGGCAAAGGGCGATGGCCGTTTGGTCCATAAAGCGCAGGTTCTTCTGAAGAGCTTCGTCGTAACTCAAAGTATCGTAGCGAACGGCGTCCGCGTTCTGCCGCGGGTCAGAGTCGTAAACGCCGTCGACGCCCGTCGCCTTCAGAATGACGTCGGCGTGGATCTCGGCCGCGCGCAGAGCAGCGGCGGTATCTGTGCTGAAATACGGATTCCCCGTTCCGGCGGCGAAGATCACGATGCGCCCCTTCTCCATGTGCCGCAGCGCCCGGCGGCGGATGTAGGGCTCGGCTACCGAACGGATCTCCAGGGCCGTGAGCGCGCGCGTCGCCGTCCCCTCCCGCTCCAGCGCATCCTGGAGCGCCAACGCGTTGATCACGCTGGCCATCATGCCCATGGTATCGGCGATGCCGCGGTCCATACCTTGGCTGGCCGCGGCGACGCCGCGAATGATGTTGCCGCCACCGATCACCACGCCAATTTCGGGGCCGAGCGCGTGGACCTCGCGAACTTCCCGCGCGACCTGCCGAATGATGGCGGGATTGATGCCGAAGCCACCCTCTCCCGCCAGGCGCTCGCCCGAGAGCTTGAGAAGAATGCGACGGTAAGCGGACCTCACGAGCCGGTGGTTTCCCCTAACTTAAAGCGCACGAAATCCTCGACGGCGACTTCTTGACCCCAGCGCGCCGCAGCTTCCTGAAGCAACTGCTTCACCGATTTGTCGGGATCTTTGACGAAGGGCTGCTCGAGCAAAACGACTTCCGCGAAGAACTTGTTGAGCCTCCCCTCGACCATCTTCTCCACTACTTGCGGCGGTTTACCGCTCTGCTCCGCTTGGCGGCGCAGGAGATCCCGCTCCTTGTCGACAAGCGGCTTCGCAACACTTTCTCGGGTCACCGCCACCGGCGTCGGGTCGGCCGCCGCGATGTGCATGGCGAGATCCTTGACGAGCGCCGCTGCGCCCGTACTCGGCGCTGCCGTGCACACGCCGACGATCACCCCCAACTTGCCGCCGGCGTGGACGTAACCTCCAACCTCTCCCGGCCCAGAGAGCGCGAGGCGTTGGACGCGCTTTACCACGATGTTTTCTCCCAGCTTCGCGATCGCTTCTTGAACGTGGTCGCGCAGCTTGCGGCCGCCGCTTTCGGCATCGAGCAACGCATCCGGCGAACCCGTCTCCGCAGCGGCCACCGCCCTCGCCAACATCTCGACCAGCCGCTGAAATTCCTCGGTCTTGGCCACAAAATCCGTCTCACAGCCGACTTCTACAATGCCCGCTGCCCGGCCGGAGCCAGCGACACCGATTGCGCCCTCGCTGGTGGCTCGTCCTCCGCGCTTGACGGCCTTGGCCAGACCGCGCTCGCGCAGAAGATCCACTGCTTTTTCCGCATCGCCGCCGGCGTCGGCAAGGGCCCGCTTGCAATCCATCATGCCGGCGCCGGTCTTTTCGCGCAGTTCGCTTACCGCTCGTGCAGAAATCTCCGCCACGCTTCCCTCCAGTGATCGGTCCTAGCCCGCATTTTTCACCAAGCTGGGCTACTGCGGCCCCGGTGAGAAAGGCAGGCTAGCCCGGATTATTCATGAAGCACCTACTGCGATCGCGTATCTGCTCGATCTGGTGGACGATTTCAGCGTCCGGCTCCTCGACGTACTATCCAGTACGCCTCCGGTGCCAAACGCTGAAATCGTCCACCATTCCGGGCATCTCCGCGATCTCGCTACGGCGCTTCATGAATAATCCAGGCTAGGCGTCGCCTGCATCCGCCGCACCGCCGCTCTCGGGAGAAGCGGTGCTCTCGGCGGTGGCGATCTCTCCTGCCTTCTCAACGTCCTTATCGCGCATGCGCCCCGCTGAAACGGTTCCACCCGCCCCGCGCCGGCCGGCTCGCCCGCGCCGCGGCGGTTGTTTGATCTCGACCACGCGCCGGCTCGGCGCCATGGGTCTGCCCTCCGCCGCACCGCCGGCCTTCGCTTCGATCGCTTGCGCCTGCAACTGCGCCTGATGGATGCGATCGCCCTCAATGCAAACCTCCGCCATCCGCGAACAGTAAAGCTGGATGGCGCGGATGGCGTCGTCGTTGCCCGGAATGACGAAATCGATGCCCTCGGGATTGCAGTTGGTATCGACCACCGCCACGATCGGGATTCCTAATCGCTGCGCCTCGCTCACAGCAATGCGCTCCTTGGTTACATCGATCACGAAGAGGAGATCCGGAAGCCGGGTCATCTCCGCGATGCCCTCGAGCGACTTGCGGTACCGCTCTACGTCGCGGTGTGTGCGCGAGAGTTCCTGCTTTGAATACTCGGCGAGCTTTGTCTCGTCCGCGAGAATGGCGAGCTTCTCCTTAAAGGCTTCGATCGACTTTTTGACGGTGCGAAAATTCGTGAGCATGCCGCCGAGCCAACGGTTATTGACGTAAAACTGTTTGGCGCGTTCCGCTTCCAGACGCACCGGCGCTTGAGCCTGCCGCTTGGTCCCCACGAACAGCAGCTTGCCGCCGGCGGCCACCGTGTCGCGGGTAAAGGCCAGCGCCTTCTGGAGGCGCGGCAGGGTCTCGTCCAGATTGACGATGTGGATCCCGTTGCGATCGCCATAGATATAGGGAGCCATCCGCGGATCCCAGCGCGGCGTCTGGTGCCCGAAATGAACACCGGCCTCCAGCAGGCTGCGCAATGTGAGCAAGCCTTGCTCGGAACTATGGGCCGCAAATGTGGAAATCGAGGGGTCGTGGGTCTCACGACTCGAGGCCGCAGGGACCTCGCCAGGCGTTTCCGCCATGCTTCTGCTCCTTCGCGGTTCAGCCGCCGCTTCCGCCGGAATTCCCGTTTCCCCCCACCATCTCGCGCAAAACGCGCGGCAGGGAGACCGCTCGGGCGGTCGGAAACGTGTGAGTTGATCGAGGAGATAGCAGAGCCACCGCTCACCCGCAGCACCCCGCCATGTATGAAAGGATGATGAAGGTACGGCCACAAACGCGCGGCGTGCTCCGCTTCCCTGCAGCACCCACTTCGCTCTCGCTCAACGTGACCTATGCGCCGAAACTTTCGCTGCAAGTGGCACTTGTGCCGCAGCTTTTCCTATCGCTGTTGCAGTCCTCGGCGCGCACACGCGCCACATTCCTCCATACGTCGAGGGAAACCCGGATGAAGTTCTCCTGAAAATCACTAGGCAACTACCAATACAGCGTGACGTACATCACGGTGCAGATGACTCGCATTTACGAAAACACAACAGAGTTTAGAGAGCGAATTCCCCCCCGCCCCGTAAAAGAGCGCGGCTCATGAGCGCGCCAATCATCAAGAGCAGTTCGACGTAGTTGCTCGACTGGGACGAGAGGGGTGGGAAGAATGCGAAGGCGAACAGCATGGTTTTGGGGATGGATCGTCATCGCGCTGGGAATCGCCGGAGCATCACCTGCCCAAGCACTCATCGAAATCATCGATAAAGCTTCGGTCACCCTGACGTGGGCTCCAGCCTCTGGACCGGTGGCCGGCTACGGCATCTTCGTAAGCCGCAACGGCAGCGGCTTCGCGAGCAATCCCGATCTCCTCATCAACGGCGCAACCACACAGACCACGTTGAACGCCGCCGCCGGCGACTCCATCGCCGTCCGCGTCGCCGCCTATGACTCCCAGACAAGCTTCGGCCCTCTGTCCCCTGCCTCCGACGAAATTCACTTCCTGAGCAGCACCTCGAGCAACCTGCTGAGTGGAAGCTCGAGGGCAGGCTCAATCATCGAAATCGTCGATAAAACTTCGGTTACTCTGGCGTGGGCTCCAGCCTCCGGACCGGTGGCCGGCTACGGCATTTTCGTAAGCCGCAACGGCAGCGGCTTCGCGAGCGATCCTGATCTCTTGATCAACAGCGCAACCACGCAGGCCACGTTGAACGCCGCCTTTGGCGACTCCATCGTCGTCCGCGTCGCCGCCTATGACACCCAGGCAAGCTTCGGCCCCTTGTCTCCTACCTCCGCTGAAATCCGCTTCCTGAGCAGCACCTCGAGCAACCCGCCGAGTGGAAGCTCGGGTGGAGATTCAAGCAGCGACGACTCACAGAACACGGATTCGTCGCAAGCCACCGACTCAAGCGCTTCCAACGAACCGATCCCCACGGCACCCGGTGAATACAGCCTGAGTGAGCCCGGTTCGAAGTGGACCATCGTCGGTTCCGGGGATTTTGACGGCGATGGCTTCGAAGACATCCTGTGGCGCCATTCCAGCACCTATCAGCTCCAGATTTGGCTCATGCGCGCTGATCTCCCGGTCGGCGGCGGAAACGTCGGCACCTTTGCACACACCATTCGCATCGGGGATCTCGACGGCAACGGTCGCGACGATCTCGTCCTGTATGACCCGAAAATCGGCCGACTGTACTTCTGGCTCATGGACGGCCTCGGCGCTGCAGAAACTGTTTCTCGCACAGACGTCGGCAAAGGCTGGCAGATGGGCGTCGGCGACGTAGACGGCGATGACAAAGCCGATGTGGTCTTCTACTCCCCCAGCGAGCGGCGCCTGTACTTCTGGTTTATGGACGGTCGCACGCGCACTGCCGCCACTTCGCAATCGCTGAGCGGGAGCAGTTCTCTCAAATTGGTGCTGGGCGACTTCAACGGCGACGGCCGCACGGACGTGGGTCTCCACGACCTCTATCAGAAGAAGCTGCGCGTGCGGCTCATGAACGGCGCCAACCTGCTTGCGGAGCAAGTCGTCGGCAACCTCGACGGGACGTGGCGAATCACCGCTGGCGACTTCAACGGCGACGGAACGACGGACCTCTTGCTCAAGCGAAATACCAAGACCTCGAAGGCGCTGCGGTTGTGGACCTTCACGAACGGCAGCATTGCAAGCAACAAGGATCTCGGCTCTGCTACCGCCACCATCAGCGCTGGAGACCTGAACGGCGACGCGCAAGACGAAATGCTCGTTGAATTTGCCACTTCGGTTGAAATCTGGTTCCTGGAGTAACTTCGATCCGACAAATTCTGGCGCTCCGGTCGCAGGGGCGCTTGGGAGGGAAGGTCGCAGCTCCTTGCAGGCAAGGAGCAGGGTTAGCCCGGATTATTCATGAAGCGCCGTAGCGAGACCGCGGAGATGCCCGGAATGGTGGACGATTTCAAGGTTCGGCACCGGAGGCTGACTTCCCAGTACGTCGAGGAGACAAACGCGGAAATCGTTCACCATTTCGGGCATCTCCACAGTCTCGCTACGGCGCTTCATAAATAATCCGGGTTAGAGCCAAAAAAGTGTCTCAAGGTTATTGGCACGGAGGGGGATGGTTACCCGCAGCAACGGACTTCCATCTCCACGACCGTGCACCACCACGCTACCTCCACCGGGTTCAGGCGCAACCGCGAGAAAACACAGACCGAAGAGTCGTGGTGAGCGCGCAGGGGATCGAACCCTGAACCTAGGGATTAAGAGTCCCTTGCTCTACCAATTGAGCTACGCGCCCGCGGGAGTGTTTCTCACGACGGGCAGCCTGGCAAGGCTTTCTCGGATGCAGCACAGCGATCGCCACCGGGTTTTCGGCGTGCCACATCCTCAGTGACCGGACGATTTAAGCGCGCCGTAGCCTCCGCCGCCGGGTGTTTCGACAACGAGGCAGTCGCCGGGCGCGAGTTGCAGCGTCACTTTGCCCGGAAACTCTTCTACGCGGCCGTCAACGCGCTCGACGGCGTTACGGCCCAGCGCACCGGGTGCGCCGCCGCACACGCCGTAGGGTGCGCGCACTCGGCGTTCTGTCAGCAGTGAAACTATGACCGGAGCGAGAAATTCGTAGCGGCGCAGTAAACCATCGCCGCCGGGAAAGCGCCCGCGCCCGCCCGAAGCGCGGCGCAGAGCGAAGGCGCGCAACCGCACGGGGTAGCGCGTCTCGAGCAGTTCGGGGTCCGTGATGCGCGTGTTGGTCATGTGCGAGTTCACCGCCGAAGCGCCGGGACAATTTTCGCCGGCACCAGCCCCGCCGCCCAATGTCTCGTAGTAGCCGAAGCGTTCGTTCCCAAAGGTGACGTTGTTCATGCTGCCCTGGCTCGCGGCGAAACGACCCAGCGCGCCGAGCAGTACATCGACGACACGCTGCGACGTTTCGACGTTGCCTCCCACCACGGCGGCACCGCGCGGCGGATCGAGCAGCGAACCGGGTGGGACCACGATCTCGACGGGAGTCAGACAGCCGCCGTTTAGCGGAATGCGCTCGTCGACCAGCGCGCGCAGTACGTAGATCACCGCCGCCTGTACCACAGCGCGCGGCGCATTCAAGTTGCCGTGCACGGCAGCACCCGTACCCGTGAAATCAATGCGCATGCGCTCGCCGCTGATGTTGAGCGTCACACACACCGGCGTACCGTCGTCCATGGCGTCTTCGAAGCGGTATTCGCCATCGGGCAGGCGTCCGATCTCACGCGCAACCTTGGCCGCCGCGGCTTCTTGTAACTGGCGCATCGTGACCTGTACGGCCTCGAAGCCGCGCTCCGCGACAAAATGGAGCAGCAGGCGCTCGCCGGCGCGCGTCGCCGCCAACATCGCCTCGAGATCGGCCACATTGTCGTCGGGATTGCGCGCGGGAAACGGCACTTTCGTAAGGCGCGCGCGCAACTCGTCTTCCTTGAACTCGCCGCGCTCCACAACGCGGAAGGCCTCCAAGCACACGCCCTCTTCTTCCAAGCGCGTGGAATCCGCCGGCATCGAGCCCGGTGCCGCACCGCCCACGTCGGCGTGATGTCCGCGCGCCGCCACAAAAAAAGCCGGCGCCCGAGCGCGGCCGCCGCTGCCCTCGCCTGAGGCAAACACGCGAGAAACATCGGCGCCGCCAGCGCCCGCACTTGCGCTGAATTCAGGCAAAACATCCGTGCCACCAGCACCTGCACTCGCACGAAACCCAGGTGAAACATCCGCACTGCCAACGCCTGGATCTTCGCCGCGCGCAGGTGAAACAGCGGCGTCCTCACTCGCAACGAACACGGGTGCAACGATCGTGATATCCGGCAGGTGCGAACCGCCCTCAAAGGGATCGTTCGTCACCACGGCGTCGCCCGGCGCGAGATCCGGAAAACGCGCGCGCATGGCGCGCACCGTCTCGCCCATCGCGCCGAGGTGCACGGGAATGTGCGGCGCGTTGGCGACCAGGCCACCTTCCGCATCAAAAACCGCGCAGGAGTAATCCAGCCGCTCCTTGATGTTCGTCGAAACCGCGGTCTTTCTCAGCACGGCGCCCATCTGTTCGGCGATGGACATGAAGCGGCTGCCAAAAACTTCGAGGCGGATAGGATCGGCGCGAGTGAGATCCGGCGTCTCCGCCGCCACGCTGGGCATTTCGTCGCTCAAAACCAGGAGACCGTCCGCGGCGACGCGCGCACGAAAACCGGGATCCAGTACCACGGTACTCGTGTCCTCGAGAACAATGGCCGGCCCCATCAGCTCGCCGCCCTCGACAAGCGCTTCGCGGTCCCACACCGGCGCCTGCGTCCAGCCGACACTCGAAAACCAAGCGCGCACCATTTCGCGCGGCGCAGTCGTTACCTGCGGCGATAGCCTCGATCCCAGTGACGTAGCGACTGCTTCCTGCGGCGCAGCGGACGCACGCGATGATTGCGATTCCTCCCGCTCGCGCTGCCGCCGATCCTCCGCCGCATCTTGCATCCTTTGCTGCGCCGACTTTCCGAGCGCTTTTTGCACCGCATCGGACAACGTGGCACTCGTTTCTTCCACTCCAGTGGGTCCTGCGCCGCTTGCTCTGAGTGGACTTTCACCGCAATTGCTCGCCGTGCCACGCACGCGGCAGCGCGCCGTCGCAATCTCGATCGCGCGGCCCGGCCGCGTGTAACCAAAGCGCGCGCGATGCTCGCGCTCGAAAGCTGCACGCCAATCTTCTGCCTCGGGTTCGGCCAGTGTGAGTGCGTTCTCCGTGCCGGCGTAGCGCAGATCCAACTCGCGCTCGACGCGCTGCGCTGCCCGTGCGACTCCCTCTTCCGTGAGCGCGGCCCGTCCCGCGCGCTCTAGTTCGGCGAGTGCTTCTTCCACCGCAGCGGGCAAACCGCGCTCCGGCAGCGGCACGCGGCCCGCATCGTGCTGGCGATCCCACGTGAGCTCCGAACAGCCGATCCCATACGCTGAAAGCACGCCCGCCAGTGGGTGCAGCAACACCGTGCGAATTCCCAATGCGCGCGCCACGGCGCACACGTGCTGCCCCGCCGCGCCGCCGAAACCCACGAGCGCGAAGCGGCGCGGATCCACACCGCGCGCAATAGAAACTTCCTGGATCGCCTGCGCCATGTGGGCGTTGGCGATTTCGATGAAACCCGCGGCGAGCTCCATCGGCGAAAGCGAGTGTCCCGCCGCGCGTACTTCGGCTGCGAGCGCGGCCACGGCACGCTCCACCGGCTCGCGCGCGAGCGGGAACGGGAAGCGCCCCGCGTGCAAACGCCCGAGAAAGAAATTCATATCGGTGAGAGCAAGTCCTGCGCGGGGTTTCGCGCCTTCTTCCGTACGACGTTCTGTACGCGACCCCGGCTCGCTTTGTACAGTGTCTCGCACTGCACCAACCCGACACTCGTCGTCTTTTCGTCTGCGTGCGTCGCCGTCGTCCACGGCGGCGCGCCCATAACACAACGGCCCCGGATCAGCTCCGGCACTCTCGGGCCCCACCGTCAGTCGGAAACCATCGAAACGGCACAGCGAACCGCCGCCCGCCGCCACTGTGTGAATGCGCAGCATGGGCGCCTTCACGCGCACGCCGCCCACGCTGCTCTCGAAAGCGCGCTCGATCTCGCCGCCTTGAATCAACGAAACATCCGTCGACGTACCGCCCATGTCGAAACTGATCGCGTCGGAAAAACCCGCGGCCGCCGCCACGCGCGCCGCACCCACCACGCCGCCCGCCGGCCCCGAGAGCAGTGCCGTCGGCCCGCGGAAGCGCGCCGCGTCCGTGAGCCCGCCAGAAGACTGCATGAAACGCAGCGTGGAGCCGGGCAGCTCGCGCTCGAGCGCCGCCACGTGTACGCGCAACAGCGGCGTGAGATAGGCATCGGCCACGGCTGTTTCGCCGCGCGCGAGCAGCCCGATCTCGCGCGCGACTTCGTGAGAAGCCACCACGTAAGGAAATCCAACTTCCCGCGCGATCTCGGCAATGCGGCGCTCGCCCTCAGGATGCGCGTAGGAGTGAATGCGCACCACGGCGATTGAGTGCACGCCGGAACGGCGCGCTTGCGTCAGCGCCGCGCGCAACTCTTCCTCATTGAGCGGTTCGAGCACGCGGCCGTCTTTATCGACGCGCCCGCCGGCCTCGATCACTCCTTCGTGCAGCGGCGGCGGCTTGTGAATACAGAGCTTGAAAAGCTCTGGGCGCTCTTGCGTACCGATCGCGAGCACGTCACCGAGACCGCGATCCGCCACCACCTGCGTGCGCACGCCGCGCCGCTCGAGCAGCGCGTTGGTCGCTAGCGTCGTGCCAAGGCGCAGATGGCAAGGCGGCAGCGGCCGGTCGGAACGCTGTGCTTCGGCGCGCTCGAAATTCTCCGCAGCTGACCAGCCCAAGATTCCGGTACCAGCCGCACATGCGGGCCGCTCCGCAACCGCGCACTCGGGTTGCTGCGCTTCGATTCGTTCAGAACTCCCTGTTTCCGCTCGCCCGGACCACTCCGCCTCCGCCTGCTGCAACAACGAGCGCATCCCCGCGAGCGGCGCCGCATCGGAAGACAGAAGCTTCGTGATGTGCCAGCGACCGTCGGGCCCGCGGCCGATGCAATCGGTAAAGGTGCCACCGCGGTCGATCCAGAATTCCCAGCGCCCGCTCATGACGGACACGGAGTCCAGTTCACAGTTCGTTGTTTTGTTTGCTGGATGCTTCCAGCGGCGCGCTCGACCCGGGCGCTCATGCCGCCGCGCGCCGGCGGCGCAGCCAACGCAAGCCGCGGGCGAGAGCCTCGCGCATGGCGGCATCGCCCAGGAAACGCACGAGCAGCAAAGTAACCAAGCAGAACGCACCTCCAGCCCTGGCGAGCGCCAGCAGAGCCGCCGTGGCATCCGCGGCTTCTTCTCCGCGCGCCCAGAAGGCCGCCGCCCCCGCTGCCAGGGCGATCACCGCACTGCGGGCGAACGTACCCGCCAGCGCCCCCAAGACCGGCGCCCCGTGCAGCCGCCTCGCCAACAGCAGGGTGACCAAAGCTCCCCCGCTCATCCCGATCACGCCCGCCGCCGCCAGCCCCACCGCACCATAAACCCGGCCCAAGTGCAGGTAGATGGGCACAGCCGCCAACGCGACGAACGTCCCCAACAACATCGGCCGCCAGGTATCGCCCCGGGCATAGAAGGCCCGAGCCGCGATCTGCTGCGTCACCCAGGCGGGCACAGCCAGCGCCAGCACGGAAAGAATCGCCGCCACCCGGGTGGCATCCTCGCCGGAGAATGCCCCGCGCCGGTAAATCAACTCCACGATCGGTTGGGCGCAGGCGCAGAAAAACGCCGCCCCCAGCACTGCCAGCACCAATCCTGCTTGGAGCGTCTTCAGCAGCGTGCGGTTCAGATCTTCAAAGCGCTTTTCCGCGAACATGCGCGCTAGAAAGGGCAGCGCCGCCGTTGCCAAGGCCTGCCCCACCACCGCCACCGGCACCTGCATCAGCCGCCGCGCATAGCCCAGATACGCCACCGTCCCGGCCTCCTGCAGGGCCCCGAACCAGCGCTCGTACCACTCATCCACCGTCAGCAGCGTCACGCCCAGCATGAGGGGGGCCGCCACCGCCAAATAACGCAGGAAATCGCCGTCCCGCGGCGCTAGGCGCAGGCGCAATCGCACGTGGCGACCCACTTGGAGCAGTGGGATCAGGAAGGGCCCAAGAAAGGCCCCGGCCAGCGCGCCCCAGGCAAAGCCCTCGACCCCCATCACTCCGCCACCTAGGCTGAGCCCGGCCAGGATAATCACCCCGTTGTAGAGCAGCGGCGCCAAGGCCTGGGCCTGGAAGCGGCCGTGCGCCAAGAGCACCGCGTTCAGAATCCCACCCGTGATGAAGAAAACCTGGGCCGGCAACACGATGCGCGTCAGCCGCACCGTGAGCGCCTGCGCCTCCGCATCGAAGCGCGGAAACTGAAACGCCACCAGCGGCTCCGCCCACCACCACAAGAGCAACGCCGCCAGCAACGCGAGGCCACCCAAAGTACCGAGCACCGTCGAGAAAAGGCGCTGGGCGCGCGCACTCTCGCCCTGCGACAGACAGCGCGTATAGAAAGGCAGAAACGCAATCGTGAGCGCACCGCCCGCCAGGAAATAATTCAAGAGATCCGGAAGCTGAAACGCCGCATAGAACGCATCCGTCGCCCGCCCCGCCCCGACCTGATACGCCAGCACCGCCTCGCGCACGTACCCGAGCACCCGCGATAGCAGCACACTGCCGGCGAGCAACAGCGCTGCAAAACCGAGGTGGGTAGGAGGAGATTGGGTGTTGATTTTTTCGTTCAGAAGGACTCCTTAGGAGGACAACGGGCTACAAGGATACAAACCTACATCCCCTAATGAGTTGGCCCCGGTTTTCTTGGACACAAGTTTAGGTTAAGCGGCCTCGCGTAGGCCGCGGTTCTCCTTGGCTTCGAGCGGCGACAGGAAGCCGAGCTTTTCGAGCCGCCACTCTCGGTTGTAGCGTTCCACGAATTCCGCCACGGCTTGGCGCACCTCCTCGAGGTTCTGGAACACTCGGCCATGGATCACTTGCTCCTTCAACGTTCGATTGAACCGCTCCGCTACGCCGTTCGTCTCTGGCTGCTCAATGAAACCGAAGCTCGGCGTGATCCCCCAGTACTGCAACTGCTTCTGGAAGTGATCCGACAAGTACTGCGAGCCGTGGTCCATACGAATCGAGAGACCGCGTGCGACATCGGGATGGACCGAGCCGTACTCCCGCATCAGCCCTATCGCGATCGGCTCCAGCGCCGCGAAGCGATTCCCGATCTTGCACACGTGCCAGCCCATGCACTCCGCGTTCCAGTGCTCCACCGCCGAAAAGATCCAAACCCAGCCGTCTTCCAGCGTCCACACCCGCGCGCCGTCGGTTCCCCACATCACGTTGGGGGCTTCCGTCGTGATCTGCCGGTCATGCTTCATGCCTTGCGGCTTCCGGGAACGATGCGGCGAGAGCAGATGGTGCTCGCGCATCAAACGCAGCACCCGCTTCCGCGCCACCCGAATCCCGTCTCGAATCCGCAAGCGCCCCCACACCTTGCGGTGGCCTTCGCCTTGAAACGGCGTGTGCTCCAAATCCCAACGAATGTGCGTGAGCAACGCTTCGTCGGAGATCCGCGGCTTCGGCCCGCGTCGCCTCAAAGAACGGTTCGGAGTCCGCGCTCGCTGCTTCCGCTCGTAGAACGACGAACGCGGCTGCTCCCACACCGCGCACACGCGCTGGACCCCGTACGCTTGCCCCGTCGTCGGGGAGATCGCCGCGCTCATCGCCTCGACCTCCCGCGGGCTAAAGGGGGACGACCCTCCAGCAGCCGCGCCTTCTCCCGCAACAGCTCGTTCTCCATCGACAGATTCCCAATGTGTTTCTTCGCCGCGGCGAGCTCTTGTACAACAGGATCGTTACCGTCGTGTTCCTTCAACCCCCATTCCAGGCTCGCCAACGCCCGCTCCCGCCATTCCTCGAGCCGGTACATCTCAACGCCCAGCTCGCGAGACAGCGCCTGCAATGACTCGCCTCGCAACAACCGCAGCACCACCTCCCGCTTCCGGCCCGCCGTCCAACGTTGCCCCACCGCCAGCGGACCCACCGCCGATGTCGCACCAGCGCCTCGAACGGAAGGAGCCCTACGGGCTCCTTCCGTTCGAGGCGCGCTCACACCACCCTTCGAATCCATTCCCCGTACCTCCTCGGACATCCCATTCTCCCCTTATTACGTGTCCAAGAAAACCGGGGCCAACTCAAAAACTGTGGCACCCCTCCTTACAAATTATTTACACCAGCCATAAAACAGCAGCTCAAAAATCAATTGCAGCGTTTATAATCGAACCCGGGACGAGACTTGGGACTTGGGTTCCCCTCCGGGAGGGCCATGGGACATGTCTGCGAAGCGGCAGAGTTCGCTTTTTCTCTTTTATTTCAAAAGACGTCGCGCTTGGGGACACTCGCATTCGATGGGCGAACCCCATAGCTACATCCACCATTATTTCAAATCACGCGCCAAACCGTCACGGTTACTGACTCGCTCTTCATTACCAACAACACATCCAAAGAGACCCATTCCTGAACAGGAAGCGCGAGGAACCATCGAATGACGATCCAAGCGACACCGCTCTCAGAGCTGGTTGTGACTTCTGCGATATGAGTACGCGCTTCGGAAAACTACTCAAAATTCATGCGGAATTACTCTCCCCATGCAGACGAAGGCTTAAACCCAATGAGGAGCTACAGCACGAAAGTTCGGTTGTTACGTAGGTGGTTGTTCGAATACCCCCTCTAACGTTCTCGTAAATTTTCACTAACACAGACATAGGCCAACGGAGCAAATAAATAAAATGCTCATAAGAAATAATACAATCGGCGAGAAAAACCTGCGACAACTGCATTCCGCCTCAATAGAAATCGATTCAGAAATAGATCGATTCATCGAGCGGCTTTTTTATGAAAATATCCCCCTTAAACGAGGACTCAATAAAAATATTCTGCCAGAAGTCGCCAAGATCATTAATTTAACCGAGTCAGAAATTGTATTAGAAACGAAAAATTTTGATTTATCTAACCTCGATGAAATATTTTTGAATGCTGAAATAAAAGGAGAGAGGTTTTTTTTCGCAACGAACTGCACTAGAAAACTTTCAGAAACATCGCTTTGTATCCAAAAACCTAAGATCGTATACAAAACTGAGCGCAGAGACCGAAAACGCGCAACCATTTCGCGCGATCTATCAACACCAATAACTGTCAGAATCCAGCACACAGGAACAAATCCAACGGATGCTATCGTTGTGGACTTATCGCCAGATGGAATGGCAATCCACGCACCTCAAGAGGTGAAACTATCGGTAGATAACGAAATTCATGTTGCAGGTTTACAGTCCAATAAAAATGTCTTCGGCAAAGTTCGGAATGTAGCACCATGCAAAGAACGTCCCGGATGGCTCAGGATTGGCTTATCACTAAGTACATCGCCATGGAATTCATACTTGCCTGTTCATCATAAAAAGAATATCGCCAATAAAAATACTACTTTATCCACTCAAGATAAAATCACTACTGCAACTACATCCCCAAGGTACGATTCAGCACCAAGAATAAACCTTATAGATTGCTACAACCATAAAGGAGAGAGAATTCGCGCTATCGTGGACTCTTGGGGTGATACTCGCGGAGCAACCGCAGTAATTATCCCTCCTGCGTGGGGCAAAACAAAAGAAACTCTGCTACCTCTAGCTTTGACTATTATCGAAACCTTCAAACATTCCCACATTCCGATCGTTGTACTCAGATTTGATGGCATCCGAAAAAGAGGCGAGTCACATAACGATCCCGAGTGCGTTGACCTTGAAAACAAGCAGATTCACTTCACGCTCTCACAAGGAACTCGTGACATTCAGACCACACTAGATTACTTGGAATCTAACCCCCTCTTTCGTCCCTCAAAAATCGTACTCGTTACATTTAGTATCTCATCAATCGACGGGCGAAAAGCTCTCGTCCGAGATCCCAAACGAATTACTGGATGGATTAGCGTTGTAGGCACTGCCGATCTTCAATCTGTCATGAAAGTAGTCTCTGGGGGCATCGATTATGTTGGCGGCGTTGAGCAAGGAATAAAGTTCGGAATACGAGAAGTTATCGGAATTAAAACGAATATCGATCACGTTTTTTCCGACGCCATACGTGAAGAAATGGCCTTCCTCGATGATGCGAGAAGAGACTTTCTCTCAATCAATGCTCCAATTACATGGATACATGGTCTCTATGATGCATGGATGAATTTAGATCGGATCCAACATGCTCTGAGTTTCGGAAATATTCAAAACCGAAAACTCATTACAATTCCCACAGGCCACCAGCTCCAAAATAGTCAAGAGGCATTTGAAACTTTTCAGCTAATAAGCACAGAAATTGGCCGCATGACACATGGTTATGAATTGCCACAAAGACTTCCGAATTTCACCGATCTTAACTTAAGACGACAAGCAGAAAGAAAGCGTCTCACAAAACGCAATCCAGATCTTCATCAATTTTGGCAAAATTATCTACTTGGCCGGCAACAACAAGCAGGCATGGAGCTGCTAAATCTCACAAACCCTTACGAGAGCCTCTTTGAAGCACAATTACGCAATCTCCACCTAAAACCCGGAAATCGAGTTGCCGATCTCGGGGCAGGCGTCGGAGTTTTTCCAACAAGGCTATCTACAAAAAAACAAAAACTTGAGAGGCTCACGGTCTACGAATTCGATTACATTCATAATGCTTTGACTCGGACTCGACGAAATCTTGTGAACGGGGGAAATAATTTAAAGCTTAGTACTTTTTACATTGAAAGTAATTTAAATATCACCGCAAGTAACAATTATGTCCCTGTGAGGGATGAGTATTTTGATGCCGTACTGATGTCTTTACTTCTCTGTTATGTCACGGAGCCGACAAAACTGCTAAATGAAGCCGCAAGAATCTTGAACAAAGGTGGCCGACTTGTTCTCTCAACATTAAAACCAGACGCAGATATTTCAAGAATTTACATGGACCTACTTAAAGAGGCTCGAAAGAAAGGTATCCATGAACTTTTAGGACTTCCTAAATCAACACCTGTCGATGACTTAGCTCGTGATCTTATGAACGAAGCATCGAAACTACTCGACTTTGAAGAATCAGGTCTTTTCCAATTTTGGAAACCGAAAGAACTGGAAGAACTACTAATTCAGGCAGGATTCCACCAAGTGAAAACTGAATTGTCATTCGGATCTCCTCCTCAGGCAATCATCGCATCAGCAAAACGAATCTAACCACTAAGCACCTGGGTTTTCCCCTACTTCCGTAAATCGCGGGAAATAGCAACGCACTCTCCTGGCATTTCAGGCTCTTATTATGTCCCTTTAAAAGAATGCCCAAGAATCAAGGAGGGCAAAGCGAATTCCGATCCCCCCTTCGGGACGGGAATATGCTGGACCCTCTATATAAAAATTACCGCGCAGAGATTAATACTAAACACCTCGAACGTTCCGTCCGGGCAATAGCCAAGATTGCAATAATTATATTACTAGCATTCATTGCATTAGACTACTATGCATACCCCCAATACTGGACTCAGTTTGCATTTTTTCGAGCTATCGGCACAAGTGTTATTGCTTGGGTCGCGTTTCGATTCAGCAAAAAGCATCCAGTGTTCTCCCAGTACGCAGTAGTAATCCTAATCGGTCTATTAATACTAGCTGTCGTCTTCAAAAGTCATGCTCCCAGTACCCCTTACTATGCGGGCTTAATGCTCCTCCTATTAACGATGCCTATCCTCCTTCCTCTCACAACAAAAGATGCGATCATACTCTGCACAACGCTTTGCACGCCATTTTTTATTTCACCGTTCATATCGCCCGTGGATGACTGGAAGAACTATGTAATCCATGCGGTTTTTCTCGCCTCCGCATCTCTTGCCAGCACTGTAAGCTGCACTTTCGCAGATAAACTACGCTTCAACGATTTTAAGCAAAAGAGAGAACTTGAACACGCACGAGATCACCTAAAACAATTAGATATTGCCAAATCGCGCTTTACCGCAAATATCCATCATGAACTTCGAACACCACTAACATTAATGTTAGCTCCTCTTGAAAGCATGCTGACGGGCGATTTCGGAGAAGTTCCGAAGACAATCTTTTCATATTTCAAGACGATGCATGTAAACGGACTTCGCCTCCTAAAACTAATCAACAATCTCTTGGACTTGGCAAAAGTTGAGAGCAAACAATTAAAAATTCACCGTCGAAAATTAGATGTTGGAGCTCTGATAGATGAAATTGTCCAAGGCGCTAGGCCAATGGGGGAACGCAAACAAATCGAAATCCTAACGGAAATTCAAGATAATCTTAATATTGTGTACGCTGATCGCGATGCACTTGAAAAAATACTCGTAAATCTTGTTGGCAACGCTTTGAAGTTTACAGAACCAAAAGACCGAATCGTAATACAGGCTAAAAATCACGATAAAAATGGCATTCACATAATTGTTCTTGACTCTGGGATTGGCATTCCTCCAGATCAACTAAATCGAATCTTCGACCGTTTCGCCCAGGTAGACGAATCTACGACGCGTATACACGAAGGAACGGGAATCGGCCTTTCTCTTGCTAAAGAGCTTATTGAATTGCATAACGGACAAATTTGGGCAGAAAGCGAAGGAAAAGGTCATGGAACGCAGATGCATGTATTATTGCCCATGAATGAGGCCGACGAGGAGTTTGAGGAAGAACTCCTCCGCACAGATGATGGCCGAACACTAACTCTAAGAAATGCCTTTAATGCCATCGGAGCAGAAACTGCAATAGACCCAGAACTAAGAACTGAGTACCAAACAGTTGAACTACAGCGCTCAGTAGAGCGCTGGGAAAATACTCAAAAAAATGACAAAGATTCACCGCACGTTGGATTTAACACCTCGGATCCACGTCCAGATATTGTGATTGCTGAAGATAACGCAGATATGCGCGCACTTCTCACTCATTTACTTTCTTCGGAATTTCATGTTCGGCCAACACGGAATGGCAAAGAGGCACTTGAGGCGGTTCGCGAAAAACATCCAAAACTTGTTATGACCGACGTGATGATGCCAGAAATGAGTGGTATCGAACTCTGTCGTGCAATAAAAGAAGACCCAAGCACTCAAGGAATCCCTGTAGTATTGGTCACATCAAAAGCCGAGCGCGAAATGAAAATTTCTGGACTTGAACTCGGAGCCGATGATTACATTACCAAACCTTTTCATCCACGAGAGCTGCTCGCGCGAACTCGATCTTTCGTTCGTTTGCGTGTTTTGCAAGATGAGTTGCAAGAACGCAACCGTGAGCTTGAACACGCTCTAAAAAATCTGAGGCAAGCTCAAAGTCAACTCATTCACGGTGAAAAAATGGCTTCTCTTGGTCAACTCGTAGCTGGCATTGCGCATGAAATCAATAATCCTCTCAATTTTATTGAAGGAAACCTCTACCATCTTAAAGAGTACACAGAAAAAATCCTGAACCTACTAAACCGCTATCAACAACTAGCTGAAGAAGCCGGCAATGCAATAGCTGAAAAATTTGCAAACCTAGAAAGAACAATCGACTTCAATCAAATTACCGAAGATATAAATTCTGTTTTGGATGGCTGTCGCGAAGGGGTTGAACGAACCACCAACATTGTACGGAACTTACGCACCTTTTCTCGCATAGACGACGCTGCAGTTATGACGATTGATTTAAATAAAGCAATAGAATCCACTCTTACGCTAATTCGTAGTCGCTTTACCAATATCAAAGTTATTAAAGATTATGGTGACCTGCCTCTCGTTAACTGCTTGGCAGGTCAGATTAATCAGGTATTCATGAATCTTTTAAGCAACGCAGCTGACGCAATTGGAAATAGCTCCGGCATAGTTCGTATTCGAACGCATGCATTTACTACCGAGAAAATTATGATCGAGATCGAAGATAATGGTTGCGGCATTGAGCCCGATGTACTTGATCATATCTTTGATCCGTTTTTTACAACGAAAGAAGTTGGCAAAGGTACGGGGCTTGGCCTGTCAATTTCCTATGGAATCATTCAGCGTCACAACGGTGAAATTAACGTGCAAAGTAAATCTGGCCAAGGAACATGCTTCCGAATAACAATTCCTTTACAAATGGCTCGAACGGAAACTCAACGCACGTTATCTTTTTAAATCAAAAAATCATATATCACGAAATTGTCTCGAACTTTTGAATCTTACTTATTAATGTTTTTAACTCCAAAGCTTGGGCTGTCGCCAAAGACAGCCTTAAAAGATCATGCGCCTGTTCTCGATCCGCTATCAGCCCTCGGGAAAACAACATACACGCGTAATCATATTGAGTTTGAGCTAGCCATGGTCGCGCGCCAGTGGCATTTTCTGCATGGATAGCGAACTCAAAATGCCTCTTCGCTGTTTCCCACTCTTCCATTACAGAAGCAAGGATGCCGAGAAATCTGGCCGTCGTCCCCCAATATGCGACACCTATCCCAGCAATTGCCCACTCTTGAGAAAACGGACTTAGAAGGTTGTATAAATCTAGGGCAGCTTCTTTGCACTCCAATCGGGCGCAAACCTCTGCAAGTATCCCAATCCCAGCTCTCCATTCATGTCGAGGAGGAATACTTGCAAATCGGCGCTCATGAAGCTCATAGAACATCTGCGATGCACGCTCGATTTCACCCGCTTCCATACAAACCCATGTCAATCCTAGACGCCATGCAGTAAATTGCGGAAAATATTCTACTAGCTTGGTCAGCTCTGGAATAAGCTCGCCCAATCGTCCTTCTTTCCAACGAATTAACAGCAAATGTGCAAAGTAACTGTGGATAGCATTTTTATCATCTACTTTTTTCCCTATCAAAAGCAACTGCTCTACGAAGTGCTCGGCCGCTGCAAAATTTCCAACCATCAGTGCCTGCATGCCACGATGCAATCTCGAGTACCATAATGATTGGGGCTGTTTTAGTAATTCCGCATCTTTTTCGAAGCGATCAATTTCCAGATTAGCACGCGATATATCTCCAAGTTCAAGAAGGCTTGCAATATAAAAAACTCGAGCGACCATAAAACTTTCTCTGTCTTGCACGTTTTTTGCGGATCGGAGTAATTTCTGAGCTACCTCGAGTTTGCGATTTCCGCCGGCTAAACCCCAATGAACAGCAAGCCATGAACTGAGTACTAAACAGGTCGCTTCGGGTTTTTCGAATCTATCAATTGTTTGAAGAGATTCTTTCGATAGACGTTGCCTCCGTTCGTACTGATCTGACCATACGAGGGCTAACAGGCTGCTGACAAAATCAGTCTAGAATCGCGTAGGATACTCGGCAGGAGGATCTGCCGATGATGGGGGAATCGAATCCGCAACGTGCGCTGTTTTATCAGCTTTCCCTGGAGAGTTTTGT
>Ga0247727_10002416_pt1 | contig 42779 bp, 37 predicted proteins | sample WisWelCaveWW1625_FD_202498 | JGI IMG/M metagenome (GOLD analysis project Ga0247727, IMG submission 202498) | Biofilm microbial communities from Wishing Well Cave, Virginia, United States - WW16-25 | ecosystem: Environmental > Aquatic > Deep subsurface > Groundwater > Cave microbial mat | place...
CTTCGCAACTGGGGTGCCCGACGCTGCCCCAGCTCTGCCAGATGGCTGGAGACTTCGAGCGCCTGCGTCGCCTGGCCCGCGAGCGAGGCGACCTGCTCAGCTTCGCGGCCGCCGCCATCGCGGCGCCGGCGGCGACAACTGACAACTGACAACCGACAACTGACAACTGACAACCGACAACTGGCAACCGACAACTGGCAACCGACAACCGACAACTGACAACTGATCTCCGTGCTACCATCCGGGTGGAGTGATGCAGACGCCGGAGGCGGTGTTTCGGCCCCAGCCGGGCCTGGCGGCGCCGGATGCGCGGGAGCGGGCGGCGCGGGCGGGGCGAATGCGCCACCTGGTCCACCAGCTCGGGCGGCTGGAGGAGCAACTTCGCGTCGGCGGCGGCGAGGCGCGAATCCAGCGCCAGCACAAAGCCGGAAAGCTGACCGCACGGGAACGAATCGAGCGGCTGTTGGATCCGGGCAGCTTCTTCCTCGAAATCGGGTTGTTGATCGCCCACGACCGCTACGAGGGGCAGGCGCCTTCGGCGGGGGTGGTGACGGGGCTGGGCCACATCGACTCTCGTCCGGTCGTGGTGGTGGCCAACGACGCCACCGTCAAGGCCGGGGCCTGGTGGCCCGAAACCATCACCAAGATCCTGCGCTGCCAGGAAATCGCGATGCGCTACCAGGCGCCCATTCTCTACCTGGTCGACTGCGCCGGCGTGAATCTTCCCTACCAGGACGGCATATTCCCGGGCCAGTACGGCGCCGGGCGGATCTTCTACTACAACTCCAAGATGCGGCGCCAACGGAAGGCGCCGCAGATCGCCGCCGTGATGGGACCTTGCATCGCGGGCGGCGCGTACCTGCCGGCCCTGAGCGACGTGATCATCATGGTCGAGAAGACCAGCTTCATGGGCCTGGGGGGGCCCAACCTGGTAAAGGGCGCCACCGGCCAAACCGTGGAAGCCGAGCAACTGGGCGGCGCCGCCATGCACAATGCCGTCAGCGGGGTGGCTCACTATCGCGCCGCCAACGATGACGAGTGCCTGGAGCTGATTCGGCGCCTGGTGGCGGAGCTGCCCCGGCGGCCGGCTCCGGCGCGAAACCCGACCCCGCCTCTGCTTGGGGAAGAAGAAATCTACGAAACCCTACCCACCGACCATCGGCTGCCTTATGACGTGCAGGAGATCGTGTTCCGGGTCTTTGACCGGCAGGGGTACCTGGAGTTCATGGCCGACTTTGCGCCCGAGATGTTGTGCGCCAACGCCCGGGTGGAGGGGATCCCGGTGGGCCTGATCGCCAACCGCCGGGGGTTCTTTCCGGCCGGCGGGCAGGCGCGTATTGGCGGCATTGTCTATACGGAAACGGCCCGCAAGGTATCCTACTTCGTCGAGAATTGCAGCCGCCAGGGATATCCGCTGGTGTACCTGCAGGACGTGTCGGGTTTCATGATAGGTCCGGAGGCCGAGCAGAGCGGCATCATCCGGGCGGGCGCCGAGATGGTGGAAACCATGTCCTGCGCCGGGGTGCCCCGCGTCATCGTTACGCTGAACCATGCCAGCGGCGCCGGTTACTACGCCATGGCGGGGCAGGGCTTCGATCCGGATTTCACTTTCAGCTGGCCGACGGCGCGGGTGGGGGTGATGGATGGGGAGTCGGCGGTGCAGGCCCTGTTCGCCGCCGAGCTGGAGAAGATCCGGGCCAGCGGCCAAGCCGTGCCCGAAGACCTGCAACAGGCCATGGACCAGACCCGGGCCGATTACGAGCGCTGGCTGGACGCCCGCTATGGCGCCGCCCGCGGCCACGTGGACGCGGTGATCGATCCGCGGCAGACGCGCCGCATCCTGCGGATGGCGCTGGAGGCGGCGGGGAACCCGGAAAAATCTGCCCCAGAGACACAGAGGCACTGAGAAACCGGCTCAACCGGCGGCGCTGGCGACGGTCACCTGCCCAAGGGCCTCGTCCAGCAGCTCGACATACTCGAGGCTCTTGGCCTCCACGGCGCTTTCCAATCTCTCGTGCTCGCGCCGCAGGCGCAGGAGCTCGTCGGCGATGTGCAGGGCCGCCAGAACCGCCACCCGGAACGAGTCCACCGTCTGGGTGCGGCTGGCGATGGCGTGCATTCTTTGATCGAGGTAGTGAGCCACCTCTCTCATATAGGCATGGTCGGCTTCGTCGCTCTTGAGGTAATAGACCTGATCGTAGATGGAAACGCGGATGCCCTCGGAGTGATCCATCCACTCCCTTATATTACCCTTGGGCCAGCATGTCAATCTGGGAAAGCAGTTTCTCAACGCGGTCCAGGATCTGGCGGCGCTCGGCGCGAAGGGCCTCGATCTCCGCCTCCAGCCGGCGGCTGTGCTGCTGGGCGCGAGCCATTTCCTCGCGCGCCCGGGTGGCATCCGCCGCCGCCTGGGCCTTCTCCAGGCGGGCCGAGCGAAGCTGATCGACCGTCTCCAGGATGCGCTCCTCCAGTCGGGTCAGCGGCCCCAGGGCCTCCATCTCCTCTTCGGCCACGGCGGCGTTCATGCTCTGGTTCATTGTCCCCCCCATCCGAACTACGTTCGCTGCTCGGCGCCGAACCGGTGGCGCAGCGTTTCCACCAGGTGGAGCGCGTATTGGTTGACCTGCTCGTCGGTCAGGCTGGCGTCGTCGCGCTGCCAGACGGCGCGGAGCAGAAGGCTGTACTTTCCCGGCGGCGCCTGGTCGCCGCGAAAGATCTCCACCGGCTCCAGACGCACCAGGTATTCCCGCTGCCCCACGGCCTCCACGATCTGACCAAAAGCGACGCCGTCCGGCATCAGCAACGAGAAGTCCCGGCCCACAGGGGGAACGCGGGGCAGCGGCCGGTAATGCGGCTCCCGCAACGGCAACGGCAAAAGGCGGTCCAGCCAGATCTCGGCCAGAAACACCGGCTGGCGAAACTTCCGTTCGGCAGCGAGATCCGGGTGAATCCGGCCGAATCGGGCGACCGCCTGGCCCCCCAACCTGGCTCGCGCTGAGTGGCCGGGATGATAGTAACTTGCTTCGGTCTCCGGATCAAGCCCTATTACGCCCCCATCGAACAGGGCGAGCAGCCGGCCGACGTCGGCCTTCAGGTCGTAGAAGTCCAGTTGCTTGCCGCCCGCTCGCCCGGTAGCCGCCAGCGCCAGCACCGGCGGCTCGGCGTGGCCTTGTGGGCCGGGCTGGTAGAGACGGCCGATCTCAAAGAGCCGGACGTCGCTCTGGCCGCGATTGAGGTTCCACTCGATGGCTCGCAGCATGCCGGGCGCCGCCGAGTTGCGCATGACGTTTTGGAACTCGCTCAGCGGGTTGAGCACCGGGACGGCCGGCCAGGAGCCGAACTGCCCAGCCTCGGCCGGGCTGAGGAAGGCATAGGTGATGGCCTCATCGTAACCCAAGGCGCGAGCCGTCTGGCGGACCCGGGCGGTCTTGGCGGCATTCTCGGCGGGCCGCGACTCGCCGCTCCATTCCGGCAGCCGCAACGGGAACCGGTCGTAGCCCCAGATGCGAGCTATCTCCTCGATCAGGTCGATTTCGCGTTCCACGTCCAAGCGTCCTGCCGGCGGAATCACCTGGCCATCCTCGACCAGAAAGTCAAGCGAGGTCAGCATCCGCCGGACTTCGTCCCACGGGATCTCGACACCCAGGTGGCGGGCGACGGCCGCGGCCCGCAGCGGGATGGCAGCCCGGCGCTGTGGGCTGGGATAAGCGTCCAGCCTCCCCCGCAGAACCGTCGCTCCGGCCAGCTCCGTCAGCAGGCAGGCGATGCGATCGTTGGCCCAAGGGGCCGCCTCGATGTCGGCGCCGCGTTCGAAGCGGTGGGAGGCCTCGGTGTGCAAGCCGTGCTGCCGCGCGGTCTTGCGGATGGAAGCCGGCTCGAAGAAGGCGCTTTCGATGAGGACGTTACGAGTCCGGGCGGTGATTTCGGTTTCGCCGCCCCCCATGATGCCCGCCAGCGCCACGGCGCGATCCTGGTCGGCAATGACCAGTTGCTCCGGACGCAGGGTGCGCTGGACGCCGTCGAGGGTCGTGAGCAGCTCGCCCGACCGGGCCCGCCGCGCGATGATCCTGGGGCCGCGCAGGGTGTCGAGATCGAAGGCATGGGTCGGCTGGCCGCACTCCAGCAGCACGTAGTTGGTGATATCGGCGATGTTGTTAATGGAGCGGATGCCGCACAGCTCCAGCCTTCGACGCATCCAGTCGGGCGCCGGCCCGGCCGTCACGCCCACCGCTACCCGCCCGGTGTAGCGCGGGCACAGGTCCGGATCGGCGATTTCGATGGAGGCTCGTTCGTGGGCCGGGCGGGCGTCCTCGGCCAAGCGAATCTGGGGCCGCCGAACCGGGAGTCCGAACAGCGCCCCGACATCGCGCGCCACGCCCAGGTGACTCAAGGCGTCCGGCCGGTTGGGCGTGACGTCCAGTTCCAGCACCGTTTCGCCCTGCTCTTGGGCGACCGCGTCCACCGCCAGGCCCGCCATGGTGAGGGCGTCGGCGAGCCGGCGCGGGGACTCCGGGATCTCGACGAACTCGCGCAGCCAACTCAGCAGGATTCGCATCTATCGAAACTGGCTCAGGAATCGCGCGTCGCCCTGGAAGAGCAACTGGATGTCGTTGATGTCGTAGCGCAGCATGGCGACCCGGTCCACCCCCATACCAAAAGCGAAGCCGGAGTAACGCTCCGGGTCGTAGCCGACGTAGCCGTAGACGGCCGGATCGATCATACCGCAGCCCAGCACCTCGATGAACCCGGTGTGCTTGCAGACCCGGCAGCCCGAGCCGCCGCAGAAGATGCAGGAGACGTCCACTTCGGCGCTCGGCTCCGTAAAGGGAAAGAAGCTGGCCCGGAAGCGGGTCCGGACCGTGGGGCCGAAGAGGCGCTTGAGGAAGTGGTCGAGCGTCCCCTTCAGGTCGCAGAACGAGATCTTCTCGTCAACAGCGAAGCCCTCCACCTGGTGGAACATCGGGGAGTGACTGGCATCGGGAGCGTCGTGGCGATAGACCTTGCCCGGCACGATATAGCGCAGCGGCGGCCGCTGTTTCTCCATTATCCGGATCTGGCAGGGTGAAGTGTGGGTCCTCAGCAGCATCCGGTCGGTGAGGAAGATGGTATCCATGGCGTCGCGCGCCGGATGGTGTTCGGGGAAGTTGAGGGCCTCGAAGTTGTAGTAGTCGCTCTCGATCTCGGGCCCTTCGTAAACCGAGTAGCCCATGGAGCGGAAGATCTCCTCGATCTCGTCCAGGACGATGCCGACCGGGTGGCGGGCGCCGATGATGCGCACCGGGCCAGGCAAAGTGATGTCCAGCGGCGGCTCAGCGCGGGCGGTCTGGGTTCGACCGGAGGCGGCCTCCATGGCCTGCTCGATGCGGGTCTTGAGGGTGTTCTGTAGCTTTCCGACGGCCGGCTTGATCTCGCGGCCGGCGGCCTTCAGCCAGTGGTCGTTGGCGGCGGTGAGCAGCCCCTGCTTGCGCCCCAGCCAGCGGTCGCGCAAGTGTTTCACGTCCTCGGGGGCGCCGGCCTGGCGCAACTCGCCATCGAACAGTTCGCCCAGCTCGGAATAGAGAGCGGCCGGATCGGTCCCCAGCTCGGCGAGAGTCCGGGTGACTTTGTCGGCAATCGACACGGCTGGGTCCTGCTATCAGGCCGCGGTCAGCGCGGCCTTGGCCTTCTCGGTCAGCGCCGCGAAGCCCTGAGCGTCACGGGCGGCGACGTCGGCCAGCACCTTGCGGTCCAGCTCGATGCCTGCCAGCTTCAGTCCGTGGATGAAGCGGTTGTATGACAGGTTGTGCTCGCGGGCGCCGGCGCTGATGCGGATGATCCACAGAGAGCGGTAGTCCCGCTTCTTCTGCCGGCGGCCGACGTAGGCGAAGCGAAGGCCGCGCTCGACGGCCTCCTTGGCGGCGCGATAGAGTTTGCTTTTGGTGAGAAAGTAGCCGGAAGCCTGCTCGAGAATCTTCTTGCGGCGGTCCCGGCGCTTGGTTCCACGTTTGACTCTGGGCACGGTCGTTTCTCCGATCCGTTACAGCAACATCCGCGCGATGCGCTGGTAGTCGCCGGCGCTCACCTCGGTCGAGTGGCGCAGCTTGCGCTTTCGCTTGCGGCTCTTGCTGGTCAGGATGTGGCGCGCGGTGGCGCGGCGGCGCACAATCTTGCCGCTGGCGGTCTTCTTAAAGCGCTTGGCAGCGCCTTTGTGTGTCTTCAGCTTGGGCACAGACTTCTCCGTAGCCTTTAGGGATTCGGTGCGCGGACGCCCGGAAAGAAACCTGTATTGTAGCACACCGCGGGCTTGGCGCGTCAACGGGAGCGGGGGGTAGGCCAGCTCAAGGTGAGCCGCGCCGGTGGCGCGGCTGTCCTCGCGTTTACAGCCCAAGACCTCGCTCCGAAACTTCACCAAAGAAATCTCGCTCGTTCTTTGCAGGGGATCCGCCCCCACACTCCCGCCGGGGATGGGCCCCTGCGATCCCATATTCCTCTGCTCAGAAAAACCAGAGCCCTCGGAGATGGATCCCCACCCCCGAGGGCTACAGACCGATTTCTTCGGAGCCAGCTCCGTCGCTTCGGCCCTGGGCGCGCGCCGGGCGCGACCCCGATGCGCACCTTTAAGTCTAACCGAACCGAGACCGCTGTCCGGTGGGATCCTGGTTCTCAACCTGCTGCCGATCCTCCTAAGACCGGCCTGTTTTTTGTCCAACGATGGGGTCCACCTCATTCCCTCGTTTCCCACCGCCCTTGGAAATCGCTCCGCGATTCCCACACAGCCTCGACGACGACTATTCTCTCTCCAAAACCAATCTCAGAAAGGAGCCTCGCAAGTCATGCGCCCTCCCCTTCCTTCAGGCTCATTCTTCGATGAGAAAATGCTTCTAGCGAGGCTCCTGCATCAGACCGACCAGGCACGTCCTGGCGCCCCTGTCATCCCGAGCGCCCCTGTCATCCCGAGCGCAGCGAGGGATCTGCTGGTGGTTCGTGTTGTGCAGCGAGGCCGGAGGCGCAACGAGATCCCTCGCTACGCTCGGGATGACAGGTAGCCCGAAACTTGCCTTATTCGCCCCCTAGTCCGGCCAGTGGCGGCTCCGCGCGATGACCCCCACGACCTCCGACGCCAGGCGGGAGCCGTTGTCAGAATTGGTCATGACGACGGCGCCGTGGGCGGCCTCCAGGTAGGCAACCAGGAAGCATCGGAAGCCGGCGTTGGAGCCGCCGTGCGAGAACCGGGCCGAGCGTCCTTGCCCGGCGAGGGCCACGCCCAGGCCATAGTTTTCTTTCTGTCGGGTGACCATTTCGCGAGCCATGGACCGCGAGATCACGCGCTCGGATTGGCCGGCCCAGGACTTCTGAAGCTCGATGGCAAAGCGGGCCAGGTCCGAAGGAGTGGTCCACAGCCCGGCGGCAGCCATCTCGGGGTAGGTGTGCCACTGGCCCGGCAGCGGATTCCCATCGGCCTGGTGGGCGGCGGCGGCGGCGGCGCCGGTCTGGCCGGCCGGCAACGGCTGCTGGTAGGTGCTGTGGCTCATCCCGAGGCGCGCTAGCACGATCCGGCGCATCAGCTCCGGGAAGGGCGCGCCGAAGCGGTCGACCAGGAGTTGCTGCATTACGGTGTACCCGCCACCCGAGTAGCGCCACTCGGCGCCGGGCGCGATGTCGACGCGCACCGGCTTGGTGTTGGCGGGCGGGAGGCCGTCCAGGATCTGAACCACCGACGGCAGACCGGCGCCCGCGGCATAGCCGGGAAAACCGTGCACGGTGAGACCGGCCGAGTGACTCAACAAGCCTCGGAGGGTCACCTTCTTGTCGCGGGTGAACTCGTTCTCAGGGACCTTCCAGGTCTTGAGGTGACGGTTTACCTCCTCATCGAGCCCGAAGTTTCCGTGCTGCGCCATGTGCAACGCCGCCATGGCCGCCACCGGCTTACTAATGGACGCCGCCTGGAACAGCGTCTCGGCCGTCACCGGTTCCGGGCTTGCGGCGGTCTTGACCCCGTAGCCCCGCGCCCAGACGATGGCGCCGTTGTCGATCACGGCGACGCTCACCCCCGGAACTTTGAGCTCCCGCATGCGGGCCGCCAGGTCGAAACCGGCCAGCGGGTCGGGGAGGTCGGCGGGCCAGGCGAGGCCGGCCAGCAGGAAGAAGCAGAGGGCGCGCCGAGTCCAGCTCATGGGCTACCGTTTCACCAGGGCCGCCCAGTCCTTCTGCGGATCTGCGGGTGGGGCGCCGAGGGACCGAATGCCGGGGCCTTCGACGGAAGCGACGCTGCCGGCCTGGATCCCGCCGCCGGCGCGCGGGTTATACCAGCGAACCGTGTAGGTTCCCCGGCCGAGCTGGAGGCTGGCGTTGCCGCCGCGGGGCAGGTAGACGGCGAACAGCTCGTCGCTCTTGGCGAGGACCCGGGCGTCGGGGGCGCCGGTGGCCAGCTCGTTGGCGGGCTCCATCTGCCAGAAAGGCAGGTGGCGGTGGAAGAAGTCGAGGGCGTAGCGGCTCTGGTCCCACAGGCGGTCGCGCGAGCGCCAGTCCTCACAATTGATATCCATGTGGGGAAACCTGGCCCCGAAGTACCACTCCACGCCTCCGCCGCCGCCCATCAGGTTGCCCCACAGCGCCATGGTACGCGGCTCGTCGTGGTCAGGGTCGTCGGCGTCGGGCAGCACCCCGTGGCTCGCCGGGGGTTGCTCGTCGCCGAAAATGACCCACTTGCGGCCGCCCTCGGCGGAGCGCTTCCGCAGCGCCACGGCGTCCTGGTTGTAGCCCTTCATGGCTCCCTGGATGGAGGTGGCCTCGAAGAAGGGGTCGCCGAGGAGGCCGTTGTAGAACTGGAGCTGCCGGTTGTTGTGGGTGTGGACGGTGATGGGATGTTGGTAGATATCGAGGCTGCGTATGTAGCGGGCGATCTCTTTTCGGTCGGGGTCGGGAGTATTGTTCTCCTCGCCGAGGTTCCAGACCAGCGCCGGGTGGTGGGAGAAGCGGGCGCACAGCTCCCGGTAGTAGAGCCGGCGGACGGGGTTGAGTCCCGGTCCGCCGCCCAGCACGCGGTCGTTCTCGGTTTCCTGGGTCACGACGTGCAGCATCAGGCCGAGGCGGTCCATGTGGGAGAACACCATCTCCCACTGGTCGAGCTTGCTGGAGTCGAAGCGGTCGCGGACCTTGGGGTTGGTCCACATCCAGGTGTCGCGCCCGTCGCCCCCGTCGAGGTTGTAAGTCAGGAAGTAGACGGAGTTCATGCCTTTGCCCGCCAGGTAGTTGAGGGCGCCGAGGATACCCTTGCCCTTGCCGTTCTGCCAGGCGGGATCGCCGGGGCGCCAGTCGGCCAGGTGCGGGGCATACTTGTGGAGGAAGACGCCGACGGCCTTGTAGCTGCCGGAGTCGGCGTCGGCGTCGAAGGTGCCGTCGAAATCGGTGTAGGCCAGGAAGTTCTCGGGGCTGTCGGCGCCGGCCTTGAGGAAGTACTCGCCGGAACCGGCAAACCGCAGCTGGTGCTCGCCGGTGTAGCGCAGCAGGCCCTTGGCGCGGAAGTCCCGACCGGTCTTATTGGTAGGCTGGACGCGGAACGATCCCGAGGCCCCGTCGAAGCCCGCCGGCTTGCCGGCCTGGGGGTCGGCGCTGATGGCCACGTCGTCTCCGGCCCGGAAGGAGGCCGAGTAGCGCCACTCGCCGGTTTCGTCGGGGGCGAAGTGGACGCGCCATTTGTTGCCGGAGGCGCCGGAGGTCTGGGCGGCGTTGCCGTCGGCGGCGTAGAAGCCCGGCACGGTGTGACGCTTGCCCGTGCCGGCGTGGGCGAAGGTGACGTTGAGCCGGTAGTGGAGGAACGGGTTAGGAGTGGCTTCCTCGGCGGTCTGGGGACCATCGAAGGTCAAGGTGATGCGGTGCCAGCGGCGCAACTCGCCGGCGATCTGGGGGCTGGCTGCGGGCAGAGAGGCGACCGCCAGCAACGCCAGGCTCATCAGGGGTGAATTTCCGAGCATGGCGGTAATTATACCGGGATTCGCTGAGTTGGAGGAGACTGGTGGCTCCATTCTGACCATTGCTTCCCATTCGCGCCGCAGGAGTTCACCGTCAGCGTGTGGACCACGGTTTTCCCTCTCTGCCCGCTCCCTGCGGGAAAACTGTGGACGATGCTGCAGCAGCGCGACGGGCGGCGGCGCCGGCCAGGTATGGTTTGATCATCCAATCCAGGTACTGCCGGGGATCCCCCTGGAGGTTGGTCGCTGCGGCGCGGGCCACGTTGTACGCCTCTCGTGCTGTGACGTAGTGGAGCACGTACCGCGTCCCATCGTTGTAGCGGTCCTCCAGATACCGGAGCGCGCGATCGAGATTTTGACCCAGGGTTTCCTCCAGGTCTGCTTCGGAGCTGGCCGCATGGCCGTGCACTTTCACAAAGATCCACTCCGGTCGTCCTTCCACGTGGATATTGGCCCGAATCCAGGAGTCCACGCGGCGTGCGGTGACCGGAACACCCGGATGAATGTCACCGTCCTCCACCTGCACGAAGAGCTTCCGCGGGTCCAGGGTTCCGGCCATCACCAGCGGGCCCTGGAAGATCACCAGGTCGCCGCCGACGGCTCGCCCGGCCTGCAGAGGAACCCCCTGCGCGTAGGACTTGGGCCGGTCATCGTCGACCACCTCGAAGATCCGGTTGACATAGGGCGGCTGCGCGTCTCGCCACAGGCTGACGAAGGTGAAATCCGCGTAGCAGCCCATCTCTCGCAGCAGTTGCAATTCCCGGTTGACGCCGCAGACCCGGGCGCCCATGCTGTTGTCCAACCCGTTGTTGCCGTGAATGAATCCGAACCGGGTTTCGCCGTCCACGGTCTTGAGGAAGCCGAACTTCTGAAAGAACGAAATGGCTGCCTGATACCGGGAGCGGGCCGAGTCCAGCGTGTCATTCCCATGATGGAGGTGCAACTCCACCTCGCCATATCCGGCGGCCACCAGTTTCTGGAGCGCCAGCATGTTCGGCTCCAGGGGCTGCTCGCCCGGGTAGAACCAGGTGTGCTGGAGCGGCCTCCCGCGGCTGTCCCTGTGGCGGTCGGCCAGCTTGGGGTATTCTTCGACCCAGCGCTGCACGCGGCCCGAGTGCGCTGCGGGCTCAAAGTGATCCGTGTAAAAGAAGAAGACGTGGACCGGTCCGCGCGAGGCCCTTTCGTCACGGATCGACCAGGTCACGTAGCCCGGCAGCCAGATGTAGAACTTGCGCGCCCACACCCGCGCCCCGAACGCCAGAACGTAAAGAGCCAGGCTGACGAACAGGACGAGCTTGAGGATCCGCATCAGTTCCACTCCGCTTGCTGCCCAGGGGACGGATCGCGAACTATGGCGCTGCCAACCTGCCCGGTGCTGGCAGGAACGAAAATCTGGCCAAACTGCACCTGCCGGCCGGCGCCCTCCACACCGAGCGCGGTTCCGGACTGCCCGATGCCGCTGAAAGCCGGATCGAGCTTCGAAAAATCACCGCGTTTGAAGGCGGCCGTGGGCAAGGTACTCCATCCAGGGGAACTGAGATTCCGCTGACGCGTACCGTCGAAGCTGAAGAAGAAAAAGCTCCGATTGCGGCCGTCGTAAACCATGGGCATGTAAACGGGGCCTCCCACTGAACCGCCGGCGTTCAGGATTCGGAACGGGGGGCGAAGCCTGCCAACTTGAACACGGAGCGCGATTACTTTGGGGTTCGGCACGTCAGAACCTGAGGGGTCGGCGACCGTACGTTGAAGGCGCCCCATTCGCCTTGCGCCAACCGACACGCCGATGCAAGAATCGCTGTGCAGATGGTCTGAAGCTTCATTGGACAGCTGCTTGACGATAAACATGATACCATGAAGAGCCAGCCCGCAGTCAGTTGAAAATACTCCCGTCGTCAGCGCCCGCACATACTTGGGGGCTGGCGTGCGACCTGAACCGGCGCTGCCGGCGACGGAATATCGCTGCTCCAGTGCGTGGCGCGAGGCAGCGAGGGGGCCGGCTGCGGTCCAGGGGGACCGCCCTGGAGTTTGGACATTTCCGTAGGGTTGACAACAGGCTGGGACACGGCCAGGACCTGTCATCCCGAGCGAAGCGAGGGATCTGTTTCTTGCGAAAACCTGCTGGCCGGCCAATCCGTGAACAACAGCAGATCCGTCGCTACGCTAGGGATGACAATGGGGACGAATTCTCAGACTTGCCGGGCTAGCATCTTCACCAGCGCGTAGCCCACCATGAACACCATCACCAGGGCCGACACCCACACCGCGCCGGTGGCAAAGGCCGAGGGTTCCACCTCCCGGGGCAGGCGGCGGTAGCGCAGGTAGAGGGTCGAGAAGGTGATCACCGGTAGCATGACGGCCTGGGCCAGACCGCCCATCACCACCATCCAAACCGGCGACTGGATCAACAGGAACAGCGTGGCGGGGATGAGGATCAGCAGCAGCAGGAAGACGCGGCGCCAGCGCTGGCGGGCGGAGTAATCCGAGCGCTCGAACAGGCCGAGCAGGCGCATCATGTCGGCGTAGAGGCGGGAGTGGGCGGCGGTGGCGGCAAACACCGTCCCATAGAGGATAATGACCGCCCCCAGGTAGAACAGGCCCACCGACCAGGTCCCCAGGGTCTGGGTGTAGATATTGGAAAGAGTCTTGATCATGTCGCCGGCGGCGGGCACCAGGCCCATGCCGTGCAGGATGCCGGCGCCGAGCAGATAAAAAGCCACCGTCACCAGGGTGTAGAGCACCAGTGAGGCGAAGGCGTCGACCTGCATCACCCGGATCCAGCCTCTGGCGCGGGCCTCCCACCGGGGGTCGTTGCCCCGCGGTCCGGTGAAGCGGGCGTAGCCCTTCTCCACGCACCAGTAGGGATAGACGAACAGTTCGGTGGCGCCCACGCCGGTGATGCCGAAAACCGCCACCGCGGTGGCCAACCCCTGGCCGGGCAATTGGAAGGTGAAACCCTCCGCCAGCTGGGCCCAGGAGAAATACTGGGGCTGGCGGACCAGCAGCAAGGCGCAGCTGAACGTGATCAGGGTGAACAGGGCGGCTTTGAAGGCCGCGAAGCGCTCGATGCGCTCGTAGCCGCCGCCCAGCAGCACCGCAATCGTGAAGACCGCAAACATCACCACCCAGGCGTTCACCGGGATGGCCGGAAGGATCAGGTGCATGACCTGGGAGACGCCTCCCAACATGGCGCCGATCTGCAACAACGTGCACAATACCAGCAGGGACCAGGCCCAAACCATCCAGTTGACGCGCCAGCGCGGGCCGGGGAGGTGGTTGAACGACTCCAGGCCGGTTTCGCCGCTGGCGATGGCGTGGCGTCCCAGCTCCGCCTGGACGAAGACCTTCACCAGGCAGCTGGAGACGATGACCCACAGGGCCGCATAGCCTACCTGGGCGCCGAGCGTGGTGGTGGCGATCAGCTCCCCCGAGCCGACGATGGAGGCCGACAGGGCCACCCCCGGTCCGATCCGTCGCAGGATGGGAAGCAGGCCCTGGGGCGGGGCCTGGATGTCTTCCGGGTAGAATTGATAGGGATCACGGTCGCCGCGGCGGGACATGCACCGGGGATTCTATCATGGTTGTCAGTTACCAGTTACCAGTTGCCAGTTGTCGGTAGTCAGTGGTCAGATGGCAACTGAGAACTGACGACTGACAACTGACAACTGAGAACTGACAGATGCGGCTCCTGTTGCTTTTGCTGCTGGTGGTGGCTTTGGCCGCCGCGGTCGTCTGGCTCACCGGGGCGAAGCCCGTGGTCCGGCCTGGCGCGGTGAAGACCATTGGCAAGTCCACTCCGGTGGTGGTGCAGGTGACCGGCGCCAACGGAGTGCGCTGGTTCCGGGCGCGCCTGGAGCAGGCGGGGGTTTCCCAAACGCTCGTGGAAGAGGCGACCAGCGCGGCGCGCTGGAAGTTCTGGCGGCTGCGCCGGCGGGAGCGCGAGTACCGCTTCCTGGCCGGGCGCGACCGCCTGCCGGCCCTGAAGGATGGCCCGGCGCGTCTGGTGCTGGAGGCCAGCTCGGATGACTGGCGGAGTTCCACCACCGCGGTGGCGCTGGACATTACGGTGCGGACGACGCCGCCGGCGCTGCGGGTCGATCAGGAAGAGCGCTCCATTCAACAGGGCGGCTCCGGGCTGCTGGTGTTCACCACCGACGCTCCCCACAGCGGCGTGCGGCTGGGAGCCTACGAGTTCCGCAGCTGGCCCGTCGCGGGCGCCGCGCCAAACCTGCGCCTGGCCCTGATCGCGTTTCCCTACGAGCTGTCCCCGGCGACGACCCCGCTGGTCTGGGCCCGTGACGAAGCCGGCAACGAGGCCGCCGCAACCTTCCCTTTGCGCGTTGCCTCCCGGAAGTTCCGGCAGCGCGATTTGGTGTTGACGCCCGAGTTCCTCGAGCAGGTGATGAACCAGTTTCCGCCGCGCACCGGCGACCTGTTAGGGGACTTCCTGAGGATCAACCGCCAGCTGCGGCAGCAGAACAACCAGCGGCTTTCCCAGCTGCGCGTCCAGACCGAGCCGCGCCTGCTGTGGAGCAAGCCGTTCCGGCAGATGGTTGACTCCAAGGTGGAGGCCAGGTTCGCGGACCACCGGCGGTACTTCCACCAGGGAGTGAAGGTCGACGAGCAGGATCATCTGGGGTTCGACCTGGCGGCGACCGCGAACGCGGCGGTGCGGGCGGCCAACGACGGTAAGGTGGTCTTCGCCGGCTGGCTGGGCATCTACGGCAACTGCGTGGTGATCGACCATGGGTGCGCGCTGCAGTCGATATACGGCCACTTGAGCGCGGTAGCGGTGAAGCCCGGACAGCAAGTGAGCCAGGGGGAGCCGATCGGGCGCACTGGGGCCACCGGCTTGGCCGGCGGCGACCACCTGCATTTCAGCATGCAAGTGGATGGCGTGCAGGTGAATCCCGTGGAGTGGTGGGATCCGCGCTGGCTGCGGGACCGGATCTGGTCGAAGCTACCGGCGGGCGCCGCCGCCGCCGGTGTCGCCGCCCCGTGAAACCGTGGCCCCGCCGCTCTGGTTGGCCCCCGAGCTGGGGCTGGAAGCAACCACGCCGGAGTTGCCGGCGGAGGTCTGGCCTACGGTGTTGTAGCCGTAGCTGGGGCTGTAAGCCCGCGACGGCGCACCGAAGCCCGCCGAATTGACGGCAGGGCGCGGCGGGTTGTAAAGCACATACACCGCCCGGGGGCTGTAGAAGCCGTATCCGTAAGGGCTCCAGATGACGCCGCGAACCGGCAGGAAAGTGTACATCCCGTAGTAGGGATTCCAGATCCAGCGCGAGGCGGAGTAGCGATCGCCGCGCTCGTAGACCATCCGGCTGGCCGAAACGTTGGCCACCGCCAGGTAGTTGGCGCGCCGGCGGCTCCAGCGGTCGAGCGGGTCGGTGTCCTCGGGGTCAAACTTGCGGATCGTGAAGTCCCCGGCCAGGTCCATCTCCTTCTTGGCCTTGAGGCGGTGGTCGGCGCTGCGGGCGGTTACCGAAGCCTCGCCGGAAAAAACGCGAAGCCGGGGATCCTCGTCCGACGTCGCGTCAAAGCGGTAGAGGCCGTTGCGCTCCAGCTTCACCTGGGTCTCCCCGACCGTCACCCGAACCGACGTTTCGGGGGTCAGCTCGTCGGCCTCGATGACCGCCGCGCCCTTCATGATGCGCAGTTGAACGTCGGATAGCCGTGTCGACAGCATCTGCACCTGGGTGTCCTCGCCCAAACGCACAAATACGCCGGGGGTCAGCAAGACCTCCGCCCGGCCGCGCTCGGTCCGCAGGTATTCGCCGGCCTTGACCTCCTCAAACTGGCTGGCCTTGTGTACAATCGGTTTCTCGTTCAGCAGAACCCGCCCGTCGGAGTAATGGATCAGGCCGGCTCGGGCGGAGACGATGTGCTGGGCCAAGCCTAAGGCCGGCAGCAGCAGAAGCGTCCCGGCCAGGGCAGGCAGTCGGATGGTGGCCATGAGGATTCCCCCTCCATCCGAATCATGCTACTTTGTCAGTGCTATTGTCAAGGCGAAAGGCAGAGAAGTGCTGAATATCGGACATCGGGGGGCCGCCGGCCAGGTGCTGGAAAACACAATGCCCAGCTTCCACAAGGCCCTGGAATTGGGGGCCGATGGCTTTGAGCTGGACGTCCGGCAGACGGCCGACTCCCGGCTGGTGGTAGTGCACGGGGCGGTGGTCAACGGTCACGCCGTCGCCACCAGCAGCTTCGCCGACATTCGGAAGCTCTCCGAGGGCTTCGAGGTTCCGCTGCTGGAGGAGGTTCTGAAGACCTTTGGCAAGCGGGCCTACCTGGATATCGAGATCAAGACGCCGGGGTTCGAGCAGGCCGCCATTTCGCTGATCGAGAAGTACTGTGACCGCGACCGGACGCTGATCTCGAGCTTTCATGCCCAGACGCTGGTCAAAGCGCGGCAACTGGCGCCGGAACTGCAGCTGGGGTTCATCTACAACCGCACCCAGGATGAAGAGACCCGTCACAACTGTCCCATCGACGTGGTGATTCCGCAGTTCCGGCTGGCCTCGCAGGACCTGATCGACGAGATTCACGGGGAAGGTCTGAAGGTCTTCGCCTGGACGGTGAATGACGCCCATGAGGTCAGGCGGCTGAGAGAGTACAGCATCGACGGGCTGATCTCGGATCACCCCGAGATGGTGGCCAAGCTGCTGAAGGGCTGAACCAGGAGACAGCAGCTCAAACGGCCTCATCAATCGGGTTTACCAGCCTGGCAAAGCCGAACCGCTCGAAGTGCCTGGTGTTTCGCGTGGCGAACTCGCGCACGCCGTGATGCAACAGGGTGTGCGCCAGCCGGGCGTCGAACAGGCCCCGCCGCGGGAATTCCGGAGCCTCGGCCCTTTTCCAGACGCCATTCATCAGGTTGCCGGGATAGTCGATCAGGACCCAGCGCGGATGGGCCCGAAACCTGCGGATGATGTCGAGCGCCGGCCCCGATGCCAGGGGACTCGCCAGCACCGCCGGGCTCCGCAGCAGGACATATAGCTCCACCAGCACCAGCTCGCAGAGGGCGAAGTCCTCCCGGTCCCGATTCTGCTCCAGGAAACGCGCCGCCGCCGGGTGCTCCGGGCAATCCCGATTCAGGTAGTAGAGGAGGATGTTGGTGTCACAGCTTTTCACCAGCCCCTCCCAGGTTTGCCATCTCCCGCCAATCCGCAGCCTCGCTCAAGAAAGCGCCCAGAGCCAATGGCGCCGGCAGCGCGCTCCCGTCCCCGGCCATCCGGTCCGGCGAATACAACTGGAGCAGGTACTCGGAGGCGCGGCGTAAGGTCTCGGCCAAAGTCCACTCCTTGGCGGCCGCCAGCCGCTTGAGCTGGCGATAGAGTTCGTCTGGCAACTGAATCTGGGTGCGGATCATACATCATTTTTACATCAACATTATTTTTATGTCAAGCGGCGGCGGGCAGGTGCTGCTGTCATCCCGAGCGCTGCTTGTCGAGCGCTGCTTGTTATCCCGAGCGCAGCGAGGGATCTGCTGGTGGTTCCGGCTGTGCCGCGAGGCTGGAGGCGCAAGCGAACCCTCGCTTCGCTCGGGATGACAGGGCGTGCCCACAATTTGTTTGAAACATTACAGGCTTCTACTGTTTCAGCGGTCTGGCGGAAAAACCGTTGGTTTTTGGCGGCCGTTGGTTCATAATGGTCCCGCATGGCATGGCGCGCCCTGGCGATCCTTCTGACCTGCGGGCTGGCGACCCCGGCGGCCTGGCCGGCCCAGCAGCAGCCAGCGCCAGCGATCAAGATCGTCATCCTGGAGGGCGAGGGGGCCATCAACAACATCCGGCAGCGGACGGCGCGCGAGCCGATCGTGCAAGTGCAGGATGAGAACAACCAGCCGGTGGCCGGGGCGGTGGTGCTGTTCACTCTGCCCGACCGCGGACCGAGCGGCGTCTTCGCCAACGGGACCACCAGCACCACCATGACGACCGACGCCCAGGGCCTGGCGCGGGCGACCGGACTGAAACCCAACGGCGTCGAAGGACAGTTGACCATCCGGGTGGACGCCTCGCACCAGGGGGCGCGCACCTCGACGGTGATCACCATGAGCAACGCGCCGGGCGCGGGGGCGGCGGCCGGCTCGGGCAAAGTGGTGGCCATCCTGGCGATCGCGGGAGGCGCGGCGGCCGGCGGCATCCTGGCGGCCACTCGGCGGGGCCGCTCCACGACGACCCCAACGCCGTCCGCGACGCCTGCCAGCGTGACTACGGTCTCGGCTGGAACCCCAACCATCGGCCCGCCACGTTGACATGATGGACGCCGACACACCGCCAGTGGAACAGGCATTCTGCCTTGAAAATGGGGTTGGCGACGTGGCGCACGCTTCAGCGTGCCGGCGTGGGCTTCAGCCCACGCTGCGTGGTTTCACCGCCGCCCTTCGGCGAGCTGAAGCTCGCCGCGGCACGCTGAAGCGTGCGCCACGACGGCTTCCCCAAAACGGTCAAGCACCCTCGCCTGGCCCCCCATTTTCATCATGTGGGGCGGCTCCCCTGGGCCGCAGCCAATCCCTTGGCCGGCGGCGACTTCTGGCGCTGGTGCTGGCGGTGGCGCCGGCGGCGGCCCAGACGATTCGCGGGCCGGTACTCGGCTACGGCTGGGACGAGACGGCCGCGCGGCTGCGGCCTATCCTGGGGATCCCCGGTTCGGCTTTGGTCGGTGAAGGGCCGGAGGTGGGTGTCGAGCTGGCGACGGCGGAGGTCTCTCCCACTCAGGATTTCGCGCTGGCGCTAGAGGCCGGCTCGGGGGCGATCCTCGAGCTACGCCTGCCGGCGGGCGAGGCGCGCCCGGCGCCGGGCTCCCCCGGGGCGGCGCGAATCTTTTTCAGTCCGGCGGGGGCCGCGGCCGGATTGTATTACGAAGATAAACGGGCCGTGGAAATCCTGAAGGGCCTGCCGGAAGCGCCGGTGGCCGGGGATCGGTGGGAGTTCGACGGCCCGGTGACGGCCGCCGCCATCAGCGATCAGGGCCAGGTGTTGGCGGCCACGGTGGACGGCTCCCTGCTGGCGGGCGGACGCCGGATCGGCTCGCTGGGCCGGGCCTCGGCGATGGTTTTCCTGCCCCGCTCCGGCGACGCCCTGGTCGCCGACCAGGCGCGCAGCGAGATTCTGCTGCTGCGCGACGTCTTCGGGGCCGGCGAGCGCCTGGTCCTGGCCGGGGAGCGGGAAGGGGTAGAGCGGCCGATGGCCGTGGCGGGCGCCGGGCGGCGGGTTCTCTGGGTGAATGCCGGATCTGCCATCGTGAATGTGTTGAATCTGGATGGCGGACCGCTGGAGCGGGTTCCCTGCACCGGCGTCGTAGCCGGGCTGTTTCCGTTGCGGGAGAGTGGGGTGTTCAGGCTGACGGCGTTTTCCGAAGAGCCGCTCTATCTGCTGGAGGCGGCTGCCGGCGCGCCCCAGATCCTGTTCGTGCCGGCCGGGCGCTTCGGCCCGCGGCCGCCGCGACAAAGGGCCCGGCCGTGAGAGGGGCGGTGTGGCTGGGGGTGGCGGCCGCGGCAGGCTTGCAGGCCCAGGTGTCGGTTACGCCCACGTCGCTGGCTTTCGGCACGGTGGCGATCGGGAGCACCGCCTCCCGGACCTTTCTGGTGACCCAGGGGGACACCCAGCAACCCTTCCTGAATTACACCGTGACCATCGCGGGGGCCAGTGAATACTCGGTCAGCGCCGCCGACGCCGCCTTCACCCTGACGCTGCGCACCTCGCGCACCGTGACAGTGACGTTCGCCCCGGCCAAGACCGGCGCCGTGACGGCGATAGCGGTCGTCAGCTGGTCGTTTCAGGGCCAGCAGCTGGGCTCCGTGCCCGTCGAGCTGATCGGCAACGGGGTAGCGGGTTACACCGTCAACGTGACCTCCTTGAGCCACGGAGCAGTATTGCTAGGATGCAGCGCTTCCCGGACGTTTCGCATCACGCCCACTTCCGTCCTGGTGTTTCGCGTGATCTCCGACAACGCCGCTTTCACGGTTTCACCTGCCATCTTTACCACCGGGCTGCCCCAAGTGGTCACGGTGACGCTGGCGCCGGCGGCGCCGGGGCCGGTCAGCGGCGTGATCGCCATCGCGGCCGCCACCGCGGAGGGCATCCCGGTACAAACGTCGGCGGTGGCCGTCAGCGGATCGGGATCCAGCATCTCGGTCACGCCGGCCACGATCGACTTCGGATTGGTTCCCGTTGGAGTGACCTCGGCCCCCCAAACCGCAACCTTCACGGAGGATCCCTTCGCGGAGATGTCGCTGAGCTTCGACTCGACCAGCAGCAACCCGGCCTTTCGGACCTCGGCGGTTTCCAGCAACCGGCAGGCGCAGATCACTTTCACGCCGCCGGGGGCCGGGCAGTTCCGCGCCACCCTGACCTACGTAATCAGCCGGACCGACCAGGGTTTCCTGCCGTGCCAGGTGACCAGAACGGTGATCGTCTCCGGCACCGGGGCGCCTCTGACGGTAACGGCCGAGCCCGGCACGCTCGATTTCGGGCGGGTGGACATCGGCGCCAGCAGCAGGCCACAGACGACCACGCTGACCAACAGCGCTTCTATCGCCTTCAACGGCACGGCCAGCACCAGCGACGTGGCTTACGGGGTAACACCGGCGCAGTTCGCGATCGCCCCGGGAGGCCGGCAGGCTTTCAGCATCACCTTCCGGCCGGCGGCGGTGCGGTCGTTTCCCGGCGCCCTGAGCCTGACACTGACCAGCACCGTCGTCCCAACCACGCCGGTGGTCGTTACCGTAACGGTATCGCTGATCGGGGAGGGGCGGGCGCCGGCGGCCATCTCGGCGTCGCCGGCCACGGCAGACTTCGGGGATGTTTCGGTGGGATCCTCGGCCATCCGGGGAGTGACGGTTTCCAACACCGGCGGGGCGCCGGCGTCGGTGAGCGCCACCAGCAACAGCCAGGTGGTGTCGGTGGCGCCCAGTTCCTTCACGCTGGCTGGCGGCACTTCCCAGGTGGTGAACCTCACCTACAGCCCGGCGGCGGCCGGGCCGCTGGCGGCGACGGTGAGCTTCGCGGTGGAGGGGGTGGCGCAGGCCTCCGTCAGCGTCACCGGCCGGGCCGTGATGCCGACCTTCTCCTACCTCACCTCGACGGGGCAGGGCAGCGGGCAGATCTCACCCGGCGGCGTCATGACGTTCGGAACCATCAACGCGGGCGAGACCAGCGAGGGCGACTTTCGCATTACCAATACCGGGACGGGACCGGCGACGCTGACGGCCATCAACACCACCGGGGCCGCTTTCCGGGTGACGGGCCTGCCGGCGCTGCCCTCGGTGCTGCAGGCCGGCTCAACGCTGAGCTGGCGGGTGGCATTCGCTCCGGAGGGGCCGGGCGCCGCCACCGGCGCCCTCCACGTCGAGGGCCGCGTTTTCAACCTGTCGGGGACGGCGCTGGTGACCGGCGTGACCATCACCGGGGGCGCCGCCACGGTGGCGCCGGCGACCCAGCCGGCCGTGGGGGTGCAGTTCGCCCGGAGCTATCCGGTCCCCGTCTCGGGCCAGTTGATCCTGAGCTTCAGCCCCAACGCCGTCGGCGGAGACGACCCGGCGATCCAGTTTCCAAGCGGACGCGCCGTGAGCTTCACGGTTCCGGCCAACAGCACCACGGCGCAATTCGCCGCCGGCGCCGCCACCACCGCCTTCCAGTCCGGGACGGTAGCCGGCTCCATCGGGTTGCGGGTGACGCTGGCGGTCGGGGCCACCGATGTCACCCCGGCCCCGGTTGCCCCCAGCCGGACCATCGCGGTGCCGCGGGGGGCGCCGGTGGTCCGCAGCGTCACCATCGCCAACCGCACTGCCACGACGTTCCAGGCCGTGGCGGTGGTGTTCTCGACCACCCGCGAGATCAACACCCTCCTCACGACCCTGGCCGGGACCAGCAGCCTGCAGACCACCCGGATCACACAGGATGTCGGCCCCCTGGTCACCCAGTGGTATTCGAGCGGTCCGGCGGCCGCCTTCGGCAGCCTGGCCACCATCACCATCACTTATACAGTGCAGGGCCCCCTCAGCGACATCCGCTCGATCTCGATTTCCCTCGCCAGCGGGGACGGGACCTCCCCGGCCGTGGAAGCCGCCCTCTGATCGCCGCGTTCTGGCTGGTGCTGGCGGCGGCCCCGCCGCCGAAGCGCCCCATCTCTCTCGAGGATCTGCCGGTGGCGGTTCATGGCGCCCTTCCCGGCGGCGACTTCGCGGCCCTGCGCCAGTCGCTCGAGCGCCAAACGGCGGAACGCCTGCGAGAGGGCGAACGGGAGCACCTCATCTACTACCTGCTCCAGTCGCGGCGATTCACGCCGCTGGATCGGATCGAGCCGGCGGTGAGCTCACAGGAGTTTGTCGAGAGCGGCCGGATACCGGAAGCCGCCCGCAGACGCCTGGAGGCGTTCGAGCGGGCGCCGGCGGGCACCGACCCGCGGCTGAAGTACCTGCGGGCCTTGAAAGCGGATCTGGAAACCGAATACGCCCGGGTGATGCGGTCTCTGTACCAAAAAGAGTTCGGCGGGGCGGCGGCCGGCTGGTATCAGCAGCGGGGCCACAGCAGCGACACCCAGGTGGAGGCCGGCTACGCCGTGGCGACGGCCCTGGGGGTGATCCGGGCGCTGGATCCGCCGGCGCGGCTCGACCACGTTCTCATCGTCGGGCCGGGAGTGGATTTCGCCCCGCGGACGGACTTCTTTGAGGACTTGCCCCCCCAAAGCTACCAGCCCTTCGCGGTGGCCGATGCCCTGCTCAGCCGGCGCCTGGCGTCCAGGTCCCGGCTGCGGATTCACGCCGTGGACATCAACGAGCGGGTGGTTCAATTCTTCGACCATCGGGTGAGAGAGTTGCGAATGGTGTCGAAGCCGCGGGATCCCGGGTACACCGCCTGGTGGGAACAGTTGGGCCGGCACATCGGCCCGGTTTCGACCAGCGGCGAGAGCAAGCGGGTGGCGGTGCGCCGGGAGGTAGCTGCCAGCGTCACAGCAGCGAAGCTCAACATCCTCACCGAGCGCTACGACCCGCCGCCGGGCTACGACCTGGCGGTGGCGACCAACGTATTGCTCTACTTCAACCGGACGGAGCTGCTGCTGGCGCTGAGCAACATCGCGGCCATGCTGCGGCCAGGCGGATACCTGGTTCACAACGAGCTGCGGCCGGAGGCGGAGGGGTTTGCCCGTGCTGTGGGGCTCCAGCCGCTCCAGGCCCGCAGCCTGCGCCTGGGACCGGAGCTGTTGGATGGCTTCGTGATCCACCGGAAGTGAGGTTGGTCTCAGGCCGTCCGGAGATGTTACAGTGACGAGGGGGACAGTGGGCCGCATCATCGCATCAGTCAAGATCGAGAACACTACCGATCCCGGCAAGAGCCTCCGATGTGACGCGTTAGTCGACACGGGCGCCTCCCACCTGGTGCTGCCTAACGCCTGGAAGGAACGCCTTCCGGGTCTGCAGATGGCGCGCATGGTGGAGGTCGAGACAGCCACCCAGGCATCGGTCCGGGGCGAGGTCCATGGACCGGTCAAGATCCAGATCGAAGGCTTCCCGCCCGTTTTTGGCGAAGTGCTGTTTGTAGAGATGGCGCCCGAAGACGGCGTCTATGAACCGCTGCTTGGCTATATCGTCCTGGAGCAATCTCAGGCCGCCGTGGACATGCTGGGCCATCGACTGATTCATGGCAGGCGCTTGGACTTGAAATGATGGCCGGCCAGAACATGCCGTTCCAGAGGCGGTGCGAGTGGTGGCGTTTGTCATCCCGAGCGTAGCGAGGGATCTGCTGTTGCGCCGGGGCGAAAGCAGATCCCTCGCTACGCTCGGGATGACACCGGCGCCGGCTTGCATCCGAACGTAGCAGTACGGTCGGTCGGCGTTGGGTGGTACACTGGCGGTTGCCGGCGCAGCAACCCATGCCGACACCGCTTGAGATTCTGCTCCCGGTTCACAATGAAGCCGGGGGAATCCGGGACACCATCCGGGAAATCCACGAGGTGATCCATCCGCAGGCCCCCTTCCAGTTCCTCATCTGCGAAGACGGGAGCACCGATGGCACACCGGCCATCTTGGCGGACCTCGCCCAAACGCTCCCCATCCGGCTGCTCCCGGGAATCCAGCGCCGGGGATACTCGCAGGCGGTGCTGGCCGGCATGCGGGCGCTGACCAGCCCCTACCTGTTGTGCCTGGATGCGGACGGCCAGTGCGATCCGGCGGATTTTGGGCGTTTTTGGGAACAGCGGGACCGGGCCGACATCCTCATCGGCTCCCGAGTCCACCGGGCTGACAGCGCGCTGCGGAAGGTCCTGTCGCGGCTGTTCTACCATATCTACCAGCTGTTCTTTCATACCCCGGCGGACGATCCCAGTTGCCCTTTCCTGCTGGTGCGCAAGCAGGTCGTCGACCGGCTGCTTCCGGAGCTCGGGGTCATGCAGCAAGGCATCTGGTGGGAGTTTCTTGCCAGAGCCCACCGGCGCGGCTTCTCGATCCGCCAGCTGTCGGTGCACCACCGCAGGCGCCGCAGCGGCCAGACCCGCATCTACCAACTGCGAAGACTGCCGGGCATCGGTTACCGCCAGCTGGCGGCGTTATTCACCATCTGGAGAGAAACCAGGGCCTGACCGCATGGCATTCGACAGTCACCCGGCCCGTAAGCGAAGGGTCTTCTGGCTGGGTCTGGGGTTCTATGGGGCCCTGATCCTGCTGCTACCGATGGCGCCGTATTGGTTCGAGGTCGACGCCGGGGTGGCCAGCGCGGCGGCGGCCGCCGGCTACAGCAATCGGGTCGCCTACCGGGTGACGCTGGGCGTTCTGCTGCTGTGCGCCGCGGTATTCGCTGTCGCCGCCCGGCGCGGCTGGATCTCCGGTGACACAGGCATTCCTGCCTGTCCTGCCCGTCCGGATGACCGGCAGAAATGCCGGTGGCGCCGGGTCGCGGGTGTCTTCCTGGGGGCCATCTTGCTGTACCTTCCCTGGGCGCTGGCGGGCGCCGGCCCGTTTCTAGAGGACAGCTTCTTCCTTTCCGTGGCCCACCGGATGCATTCGGGCCAGCGGCCTTACCTGGACTTCGAGTTCATGTACGGCCCCGCCATGCTCGCCGCTCATTTCTGGCTGCGGGCCTGGGGGTACTCCGCTCTTGCATATTACTGGTATATTGCGATCGTGGAGGCCGTCAAGTACTCCCTGCTGGCCCTGCTGCTCGAACGGGAGTTCCGCGACGGCCGGGCCAGGCTGCTGGCCTTTCTCTCGCTCGCCCCCCTGCTGGTGAATGTCTTGTTGGGACAGAACTATGACGGGGTTCGCCAGATGCTGCCGGCCGCGGTCCTGGCGATCGTCGCCGCCCGGCCCCGGAGCGCTCGGGCGATCCCCCTGGCCGGGGCGCTGGCGGGCCTGCTGGCGGCTTACTCCCATGAGTTCGGCGCCGCCTGCCTGGCGGCTGTGACCGGAGTCTACCTGTTGCTCGGCTGGAGACGGGACGGCTGGAAAAGCCTGGCGCGTTTGTCGGGCTTCCTGGCGATTGCCGCCGGCGCCTGGGGGGCGGTGAGCCTGGCGGTGCTGTGGGCCGCCGGGGCGACCTTCCAGTCGTACCTCCAGTCGTCCTGGCGCCTGGCCCAGCGCTATGACCAAGGGGAGTTCGGCTTCCCTTTTTTCTGGACCGGGAACTCGCTGGCGGCAGTGGGACTGGTCCTGCTGGCCTGTGCCATGGTTGGGCTGGGCCTTGGAAGAAGAAAAAACGTTGAAGTCGCCTCCGGCGACCTGCTGCTGTTCGGGGCCGTCGTGTACAGCCTGGCCGGCCTCAGGAGCGGCCTCGGCCGATGCGATTTGTGGCATCTCACGACGCCGCTGTTGGCGCTGGCGCTGGCTCTGGTGCTCCGGTGGCCGCGGAGGCTCTTCCACGCTTCATCCCTTCAGCCGGCGGCGCGGGTGCTTCTGGCGGCCGTCGGGGTCACGTTTCTGGCGGGCCTGGCGCCCTCCGCTTCCTACCTGGCGAGAGGCTGGGTCTGGGGCGTCCGCCAGTTGCTGGGGAGGGAAGGAAACGACGGGCGGGTCGCGATCCGTCCTCCGGCGCCGGCCCTCCGGGAACGCGCGGATCCGCACCTGGCGGCGCTGTCGGGCTTCTTGGCGACCGCCGGCCAGGGACGGCCGGTGGCGTTCTACTCCATGACCTGGCTGTACGACAAATTCCTTGGGGTTCCCAATGCCATTTACCCGACCACCGGCTCTTTGACCTCCGAAGGCCAGGGAGAGAAGGTCCGCGACCTGCTGGCTGCCCGACCAGAGACTCTGGTGGTCATCGATCAGGAGGAGTACGAGCGGGTCTTCCGGTCGCGGGATCCGGAAGGGCCCCTGGAACCCACCGGCTTCTACCGGCCAACGCCGGTCAAACGAGTGCTGGGCTGGCTGTCGACTGTGCACTTCGCGGCCGTGGAGGCGGAGGTTACCGAACAGAGCCGGCGCTGGGACCGAACCGTCGGCTCCCGTCTTCGCGCCCACTACGTGGCGGTGGCGAGATTTCAGAACCTGATGGTTCTCGCGGACAAGACCAGGATCCCGGCGTTGCCGGGCGGTCTGCGGCCGGCGGCGGTAGTTGGGCGCGCGGATCACAGCCCCGCCTGCTGCACTGTCCGAGCGCCACCTGGCAGGACAACCGCCAGCTGCAGTTCGGCTTGAAGTATCTTTTAGGGTGTGAGGCGCTTCTCTTTCCTGGCGAGAATCATAGGCAAGGGTTTCAACTCGCGCCGAAGCGGGTCGAGCGCCAAGCCGAGCGCTTCCAATGTGAACGCGCCCAGCAGGACGCTGTCACCCGCCTCCCCAAAGATCACATCTGCCACTCCCACTCGGCGCCGGTACTTGAACAGCGCTCCCCCCTTCTTTCGGGCGATCTTGGACCCATCGGCCAGACGGAACCTCTCGGTAACCAGCGGCTGGATGCCCAGTTTCTTCAACACCGCGGCGGGGACCACCGAATAGATGGCGCCGGAATCAATCAGAAACTCGAGTTTCTTGGTAACTCTCGGATTGGCCGGGTTGCCTACCTCCAACTCCAGAACTGTAAGGCCCACAGCCGATGCCTCCCTAACCAAGTTCGTCACAACCGCTCCCTAACGGTCGCGGCTCGGAAGCAGCCCGCCGATTCGACGGCACTTACGGAGCCGCGCGCGTCAGCAAGGGCTAAGACCGATCTTCTCATAGGGAATCGCAATGTGCCAGTGTCGCCGCTACGTGCCCACTTCTTTCGCCGCGGATTCCACCAGGTACAGGAAGCCCTGCTCCATCCGGATATACGTAATCGGGCCCGCCGGCCTATCTACCGGAGGCCCAGAGCAAATGCTTCCCGATGGCCGCCCCTTCCGACCCGAGCGCGCGTTCCGGCCGCGCGACACTGACGCCTCACCTCCTGCCGGCCTTCTCCCATCGGTAGGTCCAAACCGACACCCGCCGTCCGTCGGTGGAAACGGTAACCAACCCATCCCGGTCGGTCCGCAGGATGGCGGTATTTCGCGCGGTCAGGCGGTCGATCAGAGCCGGGTGCGGATGGCCGTAGGGATTGTCGTGGCCGGCCGAGATGAGGGCCAACCAGGGTCTGGCGGCCGCCAGGAAGTTTGGACCGGTCGAGGTCCGGCTGCCGTGGTGAGAAACCTTGAGAACATCGATGGCGCCCACCAGGCGCTCGTCGAGCAGCTGCTGCTCGGGCCGGCGGCCGGCGTCGCCGGTCAGCAAAAAGCGGCGCTCGCCAAAGGTGGCCAGCAGCACCAGGGAGTCGTCGTTGGAGGGTTGGGCCGGAAGCAAGTAGCCGGGCGGGGGCCAGAGGGCCTGGAACCTCACGCCGCCCAGGGAGCGGGTGTCGCCGCCGGCCATCGAAACCACCGGCGTGTTTCGGTGGCGGGCCGCCTGGAGGACGCCGGCATAGGCCGGCGACGGCGGGTTGCTCCCGACCCACAACTCACCGACCTGGAAGTTCTCCAGCAGCGACGGCAGGCCGGCGATGTGGTCCTGATGGGCATGTGTGATGACTACGACATCCAGGCGGCGGATGGAGCGTGACCAGAGATAAGGCGAGACCACCTGCTCGCCGATGTCGAGGAGGCCGGTGGAGGGGCGGCCGAACGACGGCACCCCGCCGCCGTCCACCAGCATGGTCTGTCCTTGAGGCAGGCCGAGGAACAGGGCCTCCCCCTGGCCGACGTCCAAGGCCGTCAGTTCCAGCCGTCCGGGCTCAAGGCGCGGGGCAAAGGGGTGAATCACCAGCAGGGCTGCCAGGCCCACCAGAGCCGTGGCGGCGGAGGCCATTGAGAGGCGGCGGCGTCCTGAGTCCAGCGACCAGGCCAGCATCGCCAGGGCCGCGGCGAACAGCAGAGCGACCCAGGCGGGCGGGGCGGGCGCCCGCGCCTCCAACCAGTCCAGCCGGGCGTGCCACTCCACCACCGCCACCAGCAGGCTGACCAGCATTGTCAATACCTTGCCAGCGAGCATCCAGCCCGACAGGATCGCCAGCAGGCCCACCGGAATGATGGCCGTCATCAACGGCGCCACCAACAGGTTGGCCGTCAATCCACTCCAGGACACCCGGTGGAAGTAGACGGCCATCGGAAGCGTCAGTCCGAGTTGGACACAGGCCGAGACCACCGCCAGTTCCGCCGACCAGATCCACAGGCGGACGAAGCCGCAAACCAGAGGCAGCGCCAGTCTCGGGGGCAAGGGCAGCCGCCCGGCCGCCATTCGCCACTCGATGCGGGCCTGGGCGATCCGCGGCTCCAGGTGCAGGTCGCGGTCGCGGTTGGCGACGTCGGCCAGCCCGCGCCGATAAGGCTCCAGGGTTCGTTCCAGCACCGGAATCGCCACGCCGGCAATCAGGGCCACCGCCAGGAACGACAGCTGGAAGCTGGCATCGAACAGGTTGGCGGGGTCGATCACCAGCAGGATCAAGGCGGCCCCGGCCATCCCGTTCAGGGTCCGGCGCTGGCGGTAGAAGTGGCGCCCGACCAGAAAAAGGCCCACCATCAGGCCGGCACGCAGAACCGGCAACTGCGCGCCCACCAGGGGGACGAAGGCCGCCACGAGCGCCATCGCCAGCACCGCGCTCCACCCTCGGGGCGCTCGCAACCAGCCGCCGATGGCCAGGAAGAGCCAGGCCAGCAAAGCGACGTGGGATCCCGATACCACCAAGGCGTGATAGGTACCAGTGCGTTGGAAGGCCAGCCCCAGGGCCTTGTCCAGGTAGGCGCCATCGCCTAGCACCATGGCCTTCACCAGCCCGGAGGCGGTCGAGGAGGGGCCCAGCAGGGCGTCTACCCGGGCCTCGGCCCAGGCCCTGGCGCGCCAGACTGCCGCCAACAAAGCCGAGCCTCGCCGCCCGTCGAGGTGGATCAGCGGTGAGCCAGACCGCACCGCGCCGGTCATCTGGATTCCTTGCCGCGCCAGGTAGGCGGCGCGGTCGAAACCGCCGGGGTTCTCGTAGTTGCGGAGCCGGCGCAGCCGCGCGGCCAGCTCCAGGCGGTCTCCGTACTCCAGGGCCAGGGGCGTCTCCCCCGGCCGGCGCTCCACGCTGAGGCGCACACCGCCGCTCACCGCAACGCCCGGGCGTGAGCCTTCGGCAAGGCTGCCGAGCGACTCGACTTCCAGGACAAACTGATCCCGATCCGCCCGGGCGATGGGAGGCGTCCGCACCCAGCCTCTCAACAGCATGGGCGCTCGCAAATCGAGTCCCATTCGCTCGACGACCGCGGGCAGCCGGTTGGGGTCGGGCGTCTCGGGCAGGGAGGCCCACAGCGCCCCTGCGGTGGCGAAGCCCGCCAGGCACGAGGCGGCGCCGGCGCGCCAGGCGCCGCCCAGCAGGCCCGCCAGGGCCAGCGCCGCCAGCAGCGAGGTGGAAACTGCCAGCTCCAGGAACGAAAAGGTAGCGTGCTGCGCCGCCACGATCCCCGCTGAGAAAGCCGCCAGCGGGGCGACCAGCGGATACTTCATCCGGACGCCAGTTCGACGACGCTTTCAATATGAAACGTTTGCGGGAATAAATCAACCAGTTTCAGGGACAGGATCTGGAAGCCGGCCTCCACCAGGGGCCGTAGATCGCGGGCCAGGGTGGCCGGGTCGCACGACACAACCGTGAGGCGCCGAGGTCGCACCCGAGCCAGCGACGCCGTCACGGCTCGGCCCAGCCCGGCGCGCGGCGGATCGGCCAGCAGAAAATCGATCGGACCCGAGGAGCCTTCCAGGAACCGGTCCGCCGGGGCGTGATGCGCTTCGACGGTGACGCCGGCCCGGCGGGTGTTGAATTCCAGGTCCTCGATGGCGCTCGCCGAGGAATCCACCGCCAGAACCCGCTCAAAGCGGCCGGCCAGCGGCAAGCTGAACAATCCGACGCCGGCGTAAAGATCCACGGCTGTCTGGCCGGCGTGGTCCGCCAGCGCCAGTCCCGCCAGCCGGCCGGCCAGCAACCGGTTCACCTGAAAGAACGACCGGCTGCTGACGCGGTACAGGTTCCCGTCAACGGGGTATTCCAGGAAGCGCTCGCGGCGGAAGCCCTCCATCTCGGCGGCGCACCACTCGAAGAAGCGCCGGGCCACGGGCTGGGCGGACTCGAGCACCGTGAGCAGCAGGTCTTGCTCGTTGGTGAACAGCTCCAGCTCGCGCAGGAAATCGGGAAACTGGCGCCGGGGGCCCATCCGCAGCAACTCGCCGATGGCCCGGTTCAGCGCCGGCGAGCTGATGGGGCAGGCGTCGATGGGGCACAAGCGGTGAGAGCCGTGCTCGAAGTAGCCGATCTGGAACCGCGTTCCCTGCTTGCGCACCCGCAGTTGGGTGCGGTTCCGGTATCCCCAGGGATCCGCCGAGAGGATCTCGACCGGCTGGCTCCATTCGATCTTGCCCACTCGCGCCAGCGTTTCCAGCAGGATGTCCCGCTTCCACGCCAGTTGCTGGCTGTAGTCTATGTGCTGGTAATGACAGCCACCGCAGCGGGCAAACCAGGGGCAAGGGGCCTCCACCCGCCACGGGGACTTCGACTGCACCTCGACGGTGCGGGCCTGGATCAGGTCTGCGGATTCGATCTGGGCGGCCACCCGGGCCTGCTCTCCCGGCAGCACAAAAGGCGCCAGCACCACCCGTCCGGCGGCGCGCGCCAGGCCCCGCCCGCCGTAGACCAGTTTCTCGATCTCGACCTCGAACTCCATCCCCTGTACTGTAGAATGAAACCTTCATCGGCTGCCATGAAACCGCGCTTGTTCTCGGGGGTCCAGCCTTCGGGTAATCTGCACATCGGCAATTACCTGGGGGCGCTGAAAAACTGGGTCCGCCTGCAACACGACTACCAGAGCATCTTCGGCATCGTCGATCTGCACGCCATCACGGTCTACCAGGACCCGGCCGGGCTGAGGAAGAAGATCGACGAGATGGCGGCGCTGTTTCTGGCGGCGGGCATCGATCCGAAGCAGTCGATGATCTTCGCGCAGTCGTCGATGCCGGCCCACGTCGAGCTGGCCTGGGTGCTGACGTGCGTGGCGCCCTTCGGGTGGCTGGGCCGCATGACCCAGTTCAAGGCCAAGGCCGAACAGCAGGAGTCGGTGGGGAGCGGTCTCTTCCTGTACCCGGTGCTGATGGCGGCCGACATCCTGCTTTACCAGGCGGCGGTGGTGCCGGTGGGCGAGGACCAGTCGCAGCACCTGGAGCTGACGCGTGACATCGCCCAGCGTTTCAATTCGCTCTATGGCGAAACCTTCGTGGTGCCCGAGACGCGCCTGCCTGCCGTGGGCGCCCGCGTGATGGGCCTGGATGATCCCACCGTCAAGATGAGCAAGTCGGCCACCGGATCGTTCCACGCGGTGGGTTTGCTGGATCCTCCGGATCGCATCCGCAAGGTAATCGGCCGGGCCACCACCGACGCCCGGCCCGGCGTCGACTTCGCGGACCTCGGTCCTGGGGTCGCCAACCTGCTCGGCATCTTTCAAGCCTTCAGCGGCTGGAGCGACGACCAGATGCGCTCGCATTTCACGGGCATGCGGTACGCCGGGCTCAAGAAGGAAGTCGCCGACATGGTGGTGTCGTGCCTGGAGCCGATCCAGAGCCGGTATCGGGAGATCACCGGCGAGCCGGGCTATCTGGAAAAGGTGATGCGGGAGGGGGTGGAGCGGGCGGCGCCGATCGCCGAAGCCACGCTCCGGCTGGCAAAGGAAAGGACCGGCCTCTACACCTGATGCTGCCCCCGCCGGCCGCCTGGAGATGAACCACGCCCCCATCTCGGTGGCGGTCTACTACCGGCTGGTCCGGGACAACGCCCCGTTCCGGCGTCTCTGGCTGGCCCAGATCGTGAGCGAGCTGGGGGATTGGTTCTACTGGGTGGCGCTATGCGACCTGCTGCTGCGGCTGACCGGCTCGGCGCAGTTTGTGGGCCTGGCGGTGGTGGTGCAGGTGCTGCCGACGTTTTTCCTGGGGCCGACGGCGGGGGCCGTCAATGATCGCCTGAGCCGCCGGCGCGTGATGATCGCAGCCGACCTGGCGCGCACCGTCATCGTGCTGGGGATGCTGTTCATCCAGTCGCGCGAGCACCTCTGGGTGCTGTACCTGCTGCTGGCGGGCGAGGTGATCTCGGCGTCGTTCTTCGAGCCGGCGCGGACGGCGGTGATCCCCACCCTGGTCGCCGAGGAACAGGTGCTGGCGGCCAACGCGCTCTCCTCGGCCACCTGGTCGTTCAACCTGGCCGTGGGGGCGGGGGTGGGCGGGCTGGTGGTGCATTGGCTCGGCCGCGAGAGCGCTTTCCTGATCAACTCGCTGTCATTTCTGGCTTCGGCGGCCCTGATCGCGCGCACCCGTTTCGCCGAGCCGCACCTGGAAGGCCGCCCCAGCCAGCGCTGGGTCGAGATCCTCGGCGTCGAGCCGCTGGCCGAAGGGGTACGCTACGTCAAGGCCGATCCGCGGCTGGCCTCCCTGTTGTTTCTCAAGTTCGGCCTGGGGCTGCTGGGGGCCAACCTGGTGCTGCTGCCGCTGATGGGCCAGCGGGAGTTTCAGGTTTCAGGCGCCGAGGTGCTGGGCATGAGCACGCTGTTCATGTTTCGCGGCGTGGGGGCGCTGATCGGACCCTTTATCGGCGGGCGCCTGGCCGGCGCCAGCCAGGCGCGCATGCGCCTGGGAGTGCTGGCCGGTTTCCTGGCGGCGGGAATCTCCTACCTGTTGTTCAGCCAGGCCCCCACGCTGGCGCTGGCCTCGGCCTGCGTGATGGGGGCCCACGCCGGCGGCTCGGTGGTGTGGGTCTTCTCCACCACCCTGTTGCAGCTCAACAGCGAGGACCGCTTCCGCGGCCGGGTCTTCGCGGCCGACTTCGGCCTCCTGACCCTCACCATGGCCATCTCCGCCTTTGCGGTGAGCCTGGCGGTGGACCACGGCGTCGCCCCGCGCCTGGCCGCCGTGGCCTTGGGTTTGGTGATGTTCCTGCCGGCGGGGGCCTGGGCGGCGGCGCTGCGTTTGTGGAGGTAGCTTTTAGCGGACGGCCGCGCTACCGGGTCCGTTTTTTTGCAATCGGGTTGCTCCAACGGAGGCCCGGAAAGCGAGCGAAGTCGGCGTCAGTGGTCGCGATCTCCGCTCGGTACTCGATAGCCAGCGCCGCCAGGTGCGCATCCGTAGTTAGGTTGCCCGCCGTGCCGGCCCCCTGCAACAGACCAAAGACGAGTTCCGCGTGCCGGTCGCCGGGAACGACCACCCGGACGGTTGGCTGCTCCAGCCAGGATCGGGCCGCAGCCAACGCATCGCCGATAGGCAACGGCCTGGTCAGAATGCCACGTTGCGTTGCGATGCGGATGAATCCCAGGATGGCCGCCCAAGCCAGGCCGACGACATTACCGGCGTTGAGAACCTCCTCCCACCAGTCCCTGGCCGCCTCATGGCACGGGAAGTCGGAGTCGTAAGCGTGGACGAGAATGTTGACGTCGGGAATAATCATTGGCGCCGCTTAGCGGGCCTGGCCTTGGCCACAAAGGCCTGGGCTTCGAGTTCATCCGCTAGCTGGTTCAGCTTGTAGACATCGATGCCCGGCCGAAAGCCGAAGGAATGCGGGATCACCCGGAAACGCCTCCTTGGCTTGCTCTGCGGCTCCGCCGCCAGACCGCGCCGCAGGGCATCGTTGACAACCTGCTTCAAGGTTGTGTTCCGGTCGGCCAGGCGATCCCTCAGCCGCCGCGCTACGTCGGGATCGAGAGTGAGGGTGGTTCGCATAAGAGCATCATAGAATAATTTGAATCTGATGTCCAGTCATCGTGACCGCTCCCTGCGGTCGCGGCTCGGTAACTGCCTGCAAGCACAGGCGCCCGTTTCTGAGCCGCGACCGCAGGGAGCGGATTTCGCGAGCTGAACAAGCGAATCCCCAAAACGGAGCCCGCCGTTGACGCCGCCCAACAGTTACGACAGCAGCAGCTCCAGATCCTCGCGCTTCAAATCCCGGATCAGGCTGTTGTCGGCGCTGATGATGGCCGCCGCCAGGTCCCGCTTGGTGCTTTGCAGCTCCAGCACTTTCTCTTCGACCGTGTCGCGGGCGATGAGGCGGTAGGCGAAGACCTGCGCGGTTTGGCCGATGCGGTGGGTGCGGTCGATGGCCTGGGCTTCCACGGCCGGGTTCCACCAGGGGTCCAGAAGAAAGACGTAGTCGGCGGCCGTCAGGTTCAGCCCCAGCCCCCCGGCTTTCAAGCTGATGAGGAACAGGGGGCACTGGGGGTCGGTCTGGAAGCGTTCCACCCGTTGCTGGCGGTCGCGGGTTTTCCCGTCGAGGTATTCGTAGGTGACGTCCTGCTGGTCCAGGCGCTGGCGCACGATGCGCAGCAGGCTGGTGAACTGCGAGAATACCAGGGCCTTGTGGCCTTCGTCGAGGACCTCCCGGAGACGATACATCAGCAGGTCGAGCTTGGCGCTGGGCTCGGCGACGCGCTTGGGGTCGAGCAGCCCGGGATGGCAGGCCACCTGGCGCAGCCGCAGCAGCGCTTCCAGCACCTGAATCTTGGATTTCGCCAGCCCCTGGGTCGCAATCCGCCCGAGCAGCGCCTGGCGGTAGTGGTCGCGCAGCTCGTTGTAGAGCTTTCTTTGGAGCGGCTCCATCTCGCAGTAGATGGTCTGCTCGGTCTTGAGCGGCAGCTCGCGGGCCACTTGCTCTTTGGTGCGGCGCAGGATGAAGGGCCGCAGCGCCTGTGCCAGCAGGCGGCGCGTCTCCTCGGCCGGATTGCGCAAGGCCCCGCTGGCGAGCTGAAACACGCTGGCGGCGCCCAGCATCCCCGGGTTGAGGAACTCAAACAGGCTCCACAGCTCGCCGAGATGGTTTTCCACCGGCGTGCCGCTGAGGGCCAGCCGTTGCCGGCCCCGCAGCAGGCGCGCCGCCTTAGCCGACTCCGTGGCGGCGTTCTTGATGGCCTGGGCTTCGTCGAGCACCAGGTAGTCGAACTCGAAGTCTTGGAACAGCGCTGCATCGCGACGCAAGGTCCCGTAAGTGGTCAGAATGAGGTCGTAGCCGTCGAAGCCCTCGACCTTCCGCAGAGGGCCGGTGTGGTCCAGCACGCGCAGCGCCGGGGTGAACCGGGCCACCTCCTGCTTCCAGTTGAAGACCAGCGACTTGGGTACTACCACCAGGGATGGGCCGGCGTCGGTCCCGCCGTTGCCGGCAGCCCGCCGCTGGCGGCGAGTCTCGAGCAACGCCAGCACCTGGGCGGTTTTGCCGACACCCATATCGTCGGCCAGGCATCCGCCGAATCCGAACCGTTCCAGAAACTGCATCCACCCCAGGCCTTCGCACTGGTAGTCGCGAAGCTGTCCCGAAAAGCCGGCCGGCTGTTCGGCGGCGCCGACGCCTTCGAATTCTCGGAGCTGTTGCCGCAGGCGGGCAAACGTCTCGTCGCAGCGGGCTTCCGGTTGGGCGGCCAGCAGCGCGTCCAGCAACCCGGCCTGGCTGCGGCGGAAGCGAATGTGGTCGCCGCCAGGCGTCCCCAACCCCGCCAGGCCGCCAAAGCGGGCCAGCCATTCTTCGGGCAGCAGGCCATACCCGCCGTCGCCCAGGGCCACCAGGTTCTCGCCGCGGCGCAGGGCCTCCAGCAGCGCCGGCAGTTTCACGGTGGTGTCGCCGTACTCGGCCTCGCCGTGCAGCTCGAACCAGTCGACTCCCGAAGAGACCTCGACCCGGAAGGCCCCGGCCTTCCGGAAGGCGCGACCCTCGGCCTCCACGTGCCAGCCAGCCGCCAGCAGCGTCCGGGCCACGGCCGGAAGCTTGCCTGCCGGGACCTGCCAGGCCGGCGGACCCTCCCCCACAGAGTAGCTCTCGGTCCGCAGGCCGAGTCCCCGCAGTTGCTCGGCCGCCGCCCGCTCCGCGGCCAAGTCGCGGATCACGAAACGGCGCGACTCGGTTTGAAAGAAGCCCCGTCCCCTCTGGGCCGGCAGCACGCTGCGGCCCTCATAGTCGAACCACACCTCGGCGCGCAGTCGTCCCGGTTGCCGCTGGTAACCCTGGGGGGTTGAGATTCGCAGGCATGACCGGGGAGTCAAGGTGGCCTCTGACCAGCGCAACTCTTCGGGAACCTCCAGCGGCGGCGCGGCGGGGTGCTCCAGCAACGCTGCCAGCAGGTTGTCGGCATCCCGGACCGGCGCCTTGATGGGTCCGTTCTTGCAAAGGTGCGAGATCCAGGCGAAGTTCGTGGCGGGGTCGAGCGGCGCGATCCGGTCGCGCGTGAAGACCAGCCCGCCCTGCGTCAGCAGAACCGGGGCTTTCAAATCCATCGACTCCTCGCCGCGCCGCAGCACCCCGCCAGCCATCCAGGAGGCGCCTTCCCGCCACAACCGGAGCCGGAATTGCCATAGGCCTCCGGTATCCCACTCCACCGGCACGATCTCAGCGCTATCCGCCGCCAGCCGCAGATGACAGCGACCCGTGGCGCATATCCGGGGCATCGTGAGGCCAGCCAGGGCTTGGCCCAGTTGGTAGCTGACGGGAATGGTCCCGTATAGATTGGTGTCCACCCAGCCATAGTGCTGGCTGGCGCCGGTCATCAACCCGAAGATCTCCCGGTCCGCGCTCTCGGGCAGCGTGTTCAGTTGCCCTCGCACCATGCGCAGCTGCCTGAGCTTGCCCCACTGGCCATTGCGTCCGAGAGTCCGCGTCATCAGCTCCAGGATCAGCACGCCGGTAGAGATGGTGGCCGCAACGTTGATGACGTAGAGGATGCTGCGCCGCTCGGGCCAAGGGTCGCCGGGGCCGGTGACGCCGCGGGCGGCCTCGCCGATCATGGCAACCTGCTCGAGCCAAACGGGAGGCTTTCCGGCGGGCGCCGCTATGGGCTGTAAGAATTCGCCACCCGCCTCCAGGTCGACCAGGTCGCCTTCGGCTTCGCACCCCCGGGCCACGCGCCGGATGGGCCCCGCCTGGCGCAGGTTTCCCCGGGCTTCCGCCGCCAGGATGGTCGCCCAGAGATGCTTGCAGAGTCCTTGTTCGTGGAAATAGACGCAGTCACAATGCACTAGCAGCGTGCCGTCCTCGAACAACAGATCGACTTGGTAGGTCTGCGAGCCCAACACCTCGGCTCGGACGGCAACGTCGGCGCCGCGCAGGATCTGCACCCGTCCCCGTCGGTGATAGGAGACCCCTCGCTCCCGGACGGCGTACTCGAACTCGTTGGCGAGCTGGCGGGAGACGCTCATTCGATGACAGTAACACAGCGCGGCGCCGCCGAAGCCGAAACCGGCTGCCCGCCGTCGCGGGCCGCCGGGGCGAGGGGGCGACTGGTGCGACTGGGCGACGGGGGCGAGGGGCGAAGAACCTGCTATAATCCTCCTCAGGATGTTCCAACAGCTAAAATGCTGCTGTAGTGGCCCGACCTCGCGTCGGCGCATCTTCCGGTAGTCCGTCCGCGTCTGTAATCCTTTACACCACCGGTAGGGTTGGCGAAGGGAGGCCACATGTTTCGGGGCATCAAGGAACAGATTGACACCATCTTCAAGGAGGACCCGGCGGCCAGGAGCGTGCTGGAGGTGCTGCTGTGTTACCCGGGCCTGCACGCCATGGTGCTGCACCGGCTGGCTCACCGGATGTGGGAGTGGGGGGTGCCGCTGGCGCCGCGGTTGATCTCGCATTTCAGCCGGCTGCTGACGGGCATCGAGATCCACCCCGGGGCCCGGATTGGGCGGCGGTTCTTCATCGACCATGGCATGGGTGTGGTGATCGGCGAGACCACCGAGATCGGCGACGACGTGCTGCTGTACCAGGGCGTAACGCTGGGGGGCACCGGAGGCGGCCGGGGCAAGCGTCATCCCACGCTGGGCAACCACGTGGTGGTGGGCACCGGGGCCAAGGTGCTCGGCAACATCAGCCTGGGGGACCGCGTCAAGATCGGGGCCGGCTCGGTGGTGGTGCGCAGTGTGCCGCCGCGCTCGACGGTGGTGGGTGTTCCGGGGCGGGTGGTGGCCATCGACGGCGTCAGCGTCACCGACGGAGAAGATGATATGCTGGAACATGGCCGGCTGCCGGATCCGCTGGAGCAGGCCATCAGCGGCTTGCTGGAAAGGGTGGCGCAGCTGGAGTCGGAGTTGCGCTCCCTGCGGCAAACGGTCTCTCGCCCGGTATGATCCTGACCCTGACCGTGAATCCCTCCATAGATCATACGATCACTACCGATCGTATCAGTTATGAGGACCGGGTGTATGTCCGGTCCAGCTTCGAGCAGGCCGGCGGCAAGGGCATCAACGCCGCCATGGTCATCCACGGGTTGGGAGATGCGGTGCTGGCGCTGGCCACGGTGGGGGGCGGCACCGGAAAGCGCATGGCGGCGCTCCTGGGGGCCTCCGGCCTGCCGGTGAGCCTGATCCCCATCCGGCAGCCGGTGCGGCGCAACCTCACCATCAGCGATATGCAGGGCCTGACCATCAAGCTGGACGAAGCCGGGCCGGAGATCAGCCGGGCCGAAGAGAAGCGCATCGAAGCCGCCACCTTGAGCCGGCTGGAGGGGATCAGCTGGCTGCTGCTGTGTGGCAGCCTGCCCCCGGGCATGAGCGTGGACTTCTACGCCCGGCTGATCGGAGCGGCCCGCCAGAAGAACGTCAAGACGCTGCTCGACACCGGGGGCGAGGCGCTGCGCCTGGGCCTGGAGGCCTCCCCGACCCTGGTGAAGCCCAACCGCCAGGAAGCCGAGCGGCTGCTGGACCGCACCCTGCTGACCCGCCAACAGGCCGCCGAGGCCCTCCGGGAAATCGCCGCCATGGGACCGGAAAGCGTGGTGCTTTCGCTGGGAAGCGACGGGGCCCTGGGGGTCAACGGCCGGGCCAGCTACCACGCCATGGCCCCCGAGATTGAGCAGGCCTGCCCCATCGGGGCGGGCGACGCCCTGGCGGCCACTTGCGCCTGGGCATTGTCGCGCCACGAGCCGTTTCCCGAGGCCCTGCGCTGGGCGGTGGCGGCCGGCACCGCCGCCGCAGCCACCCCCGGCACCTCCTTCGGTTCCCTCAGCGAGACACAGCAGATGAGGCAACGGGTGCGGCTGGAAGAGATTTGACGAAAGCCTCCAGACCCGTCATCAACTGGCCCAGGCAGGCCTCCACGCCGCGGCTGATCTCCTCGACGACGGCTTTGACGTCGCCCTGCGACACCGGTCCATTGTGCGAGGCCGTCCCGCTCCAGACCACGCGGTTGGTCTTGACCTCCACGGCCTCGGCCGTCAGCTCCACCCGAACGGCTACGGCCCCCGGGCTGTCGATTTCCTCGAGGCGCTCCAGCCGCCCCCGAATCAGGTAGTCCGCCTTGGTGCGGCCGTCAAACAGCAACACCCCCGCAAAGAAGCGCTGGCCGCGCAACCTTTCCACCAGCAGCGAGGTCACGATGGAGGCCGGCCGCTCCGCCCACCGATGATACTCGTAATAGCCCACCTCCACCGGCGACGGCCGGAAGAGGATGCGGTCCTGCTCCAGTTGTCCGGGCGCCCGCAGCGGCATCACCGCCGCGGTGTACGGGACCGGCTCGCGCGGCAGTGGCGCCGCCGCCGGCAGTTGGATCATGTAATGCCGGGTAGACGGAATCGATCCGCCGCACCCCGTGCACAGAACCACCACCGCCAGCCACCAGCCGCTTCTCATCGCTCGTTCCCCGGTTTCGTATTCTACCTGTTTCCGCCGGTTTGGTGGGGGCTCGGAGCGGCCCACGGCATGGCCCCAGGTGGCGGACGCGTTGTCCCCCGCAATTGTCATCCCGAGCGCAATTGTCATCCCGAGCGCAGCGAGGGATCTGCTGTGGCGCCGGGGCGAAAGCAGATCCCTCGCTGCGCTCGGGATGACACCGGCTGCGCTCGGGATGACAGAGGCGCCGGCTTGCTTATGTCGCGCACCCTGCTGACGGCTTGCGGCGGAGCCGGGCCGTGTTATAAAGGTAGGAAAGGCCCCGCCACGGTAGCTCAGCTGGTAGAGCAGCGGTTTCGTAAACCGCAGGTCGTCGGTTCAAGTCCGACCCGTGGCTCCAATCTTTCAATGACTTACGGCGTTCACACTTGGCGGTTTCAGGCATTTTGCTAACCGTTTGCTAACGCGCCGAAATCAGGCGACCGTAGGACGTTCCTTCTCCAGTGCGTACCGGAGTGCCGCATCGACCTTGCGGGCGGCCTCCTGTTGGATGCCTGGAAGCAGGTGACCGTACACGTCAAGAGTGAAGGCACAGGTAGCGTGTCCCAGACGTTCCGAGATGGCCTTGACGTGGATACCGGCCTTGAGTAGCTGGGAGGCGTGGCCGTGCCGCAGGTCGTGGTACCGGAGGCTCTTCAGTCCGATCAGCCGGGCGAACTTGGAGAACGCCGGGCTGAAGCTCTCAGGCCTCCACAGCGAGCCATCCTCATGGCAGCATACCAGGTCAAGGTCCTGATAGGACTCTCCGAGCAGTTCCTTCTGTTTCCTCTCCTCGCCCCGGTGAAGCTTGAGGGCTTCGACGGCCAGGGCGGGGAGGTCGATCCGGCGTACTCGACCGTTCTTCGGTTCCTTGAAGCTGAGCCCCTCCGGGGTTTGCTGGAGAGACCGGCGAACCATCAGGACTCCGGTTTCAAGATCCAGGTCCGACCAGCGGATCGCCAGTATCTCTCCACGGCGGGCGCCCGTGCAGACTGCCAGGACAGCAGGAATGTACAGCGGTGTCCCTTCCGCCATGGCGAGCAGGCGGGCCGCTTGGCTCTCATCCGGGGCGTTCACTTCCTTCCGGCGAGGCCGCGGCGGTTCGACGCGATCGACGGGGTTTGTCACCAGCAGTTGCCAGCGGACGGCGCGGTGCAAGGCGTCATGCAGGACCCGGTGGTGGTGCAGTACGGTCTGCTCGGAGAGTCCGCGTTTCTCTTCCGGGGGATTCTTTGGGCCTTTGGGTAGGCGGCCGGCTTCCAGGGCGTGCGTATAGTAGCTCTGGATGTTGAGCGGCTGGAGCTTGTTGAGCGGATACGCTCCGAGAGCCGGAACAAGGTGGAGTCTTACGATTTCCTGGTAGCGGTGGAATGTCTTGGCTCCCACGTTCGTCTTGGCATAGTCGGCAAGCCACTTCTCCAGGTAGTCTCTTACGGTGAGCTTGGTTGGATCAACATAGCAGCCCGTGTCCAGCGAGTGCAGCAGGCGGGTCAGTTCCCGCTGGGCGTCTTTCTTGTTGCCGGCGACGGTGTACCACTTCTGGCGCCGTTTTCCGGTGATCGGATCGCGGCCAAGCTCGATCACAGCCGACCATGAGCATGGACTACGTTTGATAAGTGAGCCTTTCATGTTTTGACCCATCCTTTGACCGTTTCAGGTTGTGTGTCTAACTTCTTGGCGATCTGGCGAATTGGGACGCGCTGGGCGAAAAGCCGGCGAGCTTCCGCGATTTTCTTGCGGTGGGCGGCCGCCTTGCACGACGGCGAGCAAAAGACACGGTCAGTCCTGCTCTCGTGCGGCGACACGTCGAACCATTTCCGGCATTCTGGGCAGCGCCGGTAATCCTTGTCGCCATCGACCGCCTTTGCGAATTGCAGCCACAGGCAGCCGATTAGGCTGGTAGGGACAACGTGGAGGCCGAGCTGGGTATAGTTCGGGTCCCACAGCAAACGCACCGTCACCCCGTGGCCTGCGAGCTTTCGGTTGATTCTGCCCTGCAGAAAGGAACGTGCGGGTCCCACCAAATCACCAGGGGGGAACCTGGACAGCATCTCGGGGTTATGATTCTCAGACGCGATCCACGCTGAGCTGCCGTCCCAGGGCGGCCGCGCGCCCGAAACGCGAGGCCCTTCATAGCGAACCCCCCGCGAGCCGTCCCACTTGATGCGTTCTGCAAGTTGCGTAGCGACCTGTCCCCGGGTCCTGTCCCGGAGGTCCACTAGTTCACGCATCGTGACAATCTCGCTCACCCACAGTCCGAAAAGTTCTCCCGAGCCAAGCCCCTCTTGCACGGCGATGCAGGCGGCCGCCGTACCTCCGAGGGATCCGTAGCGGTTTGCGAATCCCAAAATGCCCTTCTCGGTGGGCTGGGTTTCGGAAAAATCTCGGAACAACCCGCTTTGCAGGAGAGGGTTGTACGTACGCCTCATGTAGTGCTGCCCGGACGCAACGCCGTCGGACAGAAACAGCCCTGACTGCTTCGAGACGGTCTCTGTCTTGACCCACTGGAAGCCACTCTCCGGAACGGACCAAAGAAAAAAGCTCAATTCGTCAGCCATAGGATTACGGATATAGTACGCCAGTATACGATAGTACGGATTGCTTGTCAAGAGACGTATCAGTTAAAATCCACGTTATGGAGACACTAACAATCACGATTGACGAGGCCGCGCGGCTCCTTGGGATCGGTCGCAATCTCGCGTACCAGGCGGCGCGCACGGGCTCTCTCGCGTCAGTACCAGTTATCCGCGTGGGCAAGCGACTGCTCGTGCCGAGGG
>Ga0247727_10002417_pt1 | contig 42755 bp, 49 predicted proteins | sample WisWelCaveWW1625_FD_202498 | JGI IMG/M metagenome (GOLD analysis project Ga0247727, IMG submission 202498) | Biofilm microbial communities from Wishing Well Cave, Virginia, United States - WW16-25 | ecosystem: Environmental > Aquatic > Deep subsurface > Groundwater > Cave microbial mat | place...
GGGGGGCTGCCGATGAACGCCGCTGAGTTGATCCTCAAGGTGCCGAACGGTATCAGGCGCGGCTACGCCGCTGAGATCATCGCCGCTGCGTACATCATGGGCCAGGGTTGGAACGTCGCTTTCACCGCTGCGGGGTGCGTGTTCGACCTGATCTGTGAGAAGGACGGACAGACGGCGACGGTGCAAGTCAAGCTGTCTTGGAACAAGGACACGAGCAACCCGCTGGTGTCGCTGACGACGGACAAGAAGCATTACAAGGCTGGCGCGTTCGACACATACTGCTTTGTGATTCCTAACGACGAGGATGGCTCGGTCGATGTGTGCTTCATGCCCCTTGACGACCTGGACGGCCGCACAAACAGGAGAGTGGACGATGAAGTTCGCGCTAACAACGTCCTCTAGGAAGGTGCGGCTAGACCTCGAACCGTGGGAACTAATCGCGTTGAACCCGTTGACGCACTGGTGCTTCGAGTGCAAGGCGATGCAACCCCACGAGCACGACGAAAAGCGCAATAGGTTCTTCTGCAAGCACTGCGGGTGTGTGCTACTCGTGCAGCAGCTTATCATCGAGGGACTGCTAAGCGAGAGCAAGTACCGTGGGATCGAGGGCGCATGATTTTCGAACTCCTAACGTGGGCGGTACTTCCGGTGTTAGCCTTCCATATCGTGCTTGACTTGTTCGACAAGCACCAGCATGGTAGCGGGTTTCACGACAATGTGAGCATCTTAGCCTACGTGGTACTGGCCTTGCATTTCGGACTCGACATTGTGGGGGTGATGCGATGAACGAGACAAGCGGTGTCTTTCACCTGTGCGAAGGCATGAACCGCATGACAGACCCGCCGCCGTACTACTACTTGCATGACGACGCACTAGACACGGCGACGGGCGAGCGCTTCCGCATGGTGATGCTGGCAATCGCAGGACAGTTCTCATACGTCGCCATCCAGGTTGACTACTGCGCGTGGTGCGGGGTGCAGTTGACGGCACACACACGAGCGCGCACCGCTGCCATCCTAAGTGAAGGCGAGGCGTACAAGCTGTACCGCAAGCGCCATGTCAAGGCGGGTGTGCAGACAATGCCGCTCGGTATCGAGGAGTGGCGCACGGCGACGCGCGAGTACGACGAGACGTTGATGCTCGTGAAGTACGCCAAGCCCGAACACACACCGACGCTGGTGGCTTGTGCCAAGGCGTTGTGGAAGCAGCTAGGTCTTGACACGGACGTTACAGAAGGAGATTCGCATGTTGACAATCATGGTGACAGGGAGCCACAGCCTGACGGCGGCTGAAAGGGAGTGGACGGAGACGACGATGGCCAACATCTTTCGCCGCTATCGACCCGCCGCAGCGCGCCTGATCCACGGGTACGCCCATGGTGTGGATCGAGCGGCCAAGAAGGCGGCAGAGCGGCTCAAGTTTGCGCGCATCGAGGGCTTCAACCCTGATTGGGACGGCCCGTACAAGCGCGGCGCAGGAATCGCCCGCAACGCCGAAATGGTGCGCGAACTGAACAGGGCCAAGGCGCAGGGCGACGACACGCTGGTAATCGCTGTGTTCCCGAAGGGTGTGATCACCAACGGCACAAAAGACTCCTGCCACCGTGCTGTCAGTAACGGTCACAGGGTCGAGGTGTATGGCCTTGACGACTACGCTACACTTTTAACGGGGATGCTCGACTTCGAACTCGACACGAGCATGATCCTCTGCGTCCCCCGCGCCTTGATTCGCAAGGCTAACGCAGCTAGCTAGCGAGCTAAGCTCTACACATACAAGCAAGCTAGTTAGCTTAGCTAAGCGAGCTAGTTAGCTGAGGGTAACACATCTGTCAAGGGGAAGCTAGCGTAGCTAGCTAGAAGGAGTGAGCATGGACTTCAAGTCGGAGATTGCGAACCTCAACAATCAAATTGAGGAGAAGCAGTCGAAGCGAAAGGGCGTAGAGGCTGACTTGTATCAGGCGAAGCAGCGTCTTGCGAATGAGGAAGCAACGGTTCGCCGCCTGAATGTGGTTTGCCTAGGCTACAGTGAAGCCATCAACAAGCTGGCGACTGCGCGCGATGCGCTTGCGGCACTGGATGTTGCACACCCACCTGTGGTGGCACGTCGGCCTCGCGAGGTGACTCCCGAAATTGCGGAGACGCACACATACGAAGTGGTGGACACGGACGATTTCCGAGGCCGCAGCGGTTGGTACGAGATCGAGACGGTGTACGTTGACAAGCGGTTCTTCGTGTACCGCTGCGACTGCCCGAAGTTCCGCTTCACGGGGGGTGAGGTAGCAAATGGCAAGACGTGCAAGCACATCGACTCGTTCACGCAAGGCCGCACCCGAAGCACCGCCCAAGCCACGGCGCGCGTCGCGGCGCGTCGCAAGGGCTTCCGACCAAGCGCCAACGCAGACTTCCGAGGCGGCTACACCTTCCATTACAGTTAGGAACCCGTCGCCTCTGGCGGAAGCACTCGCCAAGCTAGAGGCTGACCAGTCCTTCCGAAATCGGGACGGGTTCAGCATCAGCGGCATCGGTAACTGTGCCGCACAGCAGTTGTTCGGTATCTCGGGCTTCTCACGGGGCAACCCGCCGCCTGGACGGACGCTGCTGACGTGGCGGCTAGGGAACCTGATCGAGCAGGAGTTGTATTACCTGATCGAACAGGTCGCTGGCTACACCATCGTCGGGAAGCAGAAGCAGCTTGTCGGTAGTGGCCCGCCGAGAGAGGGACACACCGACGGGTTCATCCTGATGAATGACAAGCTGTGGCTGTTCGATGCTAAGTCTGCCAACTCCCGCTCGTTTGACGAGTGGCTGGCGGCAGCGGGTGAGAGCAAGTGGTCGGTGATGAAGTCAGGCTTCGCCAGCTTCGACCCGATCAACATCCACGACCAGTCGTACCGTGCGGTGCGTCAGGTATACGAGTCCTACTTCACGCAGGCGCTAGGATACCTTGAGCTAATCAACAACCGCGAGGAGTACCAGTCGTACCGCATCGACAACATGGCCGACGTGCCAGAGGCGCTGGCCGCAGCCGCCATCGACGGTGCGGTGCCAATCGCCACTGAGGGCATGTACTTCTACGTGTACAGCAAGGACGACAGCAGGCTGTACGAGGAGTTCGTGCCTTACGACGGCAGCTACGTCGAAGAACGACTCCGCATGTTGGCAGAAAGTTACGAGCGCGTTGCCCCCATGCTCCCTGCCGACACCGCCGAGAAGCAGGACGAACTGATCGCCGTCATTCAGGAGTACAGGGAAGTACCGCTCAAGGAAGATGGCGACAAGCACTGGAAGTGTGTACGCTGTCCGTTCGTGGAAGTGTGCCGCCCTTGACACAGCGTTGTTGAATGTGCTAAGATTTCAACAGAGGTATCAAGCATGTTCGACAGGAAGGCATACAATCAAGCATGGTACAGGGTGCATAAGGCAGAGAGGCTACCTCGTGTCATGCAAAGGATTCGAGACAACAAACTCAAGGCCATCGCCTACAAGGGCGGGAAGTGTCTCGATTGTGGGTTTGACGACCTTACACGGCCAGAAGTTTTCCAGTTCGACCATCTTCCCGAACTAGGAAAGACGTGTAACGTGGGCAATATGCTTGGCTACGCTTGGGCGAAGGTCACAGCAGAGTTGGACAAGTGTGAGTTGGTATGTGCCAACTGCCACGCAACAAGGACGAAGGCAAGGAGCAACTGATGTTCTCGACCAAGGTGTATTTCAATGTCGTCGTGTCGGGCGACAAGTTCGCAGGCGAGACGACCATTAGCGCCGACGACAGCAAGACGTATCAGGAAGCCATGAGCGACTTCCTTTCGACTCTCGCTGCCAAGCTGGACGAATCGGGCGAGCCGCTGTTCGTCACGTTCGAGCCGCGCGGCATCGCAGGGGTGCCAGCGCCCGCAGGCAAGCCGCTTGAGCCAGCGCCCGCTGCGCTGAACCTCCCGAACTGCCCGTTCCACGGCGTTCCCGTGAAGCAGAAGAACGGTCGGAACGGCGTGTTCTACTCGTGCAGCGAGCGAAAGGCGGACGGCGGCTATTGCAACTGGAAGCCTGCTGAGGCGAAGTAGATGGAGAGCGAGAGAATCTTTCGTATTCCCCCGCTGCAACCCACCTACGTCGCACACCCCGGCAACATGGACGCGGACGAAGCGTTCGCCATCGTGTTCCGTGGGCCAGAGGAAGGGTTCACAACAGACAAAGGTTACTTCATCAACGACGCACACATCGTAGCCCGCCTGCTAGCGTGGCTCACCTCCCAGGTGTGGCAAGATGCGTTCGCCGCTGAGTTTCAGCGAGCATGTGCTGAGGTCGAGGCCGATTCTGACGGGATCGATGCTGCCGATCTTTCGGAGTTTCTTGGCGGGCCTGTGCCTACGGCTGCCATCGAGCTTCATCAAACTGTGAGGGTGTCAGGGGTACAGGAGTCGTAGCTGGCGATAGGTGGAAGGGTACGCGGATGCAACCCCCCGTGATACCACCGACTCGCCAGAGGAATTATCGCCCACCGCTTGCAACGCACCGACAATGAAGAAGGTCGGCGGGTGTGGCATGGATGCCCACCCAGGTCATGCCAACAGAGACGAGTAGCGGATGATTGAAACGGGGTACAGGCTGCGGGGTGCGAGTCCTAGCGGGTAGCAAGCATGGACTAGGACGCAAAGGCGTAGGATGGCCAACAGGGGGATTACGGCATAGAACAGAAGGCGAGATACACTGGCCCTTGACAGCCCCTCACGAAATGTGCTAACATACATAGGTGGCCAGACAGATAGGCACGAATGCGCGCTGTTGCCGATACTGAGTAACCACAATCGCGCTTTCGAAGTGTATTGGATTGCACACTCGCCTGTCACGCGAGAAGCAGCGGGTTCGATCCCCGTCGATAGCGCCAGCGGAGTCCATTGGATGGTGGCGAAACTCCAAATCTCGCCTTCGTGGGTTCGATTCCTACACGCCGTGCCAGCAGAATTGGTGGAATTGGCAGACACACTGGTCTTAGAAACCAGCGCCGCAAGGCATACGGGTTCGACTCCTGTATTCTGTACCAGCTTCGTTCGTCTAGTGGTTAGGACGCCACCCTCTCAAGGTGGCGACAGCGGTTCAACTCCGCTACGAAGTACCAGCTTCTCTAGCTCGAAGGCAGAGCAGTTGCTTTACACGCAATTGGGTGCGGGTTCGATTCCTGCGAGAAGTACCAGCACACGTAGCTCAGATGGTTAGAGCACCGATCTGATACATCGGGGGTCGCACGTTCGAGTCGTGCCGAGTGTACCACAGAGTGAAGTGTTACGGCAGCACAGGTGGTTTGGGGCCATCGGGACGGGGTTCAATTCCTCGTACTCTGACCAGCATCGTTGGGCTAGCGGCAGACCGTGACGTTGCCAACGTCGAGGCGCGTGTTCGATTCACGCACGATGCACCACGGGGGATTAGGCTATCAGGGAAACCATCTGCCTTGCAAGCAGAATTGCGGAGTTCGAGTCTCCGATTCTCCACCACACTCCATTCGTTCAATGGTAGGATACGCGGTTGTTACCCGTAGGATCAGGGTTCGAATCCTTGATGGAGTGCCAGTTCCTTTAGCGCAGTTGGATAGCGCGCGACCCCGCGAAGGTCGAGGTCAGTGGTTCGAGTCCACTAAGGAATACCAGCTTCGGAAGCTCAATTGGCAGAGCAGGCGGCTCTTACCCGTCCGGTTGCGAGTTCGACTCTCGCCCGTAGCACCAGGAAGATTGGCAGAGTGGCCGATCGCAGCAGTTTGCTAAACTGTAGCCCGTGAATTCGGGCCAGGGGTTCGAATCCTCTATCTTCCGCCACTGTTCGTTCGTCTAACGGTAGGACGCGGGCCTCTGAACCCCGAAATCATGGTTCGAATCCATGAGGAACAGCCAGGATCATTCGTCTAACGGTAGGACGCGGGCCTTTCAAACCCGCAACCGGAGTTCGACTCTCCGATGATCTACCAGCCTTCGCTCAAGGCGAGCGCCGTCCCTCGTAAAGACGGCTTGAGAGTTCGATTCTCTCCGATGGCCCCACGGGTCTTTACATGGCTGTCCTTGCTAGCGGGGGCTGGTTCGATTCCAGTAATGAGACTCATCACGGAACGTCTAACATTGGCGTGTGCAACCGTCTTGAAAACGGCAGGGTGTGAAAGCCTTGAGGGTTCGATTCCTTCACGTTCCGCCAGCGAGTTTAGTGTAGCGGCTATCACGCCTGCCTTCCAAGCAGGAAACCGGAGTCCGATCCTCCGATCTCGCACCACTGAGGGTTCGTCTAATGGTAGGACGGGAGCCTTTGAAACTCCCTACCTGGGTTCGAATCCTAGACCCTCAGCCAGCCATGCTAGTGACAACGGCTAGCACAGGGACTTGGTAAGTCTCAAGACTGAGTTCGATTCTCAGGCGTGGCTCCACGGCAACGTAGCCCAACGGCAGAGGCAACGGCTTCAAAACCCGTACAGGTGCCAGTTCGAATCTGGCGGTTGCTACCACTGCGGAGTGGTGCTCTGGTGAGCACATCAGATTCATAACCTGACAAGGCGAGTTCGATCCTCGTCTCCGCTACCAGCCCTCGCGCACGGTGCGTGCAGCCCCTTGTAAGGGCAGCCACAGAGTTCGACTCTCTGCGATGGCTCCACGGTGTTGATAGTGTACTGGTTGTGCATGGTAGGCTGTGAACCTGCTGGTACGAGTTCGATCCTCGTTCATCACCCCACTGTCGGTAGAGTTCTGGCGGAACGACGCGGACTGTAAACCCGCTCAAGCGTGGTTCGATCCCACGACGACAGACCAGACGCGATAGCTCAGTTGGTAGAGCGTTCGGTTGAAACCCGAAAGGTCGGCGGTTCGAGTCCGCCTCAAGTCACCAGCATCCTTAGCTCAGTGGATAGAGCGGCGCGCTTCGAACGCGAAGGTCGGGGGTTCGAATCCTCTAGGGTGTTCCAGCATCGTTCGTCTTGGATGGCGTAGCAGTGTTCTAAGCTGCGAGGGTGGGTTCGAATCCTACACGGTGTACCACGGGGGCAGACGGGTTCGACAGCGACGCAGAACCGCACGTCGGAGTGTTGCTGGACAGGAGTTCGACTCTCCTTGCTTCCACCACGGCGCTTTAGCCAAGCGACTAAGGCTCCTGTCTGCAAAACAGGGATCGTGAGTTTGATTCTCACAAGCGCCTCCATATGAAACAACCCCGCCACCCGCTGGCATGAGCCAGAAATGGGAGCGGGATTGTCGTTGTTCGAAAGGATCGCCATGAGATTCAGCGACACAATCGATCCCACCTGCTTGTTCCACGGAAAGCGCCGCAGCGAGCATCAGTGTATCGTGTGCTGCATCTGCTTCGAGACGCTGACGCTGGATGAATGCAACGTGCGCCCTGACGGGGAGAAGGAAGATGTGTGCGTTCGGTGCGCCGAGCAAGAGCGCGCCTTCCACTCGCTAGTCTAGGGAGCCTTGACAAGCGAGGTATAGTCAAGTGAGAGAGGAGAGTGAACGTGGAGTTTCAAGAAGGTACTCCGCACCTGTTCTCCCTAGCCGAGGTTGCGCGGAAGCACGGGGGCGAACTCGTGCGGCGCGCTCAGAACGTCACTGAGCGATACGGTATCGGCACGGGATGGCAGGAGCTAGACAACCTTCTGCGCGGCGGTGGCTTGCTCCCAGGACTGCTCTATGTCGTCGGCGGACGCCCAGGCATGGGCAAAACCACCTTCATGCAGAACCTTGCTGTCAACATTGCGCGGCAAGGCACACCAGTAGCCGTGTTCTCATTGGAGTTGTCGGCTGCGCGCCTACTGGAACGCCTAGCGTACCAAGAGGCGGGCATCGACTACGCCTACCACTACCGCAACCAGATGCCTATGAGTGAGGCTCAGGTGCAGTTGTTCGCGGAGACGTTGCGCGGACTGGCCAAGCTCCCCATCTACGTGCAGGACACAGCGGGCATGACGCCCAACATGATCGCGCAGACGATGCACAAGCACCGTGACCTACACGGGTTGAAGGTGATGTTCATCGACTACCTTCACATCATGCGACCGGACGGCAAGATTTGGGGTGGTGGACGTGAGAGGGAGATCGGTACGATGGTCGAGGTCGTGCGAGACACAGCGAAGATGCTCCACGTAGCGTGTGTACTGGCCAGCCAGTTGAACCGCGCGGGTGAGGAGAAGCCGCCGTTCATTCCCGCACTACAGAACCTCAGAGACAGCGGCAGCATCGAGCAAGTGGCCTACGCCGTGCTCGCGCTGTACCGTCAGGACTACTACATCCTCAACGGGCAGATGCCTGCGGACGACGACGGCAACTTGCCACCGCTGAACGAGAGCATGGACGTTGTGGTGCTCAAGCAACAGGACGGGCCTATGGGTACGGCCCACTTGAAGTTCATCGACGGTACGGGAAAGGTGGGGAACTGGTGAGCAGAGACGACACCATCAGCCTCGCCATCAGGCGACTGATTCGTGCGAAGTCCCAACTGTGGGACGCGCAAGAGAATCTTCGTCGGTGCCGAGACGCGGACGCCAAGCGAGCGGTGTCCTACGCGCTCGACCAACTCGACGTATCGGTGAGGCAGTTGCGAAAGGCATTCAAGGTATGAGTTGGTTTACCGATGTACTGAACTTCCACGGTAAGATGCGCTCGCCGATTGGCGAGGGCATGACCGTGAAGGTGCTGCGTCGCAGGCGCGCACTGATGGACGAGGAGTGGAAGGAAGTTTGCCACGCGTTCTCGGACTACGAGCGGTACAGCACGTCGCGCTACTTCACCAAGAGCGCGGCCATCACCGAGAACTACCTCAAGCAAATCTGCGCCGAGTTGGTTGACCTGATGTACGTCACGCTCGGCACGTTCGCTGAGGCGGGCATCGATCCGAAGCCCGTGTGGGACGCAGTTCACGCCGCCAATATGGAAAAGGAACCGCATCCTGACGGCGGCAAGCCAGTCAAAGGGGAAAAATGGCAGAAGCCCAACATCGTGTTGTTTTCCATCCCAATCCTACCACAGCGTATTGCGGGCTTCGACCCAAACCAAGGGGGCATACAATCAAGGGGTGCCCTGCCTGCCGGAAGGGTCACGCAGGCTATTGGGCAGCCGTTAGAGCGCAGTCCGCAGCCGCGCACCCAGGTTGGCCGCGCAAGCGACACCCTACCAGAGAGGAAGTCGAACAGCGGCTTAGGCAACTGCTATCTTTGCGGCAAGCCACGAACAGCGGGCGGCGGTTGCGAGGGCAACTGCTAGAAAGGGAACATGGACTACGAATTGTTCGGATGGCTCGGCCTACTACTTATCCACGGCAGTAGAATCCCACAACTGATCCACATGCTAGCTAGCAAGCGAGCCACTGGCCTCTCGCTCAGCGGTACGGCAGCGATAGAGGCGGGGCTAGCTAGCTATCTCGTGTACGCCATCGTGCGGCACGACCGAGTGTTCATCGCCAGCAACCTGATCGGCTTCGCGCTGCAAGGGTTCGTGCTGTACCTGAACTGGCTGTGGCGAGAACGGAAGCAGCCGATTGCAACCAGCGACGGCGACTTCTATTGGCGAGAAGGCAAGTTGCACAGGGGGCGACCGTGAGGACACCAGCATTCGCACTTGAGAACGACGCCTACTACCTGACCATGTTCGAGCGCGAGGCGCAGGATATGGTGGCGCTGGTCACATCGAAGCGCAAGGACTACGGCAGCAGCATGGGGTTCCACGGGCCGAAGGGCATCGTGCCACGTATCGCTGACAAGTTCTTCCGCCTCGACAACCTAGTGTGGTCGGACGGCAAGCCGAAGTTCGAGAGCGCCATCGACACATGCAGGGACTTGGCGGTGTACGCCCTGTCACTGGCAGTCGCGTTGCAGTACGAGGCAGACAATGTGGGCGAAGCAAACATCAAGCGGCCTACAGCTAGCGTTCCCGACTCTGGTTCCCCTGCTCCACTATCGGAGTCCTGCTGAGCGGGAGCCGAGTGGCCAGACATTCGCGTGTGAGTGGTACGCGCAACCCGTGATGAAGGAACTGAGCGCGGCGGACGTGCTCCTGATTGAAGGGACGATTCCATGAGCAGCCCGAAGCGACCAACCTGGGTAGCGTTCGACGTAGAGAGCGAGCGCCTATCTCACGAAGTGCAGGGCGGATGGGACAACCCGTTCGGGTTCGGCTTCACGGTCGGATGCACCACGGACAACGACGGCATCAAGCGCGCATTCAGTTCGCACAACAGTAGCGACGCTCGCCAGCGGTTGCTTGAGTACCTAATGAAGTACGACCGAGTAGTCAACTTCAACGGGCTGCGCTTTGACAACCCCGTGATTGCGGGTGACACGCCAGACAAGCTGGCCCACCTGAACGAGCGCACGTTCGACGTGAAGGTGCTGATGGAGAAGGCTTGCGGCATCAACGACAAGTACGGGCCACACATCATCAGCCTCGTGAGCACAGCGCGCCCGACCATCGACGCGGAGAAGTCCGCTGGTTACGAGGATGGACGAGAAGCAGTGAAGCGGTGGCGTCGTGGCGACTTCGATAGCGTCGTCCACTACTGCCAGAACGACGCCGATATGACGGCGGACGTGTACGCCTTCGGACTCAAGCACGGGTTCGTGCTGTTCGAGCCGTCGCGCTTTCCGCTAGAGTTCAACGGGCGCGCGAACACAAGCGCACCCGCCGTGCAACTGGTAGCGAGGGTGCAAGCACTGTGGAGAACGAACGACTAGAGTTCCGCTTCTCAATGCCCGACTCTGGCCTTGGCACGAACCATCGCCGCCGACTGCATTGGGGGGCCATCAACGAACTGACCGAGAAGTGGAAGGCAGTTCACAAGCAGGAGCTACTGGCACAATGTCCGACACTCCCATTTTTCGACTACGCCCTAGTGGAGATCGAGCAAATCCTGCCGAACTTTCGCAGCGTGACGGACAACGACAACCTGACGGGCAAGACCAAGACATTGCTGGACGCAATGACGGAGTGCGGGATGTGGGAGGACGATTCACCTTCGCACGTCGAGATCGCAATCCGAGCGCGGCAGCAGAAGGGGGCGGAAGCGTACCTACGGGTGCTCGTTCAGCCTTGGACGAGGCCCGAACCGTTGGAGCCGTTGTCCGGTGGTGGCAAGAGCGGCAAGTCCAGATCATCCCCGCGAAGCGGCAAGAAAAGTTCCCGTCCCTCGAATGGCGCGGCTACGCCTACGGGGAACCCCTGGGTTTTGAAGCGACGGTAGCCCTGTTCGGAGGCGCAGATGAACCAGCAGATGCCTACAACTACGCCGTTCTCGGTGGGTCTACATCTGACGGGCTGGTTGTTATCGACTGGGACGACAGAGCACGGGCTTTGGAGAACTCAGTTGACACTCTTACTGTGGACACAGGGAAGGGTCGTCACTACTACGTTCGAGTTCGAACTGGAACCGCAGTCGGAAACCGTAGCTTTCCTAGAGCGCGTCTTGACATTAGGGGTAGCGGGGGAATTGCCATTGCGCCGCCTTCTAAGCACCCTTCGGGAGCTATGTACGCATTGGGGAGCGACCAGCCAATCCGTGAAGTCACCCAGGATTGGTTCGATTCCTACCTCGCGGTTGCCCTCGCTCGATATGGCGAAGTCAATCAGCGGGCTGACGGACACAGCGCTCGTGAGCAAGGATGGTTCGGAACGACGTTCACGGAAGCCTGCCCGCAAGGTGGCAGGGACAACACGGCGACGGCGCTCGTCGGCAGGCTCCTAAACGGCTTGCATCCTAACGACGTGCGCGCTATCATGTACGTGTGGGCGGAATACAAGTGCGACCCACCACTGCCGCGCCAGGACATTGACCGTATCGTGTCCTCGCTCGAAAGAAAGCGAAGGTTTGACAACGAGGTTTCAACAGCGAGCGACGCTGCCACGCAGTCCGTGGCAAACGAACCACCCATCGACACAGGGCCAGAGGACGAGTGGTTCAAAGACCTTGTTCCCCCCACGTGCCCGACTGATTCGGACGCTGGCGGAAGCGAAGGAAGTTGACCTCAGCACAGCCGACGTGTGGGACTACGAGACGACGGGCCTGTACCACTGGCTTGACAAATGGTACGCGCTCGCCGCACTGATTGACGACGTTCCATACGTGTTCGTAGAGGAAGCACTTGAGTACGCGAGGGCTGCGTTGCAGCGCAACATCGGAGACGAGGCCAGCGTTGTCATTGCGTACAACGCGAAGTTTGAACTCCACTTCACGTCACGCGAGACGCTCCCTGTTCGAGCACGTATCATCGACCCGTCACTCGCGCTGTTCCTCATTGACGAGAACCGCTTTAGCGGATCAGGCCACGGCTTGAAGGACGCAGTGAAGCAGTTGTTCGGCTACACCATGACCGACTTCAAGAAGATGCTCGGTCGCGTGACAGAGGAGACAGGCGAATATAAGACGCGGAAGTGTACCCGATGCGCGGGTAAGGGATGGCGTGGGCGTGACCACTCGCAGTGTGACGGCTGTGCTGGCGTAGGCACGGAAGCCCGCCCCGTCACCCGCAACCGCTTCCGCCACATCAGCGAAGTGCCAGTGGAAGAAATGGCACAGTACGCAGGAGAGGACGTGTGGTTCACCAAGCGCGTGTGGGAGTGGGCTGAGGCCCGCTTGCGCGCGAACCCCGACCTAGAGAGGAACTTCCATGAAGTCCAGATGCCGTTGCTCGTCACTCTGTACGATGGTGAACATCGTGGCATCCGTGTTGACCTTGATGCCTCTGCGGAACTTCGTGAGCACTACCTTTCGGAGATCGCAACTATCGACAGTGACGTTCACACTCTCACTGGACTACGTGTACACGGTGCCTCGTCGCTTGACGAAGGTGACGACGATTCAAGTGGCACCACTGACGACGGATGCGGTGCAAGTGACGCTCGGGGGGATAGGACTGTCAATCTCGGAAGCCCTGCTCAAGTAGACTGGTTCCTGTACCAGCACTTGAAGCTACGGCGTCCGCCGTTCCGTTCGAAGCGCAAGGCGAAGGATGGCTCGCGCGTAGCCAGCAAGTGGCAGACGGACGAGAACTGCCTGCTATGGCTTGCGAAGCACAGTGGCAACCCCGTCGCCAAGATGATCTGGCAGCGCCGCAAGTACGCGAAGTACGTCGGCACATACCTCGACAACATCATCAAGTGGGCCGTTGAGGAGAGCGACGGAGTGTGGGTGCTGTACCCGAACTTCAACCAGACGGCAGCGCGCACTGGTCGGTTGAGTAGCAGCAAGCCGCTGAACTTCCAGAACATCCCGCACGAGGCTGCGTTCCGCCGACTATTCATCGCTCGGCCTGGGTGCAAGTTCGTTATCGCAGACGCGAAGCAGATTGAGTTGCGGTTCCTTGCTCACTACTCCAATGAGCCAGCACTCGTGGATGCGTACAGCGACCCGAACCGCGACCTTCACCAAGAGACTGCCTACAAGTATGGCATCACGCGGTACGTGGGCAAGACAGCGAACTTCGCTGAGGTCTACGAAGTCTACGGCAACACGTTCTCGATGCAGTTATTCGCTGACACAGAGGGCGAGGTTGACTTGACGAAGGATCAGGCGCAGGAGATTCTCGACAACATCCGCGCGGGACGGCCAGCCGTCAAGCGATGGAAGGGCGGGGTCGTGCAGTTTATGAAGGCGCACGGCTACATCACTACCATCGAGAACCGTCGCCGCCGACTCAAGGATGTGAACGACCCGAATTGGGGCAAGGCGAAGTACGCAGAAAGGCAGGGCATCAACGCGAAGATTCAGGGTAGCGTAGGCGACTTGTTCGCCCGTGAGTTGGGCAAGCACACGTTGTACATCGGCGCGTTCCGCTTGCAGATTCACGACGAGATTCTCAGTGAAGTGCCAATGGTTGAGAGCGAGCAGTTCTCCCGTGACGTGAAGGTGAGCATCGAGTCGTTCACGGAGTTGTACAAGACGCGGGTTCCCATCCTCGCAGATGTTTTGGTGGGTAACGATTGGAGTGCAAAGGCATGAGTGAAGTTCGAGAAGCAACGCTGACGCAGAGACGTGGCACCTACGACTTGAAGCGCAAGGGACTCATGGAGTTCATCGAGGCGAGAGAGGAAGAAGGTGAGAAGAAGTACGGCAAGGGCAAGCGGAACGCTGGCTACCGCCGCGACAACCTGATGGACGTGATTGAAGAAGTCACGGATGCCATCAAGATTTTCACCTACTTCTTCGAACGCATCGGCAAGAAGGCGGACGCGACGTGCATCTACGACGTGAGGAAGATCAACGAGGCCGCGCTCGTCTACAACACCCTGCTCGATGTAACTGTGAAGGTGGACGAGATTCGTGAGTGGGTTGACGACTGCTTCCCGCAGTTGCTCCGCGAGGATGTGAAGCGTCTCGTGGCGCTTGAGCCTCAGCCGAACGACAGAGAGGACTAGCATGGATATTCGAGGGAAGAAGGGCGCGTGGATCAACCAGTTCGCCATGCCGACGCCAGACCAACTCATGGTTCGCGCGCCAGCGGTGGACTACCTGATCATCAAGTACGGGATGCGCCAGTACGAACTCGCCGCCAACGTGAAGGGCTGGCCCTGGCTGGCTGAGCGCATGGCAGAGGGAGGGGCTGGCGACCAGACTGCTCCTGCGCGCGCTGAAATGTACGGACAACAGCTTGCGGAGCAGGCGAACCAACCTGGGTGCGTGGGCGCGGTGATCAACCTTGAGGAGAGCGACGGCGGCTGGCACACAGACGACGGCACGGCGACCCTCAAGCTAATCCGCAAGTACCGCTCGCTGTGCAACAAGCCGCTGTATGCGTCACTGGACACACGCGGCAACCGACCGAACTACCCGTACCAACGGGTGTGCGCGGAGCAGTGTGACGGTGTGATGCCGATGGTGTACCCAAAGGCGTTCGGTCAAACGGCGGCGCAGGCGTTCGCTGCTTCACTAAACGCTCTGTTTCGTAGCATGTGGAACAGCAAGCCCATCATTCCGACCATCCAGAGCTACGACGCCATTACACCGCAGGGCGTGGTAGACCAGATGATCACAGCAGGGCGGTACAGCGTCAGTGGCGTCAGCGTGTACACCCTAGGTCATGCCACCAACTCAGAGTGGATGGCATTCGTCAACACGATGATCCTGTTCCCGTCGATTCCAACGCCCCCGCCAGTGACGACACTTCCGAACGACGCAGTGCGAGCACTGCTGTTCGAGGCGCGCGTCAAGCACCTAGAGGCCATGATGCAGTTGGCCATGCGGGGTACGCCGACCGAGATTCTGGCTTACGCCACGTTCTGGAAGAACGCAAGCGAGTAGAGGAGAGTTCCGATGAAGTCAGACAAGGTGTTCGCTTTCGTAGCTTGTTTCTTGGCGTCAGCCTGTGCAGTGTTGATGCTGGCTATTGGCATCAATGTTCTCGGGAATGGCTCTGAGCCGGTAGACCCAGGCTGCTACATCGTGACCGACAACGCTGGTGGTGTACACAGGCTCGTGGAACCGCCTCAGTTCGACATTCGTGTGGGCGCTGTGCTTACCGAGGATGGAGACTGGTTATTCCCGTCAGTGGTCGAAGTAGACGAGCAGTGCCTAAGCGTCGAGTAATAAGGATGGGGGCGCAAGCCCCCTACCCTTCATCTTCCTCGATCGATTCTTCGCAGTGGCCTGGGTCGATCCGATCTAGCACGGCGCAGATGAAAGCCGCCACGCGACTCTTGTGCTTGTTCTTGCCGAGCCTAGATGAAATGGTTTCGTCAGGATACCCGCCAGTCAGGGTATTCAACAACTGGTCGATGGCCACAAGCACCTGAAAGATGTATCTCCGCATCTTACCACCCCATGATCAACTCCTTGATCGCTGCTACCACTACAACCGCTGCGCTAGCTAGCAAGCCAGCGACTCCTGCCTTCTTCGCGTCTAGCTTGATCTGCCGAGCTACGACTACGCTAGCTTGCTCTTGAGTGTGCCGCGCGTCGTGCGTGGTCTGCCGTTCGTGCAGGCCGTTGATGGAGTCCTGCAACGTCGTGAAGCGTTCGCTGATGCCCTTGTCCAGTTGGAACAAGGCGTCATACAGGTTCGCTGTTGTCACCCGCGTCGTCTTGCGCTGTCGCAGGATCGTTAGCTGTTGCTTGCGCTTCACCATCTTCCTTCTCCCCTGCCGTGATCTGTTCGAGCACCTGTCTGGTCTGTGCCAGTTGCTTGCGCTCCCTGAACAACTCGATCTCCTTGTAGCCGAGTAGCATCGCTAGCTCGTCAATGTTAACAAACTGTTCCACAGTTCTACTCCTTCCCGCTAGAGAGCGGATACTTCGTCCCACACCATTCCGATCTGGAACACAATCGTACCTGTGGCTGGCCACACAACCCTGTTGCGTAGCACAAGTCCTTCTTCGTTGGCCAGAGTCAGCGGGTACTCCCCGCTTGCGAGGTCAACTTCGTAGATCAGCGTCGGATCGTTGACGCGCGCTTCTTCTGTCGCAGCAGCGGGGTTGGTGCGCTGTCCCTCGCCAATGCTCTGAGCGATGGCTAGCGCGTCCAGCGTAGTGATCGCCGTGAGCGCCGCTGTGGTGGCGATACGAACATCACCAGCGGTTGCGAGTAGGGAGTTCGCCATTGTGGTACGCATCTTCGTCTTGGCTGTTGCACCTAGGTCTGTGCCGCCGCCACCAGCGCTGACCGCTGTGGCCTTGAACAAGTCGAAGCCGAAGTCGGTCGCGGCAGCAGCGAAGGGCGTCAGAGTTTGCATACGCATGATGAACTTACGAAGCACGAAGAATCGTGTGTCGTCCGTCCAGCGAACGTAGAAAATCTGAGCCGCCGCTGCCAATGCAGCAGCCATCGTACCGCTCGTTACCGCGATGCGGTAGCTACCAAGCGCTGCGGATTGAGCAAGTGGCTTCGGCGTGACGTGTACAGCGGAAGCCGCTACCGCTCCTACCTCCGCGAGATTGCCACTTACTGCACCTTCGGTTACTGCCATTGTGTTCCTCTCCTACGTGAGCACCATGTAGGTGAACTTCACGTTTCCTCTGACCTTGCCATGCCGACGTGGGATAAACACATCCGGCCACCGTTGGTTGTCAAGACGGTCGAACGTAGTTCCTCCCACGATCGAGTGCGCCTGTTGTACCTCTCGAACCATCGCCACGATAGGCGGCGTCTCCCAATACACCACGCACGAGCCTGCCGCTGGTGCGGCTGCGATTACATTTACGGGCTGTGCAGCCGCTTCATCCGCTAGGGTTCCCTTTCCAGTATAAGGCCCAGGAGCCTGCCACACAAGCACCTTGCTAGCGGCACCGATAGCCGCATCGGTGATGGTGAACTTGCCACTAGACTTGGCCGTAGAACCCAGGTCTACTTCAACCGTCGTGGCTGTACCACCGCCTCCACCGCCACCAACAGGAGCGACAGACCCCACATCGTACCACTCGGTATTCACAGACGACCAGACGAACTCGTGAATCTCGCGCGGAGCGAGAGGGATGTTAGCTGCTGTGCGGCTACGCACATTGCTTCCAGGGAGTGCGCTCTCATCTTGCAATGTGACTGTATCTACTGTGTCCTCGTTCATAATGTACAATCGTTGTCCGTCCGCTTGACCGTTCGCAATGGACGGAGTGCTCGTCAGTGTGAACGACGCGCTCGCAGTGATCTTCACCAACTCCGCGTCGGATGGAATGGTGTTGCCTACTGCCGTGATGTTCGTCGCTGCCGCTGGTAGCATGACGTGTCGTCCAGCGTTGCGGACACCAACCAGCAGACCACTCGCGCCAGAAGGCTTCTCCGCGTCGAACTGGATGTAGTCTACTGCTCCACCGAGTGCGTGGTCGCGCGCCCAATAGCCGCGCGCAATGTTGAACACCATACCACCGAAGGCGGGCTGGTCAGTCGCAAAGTATGACGCCCGTAGGATTCGTCCCGTGCTTGTGCCCGATGGACGCGCCCCGATACGCCCCATGACGCCAGTAACGTCGTCAAGCGTACCAGTCGTGGCGGGCGAGCTAGAGTCAAGCACAGCGCCGACGCCAAGTAGACCAGTTAGGCGCGCGCCTAGTGCATCGCTGCGCCATCGGTTGTCTCCGTAAATAGCTTGTACTGTGTCAATCGCAACTCCAGACGCGGGAGCGATGATAGACTGGAAATACAAAGTACGAAACTCACTGCTGCTGTTCGCCACAGGTGCGATGGTGGGGTTCCAAAACGAGTGGATAACCGCACCAGGGGCAGTGTCGGTCATGGTTCCGTACATGCCGATGTAGCGTCCTGCTGTCGCACCAAACGCTACGTCGTTTGCAAGACGAAGGCGCTCGATTGTCAAGTCTCCATCGGTTACGTTTGTTGGAGCTACGAGACTACCCACACGCATGAAGCCGAGTACACGCGCACCACCATCAGCACCGATACGCATCCTTTCAAGAGGAGTATTGCTGCCAGCCGGTGTTGTCCAGAAGGTGAGTCTACCCGGTAATGCTGTACCAGAAACAGTCCCATCAACGACCCCCGTGATTCTGGCACCGATTTCGTAATCTGTGCCATCGTAACCAGCGTAGACTACATCTCCTAGGTAATTGTCAAGAGCCACGACAACAGGTGCAGCCGGTGTTCCAGTTGCGCGGGTAAAGATGAGGTCAGGGGAAGTCGTAGCGCTGAACATCCTATTGACAATGCTGCCGAACAAAGTCCCATCCTGTGATGTGACACCAAGCAACGCCTTGTAGTTGACACCCTGCAAAGTAATGTCATCTAGTGTGCCGTTGACAGAAACGCGCGTTCCATCCGCCGTCGAAGAACCCAATTGGATTCGGCCCTTCGTTGCGTGAGCAGTGCTCTCCAACACAAGGTTCTCGTCGGCTGCCGTACCGCCGCGCACAGTCTGTCCTGTCACTCGTCCAGCCAGTAAAGCGTAGATGTTGTGGTCGTCGTCGGATAGACCGCTCAACAAGCCGTGGTCGCCGCCGATGCCAACAGCACCCGCGCCACCAACAGTCGTTGTCCAATCACGGTATCCGTTGTTGACGTAGCTGGTTGTCAGGGCCACACTGATGTTGATAGCCGTGCCACTTCCAGGCCCATCCAGCGCGTTACTCGCGATGCTGATGTTGCTACCAGCACCAGCCGCAGGGCTAATGTCAACGAAGCGCGCACCAACCGCAGTCGCCTCATAGTTGTTGCCTGTGATCGATACATCGCTAACACCGGTCGAAGCCGCTGTACCGATGTCGATGAAGTCCTGCGCGCCTGAGTGTCGCAGTGTGTTGGTACTCACGGTCAGCTTGGCGGAACTGAATGTGCGCTGTAGCAAGTATGATGTGAGGGTCAGATCGTTGTCGGTGAACAAGTACGAGTTGCCAACTTCGAAGTTGGTAGAGGCACTTCGCACGATGCCGTTGATCATCGACAGGTGATTGCCGCGAGCACGGAATGGGCCTGTTGCTGCACCGGCAGAACTGGTGTTACAGAATGCGTTGAGAGAACCAGTGCAGTCCTCAAACATTAGCCCGCGTACTGTAGCCGAACCACTACCGCTAACGTCTAGGGCCAGCGTCCACGCAGTGCTGCTTTCTCCCCAATCTACACCTACAAACTCAAGCGTGGGCAAACCAGGGCCACCCGTGGCTGCGATAAACACGCCAGAGTTGCCAGCCCCTCGTACCAATCGGATGCGCTCAAAGCGCAATCGAGAGTCGGAGCCAGCAGAGGGAGCAACGATAGTCAAGACGGCGCTGTTGTGTGAGTATGTGACCACTCCACGTCCACGGCCACCAGAGGCTACGGTGATGCGCTGGCTAGTTGCTAGCGACGTAAGAGCTTGGCTCGTCGTTACGTTCTCTGTGTGCGACGCGCAGACCCAAATGAACTTGCTGACACCAGAAGCGATGGCATCAGCCAGTGCGCCGCCAGCGCCATGCAGAGCGATGTGCGTTCCGCCACCGCCAGCGTCCACCACGTAGTCAGCGTTCATGCTGTCCTGCGCGTTGAGGATGACCATCTTTAGGCGGGACTTGTAGGTTGGTGTCACCATCGGACGCGGATACCACGTACCCGCCTGCACGATCTCAGCTACGCCCTCACTGTTCGTGGGGTACAGGGCCAGGATGGTCTGGTCGGACGTGCGGACAGCAGCCACGGTGCAATGCACCGGAAGCCCCTTCTCGTCCAAGACCTGAACTAGTACTGCCATCGCTCACCCCAATGTGCCAATTTGCGGACAACTGCATCATGTCTCGTTTTTGATACATTTTGCAGTACCCCTCGATTCTAATTAGCGTAGTACACTTTCCGCCGCAGCCGTCATGCGCCCCATCATGGCGAGATTCATCACGCGGTTCACATTCTCATCCACTTCGCTAGCTAGCAAGTCGAGTACCGTGTACCCCTTTCCCTCCCAAATTACTCGCTGGATCGTATCGAGCGCGTGAGCCGCACCGCTCAAGTTGGGCCAAAGATAGCCTTGTACGCGCAGGGCTAGCTTGCTAGTGAAGATCAGGAAGTGAATCTTCGCATTACCGATGTGCGACACACCCCCACGTCGTTCTGCTTGAAAGATGAAGTCGATCCCAGGAACGAACCCCTTGCCCACCAGCCACTTGTAGACGTGGTACTCGCTAGGCGAGCCGCCTGTCCGTGCTTCGAACGCTGCTTCCGCCTCACCCTTCGTCTCCTTGTCCAGTGTCTTAGACAGAGGAGCGAGGTCGGATAGGAAGCCGCGAGTGAATTGCTCAGCCATAGTGGTCATACGGGTTCCTCGACTGTCACGCGGAACGTGCTCGTCTTGGTCGTGCCGTCCTGACGCTGCTGGTCGATGCGCGGCACATTCACGAACCGCACGTACACTGTGCTCTCCCCTGTGTACGAGAAGTCGTACAGCGGGTTGCCGTCGATCAGGTTGTTGAGGTAGTCAATCACAACCTCCTCTGTCTCCCCACGGTGTCGAGCAGTTGCTTCAACATCGATGGTGAAGCTGTAGCGTGAGCGCAGTCGAGGCACCTTGATGAACTTGAACACCATAGCGCGCACAACAGGCGTCAACAGGTTGTTGCCCACAGTTCTCTTGAGCAAGAACTGGAATTGGATGTTCTTGAACTCGATGCCCTGCCCCGCTGGTGTGCCGAAGCGCAGACGGTGAACCGTCGCTGTACCGTTCGTGGTGCCTAGCGAAGTCCATGCTCCTGTACTGTTGTCCAGTCGGTACTGCACTTCGACGTACTCGTTCGTAGTGAACAGACCGTGAATCTCGAACTCGATAGCGGTGCCGTTCATTTCCGCGAAGCCACCATCGAAGTATGGCGTGATGATGTGAGCGAGCACACCGCCAGCGTACTTGTGCGCTCCGTTCAACTGTGGGTTCTTGAACGCATCTGCGCTCATGTGGTAGATGTACGGACGTGCGGGTGCGCTAGGCAGAAGGCTGTACGCCATGACGAACAACTCCTGCGCGGGATTGAACACACTCGCGCCGTTGTACTGGATGGTCGTCTTGCTGCCTGGATTACTCCACACACCGAACGGCCCAAAGATGGCGTCAGAACCCGTGATAACGTGCCAACCCGCACCATCCCACATATACAAGTTGAATCCGTTGCCGCCGTCTACCTGAGCTACGAGGTACTTGCCCGCTACGGTGTACAGTGATCTGATGAACACCAGAGAAATTACTCCGTTGTCTCGGTCAAAGCCCATGTTCTTCACAGGGCGATTCGGGTGATACGCCTTGACGTAGTACCCGTCCGACGCAATCACTTCACCATCCTGCCATACGGTCGCCACCGTCACGCTAGACGGCAGGCCAAGGTCAACAGGAATGGCTTGATGCGTCCACACATCCACTGCGTATAGGATGCCAGCGCTCACGAGATATGGCATCAACTGACCGTATGGGTCAAGGCCGATACCCGCCCATCCAGGCTTGAAGTTGGCGTCGCTCTGCACCTTGATAATGTCCGTCCACGTCACGCCGCCATCCGCGCTGATGGCAATCTGGCCAGCAAGCACACTCAACAACTTGCCGTCGAACACAATCAGGTCGTCACTCTTTCGGCCCGCCGCAGGCTGGCTCCATGTACCAGCTACGAGATTGCGCTTCCAAATGTCGGCAGCGCCACCCGTCGCCCAAAAGATGGCACGGTCTGTCAGGTCGGTTGGGTCGGTGTGGTACACAAGCGCAAACGTCTGCGCGTTAGCAGGCCCACCGCCAGGAGTAATGTCTGTGAACACAGGAGCGATGGTGCCAGTCGTGGTGAACACCTTATTGCCCATCGCGCCGAACAGTGTGTACGCGCCAGCGGAATCGGGGGCCATAGCCCAACCACCGCCAGGGTACAGACCGGCACTCGCGCTAGGTACGATGGTGCCAAGCGTCGCCTCGACCAAAAGCGGCGCTAGTGTAATATCGCCCTCGCTGTCCCACGTTCGAATGTCCCGACTGCCCCAAAAGCGGTCGGGGAACTCGCGGGCGCTGCCCACTCGCACACCTAGTCCGCCGCGAAAATCGTTGAAGTTCTTGAAGAACGCGCCTTCGCGGGCGTCATAATCTGGCGGCCCCATTCGCAGGCCGACCGCATATTCCTCTGCGGGCGCGCGCTCCACAGCACCGTCGATCACCCACTCAAGAGTGTCGAGCGTAATCTTGTTCGGTTCGCTGTATGCGCTCGTTGGCATGTTACTCTACCCACAGCCCACCGGGACTCTCGATGATTTCCTGGTCGTCGTACCGCGCGATCTCTTGCTGCATGGCCTGCCATTGCCGCATGTGCTTCATAAGGTCATTATTGTCTCGGCCTGTCGCGCTCGTGTGAAGGTACGCCTTCGCCACGTTCAGCAGCACGGGGTACGGGATAACGCACGTATCCGCGCTCGCTGTCAGCAGCGGCGGATGGCGGTAGCCAATGAGTCGCATCTTGAGGCCCGTCTGGTTGAGGTTGTGCCGCGACATGCTGTTTTTGTCGAAGTGCAGCAGCACGTTCGTTGGCGTGGACGGGTCGCGCGTGAACGTCACAATGTCCAGCGGCACGATGAACTCGTACAGGCCAGAGCCAACGCTTGGCCCGTGCGCGTAGAGATTGCCGTTCGCCTCGGCCTTCGCTTCCGATAGGTAGGCGAGGTCGGAGTCGGTAATGTCGTAGTCGTAGGTGCCACTGGTGATGGTTACGAGCACAGCCGTCCGCTCCATGTGCTTCTTGCGGAGGACTTCGATGCTCGCATTGATGGAGTCTCGATACTCATCAATACCCCATCGCGCGAAGGCAGGGACACCAGCACTGCTGGCATCCCCCACCCTACGCGCTAGTTCTGTCTCAAGCTGGCTCCGTGTTCTGCTGTTCGCCATCTTCTGCCGCCCGCGTCAATTCAGCCTGACGCTGCTTGATGTTCGCCTTCACACTCTTGTCGATCAGCCCCTTCCACTGCTTGTGGACTCGCTCCCAGGTGAAGCTGAGGGCATGTGTTCTGAGGGAAGCACGTAGCTCCCTCGTATCTCCATTATACCGCGCGAGGACTGCCAGAATCATCTCGTCCTCGTCCAAGGCGAACTCGCTCAGGATCGCGCCCACCTTGCCGATGCGCTCAGGCAGTGCGCCCTTGTCCGACACAATAGGGATCACGCCTGCCGCCTGCACTTCGAGTGCGGTGATGCAGTACGTTTCCTCGAACTTCGTTGGGTACAGCCAGTAGCTCGCCTTGGCAAACTCGACTGGCATCTGGTTCTGCGGGATGCGACCTACGTACTCGATGCCGTCCTGCTGTAGCTTCTGCACGATGTTCGCTCGGAAGGCGTTGTATGCGGCGTTGTTGGGGCCGTACATGGTGTCGGCCACGTCGAACCCGTAGTACACCTTCAACTCTGCGGCTGGCATCCTCTCACGGATTGCAGGCCACATATCGAGCACCCGCTCTAGGCCACGGTCGAACGAGGAACTCCAAACGAACCGTGTAGGGTAGCGCTTGTCCTCGTCGGGCACGTCAGCGAACCGTTCGGGATCGATACCGTTTCCTGTGACCACGAGCTTGTCGGCCACATGCGGGTACTTCTCGGAGAACAGTCGCTTGTGCCATTCGGACAGCACAAGGATTGTATTGATTTCCTTGGCCCGCTCCGTGGTGATGCGGTCGCCGTAGTTATTGTCGTGGCACCACAGCCACTTCACAGCGGCGTTCACAGGGGCATCGAATACCTCTGGAACTCGACTCGATACGAATAGTAGCGCGCCCGCGCCAGCGGCAGGGCCGCTTGGATCGAAGTGCTTGTAGTGGCGATAGAACACACCGTCCCATACACCGTCCACCATGCCGTACACGAACACAGCGTGTCCAGCATTGCGGAACAGCTTGGCCATTTCGACCACAGCCGTCTCGCTGCCGCCGATGCCCTCTCCGTCCACTTGCTCAGGGTTCCACTTCTCGACCGATGGGCCTACGTAGAACACTACTGGCAGCTTCAACTCCTCGCGCCTCTTGAGTTCGTACAGCCAGTTGCCGTATCCAGGCAGCATGTTGCCGACGCTCATGGCCGTCGTCAGAGTCTCGATGCTGGCTCCTACGCCTACCGCTAGGCGGCATAGCATCCCGAAGTCAAACTCGCGGACGTGGTGCAGATGCACACCGTCAGGCGTGTTCCGTAGCTCCGCGCCCACCGCTTGATGCGGCGTCGTGATGATCATGCGGTCGGCCACTTCGAGTCCGAACATGACCAACTGAGCGGGATCGATGATGTGCTCGATTACCTCAAGGCAGATCGATACGTCATGCGCCCCCACATCTTCGATAGCTAGCGAGCGAGCGTCGCCAGCGATGAACCGCATCTTGTCAGCTACGCCCCGCTCCTCGGCGTACTTTCTAGCTAGCTCGATGTTGTATGCGTTAGAGTCGATCAATGTCACTAGCCAGCCATACTTCTCTACCATGCGGATAGCGATCAGTCCGTCTCCCCCGCCAATGTCTACGATGGTCAGATTCTTTCCAGCCTTCGCGCGCTCCGCAGCGACCTTCTCAAGTCGCTCGAACACAGCCGCGACTCTCTGCATCTTCTCTGGTTCGGCTTCGTATGTGTGAGCACCACGACCAGCGATGTACTTCTCGCCGTCGTAAATGTCCAGCGAGGGATCGAATAGGTGCTCGACCGCTGCGTATGCGGCCTGCTGCAACTGCTCGAACTCCTCTTGGTCAGCCACATTCTTCGGAGCGAACTTGAGGATTTCCAGTGCGTTCAGCGCGTCTCCACGATTCTGCAAGTGGTAGACCAAGTGCCGCAGGCTCTCAAGTGACTTCTGCGCGAGCAGTGTCTCTCGGTATCCGTTGAAGTAGTACGTGAACCCCTCGTGCTGACCCTTCGTGTACTCCAACGCCTTGCCGCAGATTTCGAGTGCCTGCTCCACGAATCCACACGCGGCCAGCGAGCGGTGCTCGTAGGCCCATCGGTTGAACGTGTAGCGTCCAGGGAGTACGAACAACTGGCTCGGTGGCATGGCCTTGTCGTTGGCCATCTTGTACCACGCCAGCGCCTTGTCGTGCTGGTTCGTCTGCGTCAGGCAGGCAGCGACGCCAAGGTACGAGTCGATGACCTCAGGGCGCACGTCGATGGCTTGGTGATACCAACCGATGGCACTCTCGAAGTCGCCAAGCTGCTGCGAGCAATCGCCCGCAAACACCGCAGCCTGCCACTGCTCTAGCTCGTTCTGAGGCTCGTTGTAGTAGTCCGCGAACCACTCACGGGCGTTAGCCCAATCCTCAGCACTGTAGAGCGAGTGCGCGATGTACAGCGTCGTGCGACGGTCAGCGGGGTTCTCCTCATAGTACGCGCGCAGCAACTCAAGGTTGCGGTCGTGTCTAGTATCGCGGTTAGCCTGCCACTGGTGAACCCACGTCGCGTTGTCAAAGCGCACGATGCGGTGCGGCGTGTTTGTCGTCATCGTCTCGTGTACCGGACGTACCCATCGCCAGTCGAGAGACAAGCGGATTACCCTCTCTCGGTCATGCACGACCTGAGGATTGCCATTCTCGTCGGTCTGATAGACGTATGGGAATTGAATCGAGCCAACGTCTTCAGGTGCGTCCTTCACGATGGCAGGGATTGTTTCTGGACTCAGGATGTAGTCGTCTGCGTCCATCCACAACATCCATTCGAAGTCCTTTGGCGTGGCGTCCAACACACGGTTACGCGCGTCGGAAAAGTTCACGAACTCGAAGTCCTCTGTGATGAATGCGCTGTCCGTGTTGGCTTCGAGCCATGACATGACGATCTCACGGGTCGAGTCGTCAGACTCTCCCGCGAAACCGATAACGTAGAAGTCAACTGCTGGCTTGACGCTGTTCAGCGCCTTTTCAATGGTGTCCGCAGCATTGCGAACGATCATGTTGAGGACGATCATCGTCCCGCCTTTCTAGTCTACGGTTGGAGCAGGGTGGTTCGCCGCGTCAGCCGCAGCCACCACATTCTCCTTGCCAGCCCATCCGGTCTGTAGGAACTTCACTCCAGCACCGAAGCCGCGCTCAGATTCCGTTTCCTTCTTGGTCAAGCGCAATGTCTCGCGCGAGTCCTGAATGATTTGCACCACAATCTTGGGAAGGACGTAGCCGTGGTTCTCAGGAATTGCGGATGGGTCAACGTCGCGGGGAATGTCGTACACCACGCCTTCTGTCAATCGGAACTGCCAACCACCAGGAGTGACAATCACTTCCGTCTTTGGAGCGATGAACTTGTTCTCGGTTCCCCACACCTTGAACAGATCGGACAAAGTGTACGGCTTCTTGAAGGTAAACATGCCAACTTGAACGTACTCCCCAGGCTTCACGTCCTTGGGAGCCGCCGTCTCCTGCACCTTCTGGATGATGGCTTGCATCGCAGGCAAGTCGAGGATGGCCTTCTGGGTGTTCTCGTTCAGGTTCTCGACTACGCTGCTGATCGTTGAGAGTGCGGACTCGTCAACCTTCTCGCTCTCCGCGAGCGCTTCAAGTGCTGCTGCCACAGCAGTCAGGGCACCCGTGTCAACTGTTTCCTTCTGTTCTGTATCGGCCATTAGTTGTCATCCTTTTCTTCTACCTCGACTTCATCGCGCGCATCCTCAGCTTCCGCCTCGGTCTGCTCGTCCTCAGCGGTATCGTCGGCTACTGTCGCAACTTCCGCGTCTGGCCCCTTCACTTCTGCGCTATCGCTAGCCGCAGCCTGTTGCTGCGTTGCCGTCGCGTTGGCGTCCTTCGTGCCAACCGTATCTGTGCTGTTGGCTGCGTATACTGTGTCTGCCATGTGGTTCTCCTGAAAGTAGCAAGGGGGCCAGCTTTCGCCAGCCCCCTCGTCACTCACTACGCCGCGTTCTTGACGCTCGTTACGTGCTCGATGCGTACCAGACGGGTCTGGTCAAGGATGCCACCGCCCCAGCTTGCCTTCCAGCCCACCGTAGCGAACTGGTTGAGCGGGTCAACAGCACCCGCGCTACCGAGTGGCTTCACAATGAGAGCCATGCTCTGAGCATCGTACTTGATCGTGCCGTAGGCGTCCTGTCCGAACACCACGGTTGCGTACACGTCGGCACCAGACAGACCAGCGCTTGAGAACACCTTGGCCTGCGAGGTAATGTCGAAGCGTACACCCATCCAGTCGAACAATTCCCCCGTGAACAGAGGGTTCTGCTCGTTGCCGCGTGGTGCAGCATACTGGTAGGCGTTCACCGCGTCGCTGTTGCCCATGAAGTCGAAGCGCGCGTCAGGGTGGATGATGGCCACGTAGCGGCCAACACTCACAACCTTTGGTGCGTTGTTGCGACTCAGGGTACGAACAGCCTCACGAATCTCGGCTGGCAACAGGTAGTCGCCAGAACCGACCGTCAGGCGGGAGGTCGCGTCAGCAGCATACTGCACGTTCGTTCCAGAGATGATGTTCTCGCGGGTCAACTGGTCGAGTGCGTCCGCGCCACTCTCTCCGAAGTTCTGGCTGTACTCAGCCAGCAAGTCGTCCTGGGATTGGCGGATAGACACGTCGCTCAGGCGCGAGAACTGTCCGTACTGGTTTGCCGTGAAGTTGATCTCCACAAACGTACCTTGCGTCTCAGATGGCGGGGTACCTTCTGTCAACGCCGTGGTGCTCGTTGTGATGCGCTCGAAGCGGCGGAACTGGATGTTGTTACCGCCGAGCATCGGGATGCCCTTCACCTTCGCGTACTTCATGTACACAAACTGCGGAACTGAGCGAGCAAGCAAAGCCTTCTCGTACCAGCGACGGGCTTCAACCGTCAGACCGCCAGTTGCAAATAGTTCGTTGGCCATGTTACTCCTCTCTCCTAGGGTGCGTTACGCCCCGATTTTGACGCTCTAGCGGGCCGCTGTGCGGCGCTCGTTAGCCTTCTTCTGGATCGCATCGACTTCGCCCTTGAGCTTGTCCAGCTTCGCAATGGCATCTGGATCAGCCATATCAATCTGGTCGATCTTCTCAAGGAGAGCGCTCGTGCGATTAGCGCTCGTGCTTCGGCCCGTATCGAACTTCCGCTCGCCTTCGGGCGTTTCGCCGTCCTTCTTCGCGGTAGCCTTCACAGGAGCTAGCGAGCCATCTGCCTTGAACTCAAGGATCAACTCGCGCGCTCGGAGGTCTAGCTCCTCAGGTGTACGAGCGCTTGAGAGTGAAGCGATCAGATCAGGAATCTCGTCCTTCTCGACGCCTAGCTCGCTCGCTAGCTCGTAAGCCTTCGCCTTTCGGCTGCCTTCCATGCCGAACTTGAGTGCGTCCGACACCACGCCACGTACCTTCGTGCGATCTTCCAGCGCTGCGCGAATCTTCGCTGCGGTTGCTGGCTCCACGCCAGTCAGGTCAATCTCGTCGCCAGCGGTCTGTTGCTGGTCGCCACCACCGCGCGTTACTGCATCCTGCTGCGCCTTGATAGCCTGTCGCGCCAGAAAGTCTTTGCGCTTGCCCTTGAGGTCGGCTGCTGCCTTGGCTGCTGCGGCTACCGCTGGATCGGGCAAGTTGCCCTTGTCACCACCGTCGCCACCTTCGCCGCCTTCGTCGTTAGGCTTAGTTACATCGTCAGCCATGAATTGCTCCTTTCCCTCTAGTTGCATTATACAGCGTATACGTGCATCCCGCAACACTACTCATTGTCGGCCTCAGGAGAGTCCGAACTTAGTTGAATCACACGGCCCAAGACCCTCTCTGCGACGGCCTGAGATTCCTTCGTCAGTGGCGCGCTTCCGAACCAGATTACCAATTGGGCATCCAATTCGGGGTTGTTGATGCGACGAATCTTGCGGGCGTTTGTCGTCAGCTTCTCTACCAACTTCCAGGCTGCTGACTTCTCAGGGAGATAGCCACCCTCTGCGGCGTCAGCGCGAACGAACTCCGCGAACTCCGAGTAGGTATCGAAACCGAAGTCTCCGTACTTCGCCTGTCCGGCTGCGCTATTCAGATACTCGATGGTGTCGTCTCGCATATCCCAATAGCCAGAGTCGTCAATCTTCTGCACGGCGCTACGGTACTCGCGCTCGGTCTGCGTCTTACCCGTCACGAAGCTGCGCTCAAGCGCGCTCACGCCTTCCTTTCCTAGAGCTTCCTCAATGCGGCTCATGGCTTCCGCCTCAGCCTCACCAAACTCCTCACCCGTCAGTACGTCTCCTGGCTGCAACTTCTGGTATTCCTTGAGCGTCTCGAAGTACAGGTCGCGCGCCTTACCCTGCGTAGAGTCGGCCTCGAAATCCTTGTCCTCAAGTACGTTGGCGCGCGCCCACGCGCTGCCCGTCATAATCTCTCCACGTCGCTCGGCATACTGTCGGCGAAAGAATGGGTCGGCCTTCACAACAGCATCCAACTCCGCGAGTTGCGTGTCCTTCGCCTGAGTGATTGTGCGGCCCAACTTTACTTGCTGAGACACGTTGTTCGACGCCTTGAATTGGCCAGCGTACTGCTCATCGAATGCAATCTTTTCCGCATCCTCAAGGCCACGGTAGCCGAACTGATCAACTTCTGCGCGGCGCGGGTCGCCCTCGGGATATGGATTGAACTTGCGGGCGGCTTCATTGCGCGCCTCACTTGTCGTCTGCTTGCTGGTACGCAGACCTGTCAAGCCGAATCCAACCGTGCTCCAATTCTCCCCTTCCAAGCGCGCCTGAACTGCGAACGGCAATGCACTCTTTCCAAGGTGCAGAGCAATGTCGGGCAATCCGTCTACGTCCTCGTATGGCAGGAAGTCTCCGTTCGTGGTGCCTTCACCGATAGCTCCGACCACATTCGGGCCAGGAGCACCACGGTTCATCCAGAAGCGGGCTAGCGGGTTGTTTTCGAAGTCGTTGCCAATGAAATCTCGTGGACTGTTGAGAGACGACGCGACGCCAGCCATCAACTGTGTGATAGCGCGAATCTGCCCGCCGATTCCAATCCAGTCTTCGTTCACTTCAAGGCTCAGGAACTTCTTTCCGCTTAGCGGGTTCAGACCCTCCTTGATGGTTTCCAGAATCTCGTCTGCTGACTTACCTTCTGCGTGGCCCTGTACCATAGCTGCGGCGCTGTACACACCAGCGGCTCCCGTCACGAGACGGCCCAATGACGTGAATGCACTGCGTCCGCGAGGATTGTTAATTCCGTACTTCAAGTCAGCGATGAGACCAACCGTGCTGCGAAGCAAACGGGGGCTGAACGCCAACCACATGCTCTCGAATGAGCGCTGGTTTGCCATCACACCGAGTGCGCGAGGGTCTAGTCCACCAGTCAGGTTGTTGATATGTGCTGCAAGGTCGGACAACTTACCGCCGTTGCGTGTCCAGCTTTCTTCCATCGCTTCCCACATCATCACGCGAGACTGAATCAGGAAAGTGTTGTAAGACGCCTGAAATCGTCCGAACGTCTGTCGGCTGAATCCCTGTCGGAAGTTTGTCAGTGGCTCGCCAGCAATCGGCAGTTGCTTGATAACTGCATCGACGTTGAAACCACCAGTGATGGTAGCGCCCTTGAAGAACTCGTTGTCGCCCATCGCCATGCCGTACTTCGCGGCCTTCGCGTAGGTAGCTCGGTGCTCGCGCAGGAATCGAGACTGAACCGTTGGGTCAATCCATGCGAGATAGTGTGCGAAGGTTGCCTTCGACCACACGCCAGGGTCGCGCGCCAACACAGGCAAGCCATGTACGAACGGCGCAGCAAAGTCTCCGACACTGGCAAGGTATCGAATAGAGTTACCTGTGCGGTCAATCTGACGCCATACGAAGCCTTGCGCGTTTACATCTAGGCTGTCCACAATGCGCGTCAGTTCCTTTACATCCTCACGCGGATAGAACATCTTGTGCCATTCCTTGATGCCGATACGATCCTGGGCCTTGCCGAATAGATTGCCAGTAGCAACCTCAGTCTTGGCCGCAGTCTTTACAGCGTTGCGGTACGAAGCGAAGATGGGCTTCGCGTTCTTCTCCAACTCGGCAATCTTAGCGGCCTCTGTCACACGCATTGCCTCAAGACGCTTCTGCGCGCTGTTGCGCGCTGCGCCAGTGACGCTGGCAACCAAGTTCTCTTGCGCCTTCAATGTCGTGCGGCTCAGCGCCTTTGCCTCGTTCAGCACCGTGGCAGTTTCAAGGAACTTGTTGGTGATGCCATTGTCCACAAGGTCGCTGGCCTTCACACCGAACTGCGCCACAGCGTCGCTAAGCTGCTTCTCAGCAACTTCCTGGTACGCTGACTTGACGTGCAGTTCCAGCACTGCGCGCACGTCGTTTTCGTATTCGATGCCCGCTGCCACGCCATCCTCTGCGTTCTCAAACAGACGCTTCAAGTTAGGATCGGTTACGCCCTCAATCACGACACCCTTCACACCCTGCACATGGCGAGGAATGTAGAAGCCGTCCTTCAAGATGTTGCGAGCCTTCAAGCCCGCGAGCACACGCATTGCCTCCACTTCCTTAGCTGTGCGGATTACATCGTCAATGACAGCACTCTGCGAGTCAGTCAACAGATACTTCGCGGGATTGCGAAATACGTCATTCCAGTGGAGTGATAGTCCAGCCGTCTTACCAGCCACGTTCGTTAACTGACCACTGCGTGTGAACTGGAATACGTGCCCGCCAGCCTTCGTGAAGCCAAACAATCGGCCCGTCACAAGCTGTGCGTGTCGGTCAATCGCCTTGGCCAATGCAACCTGAGTCAACCCTTCCGTCGCCACAATCTGGCGCGCGTAAGCGGTCACGAGTCGCCCGATTGGGCTATTGCGAAGGATAGACGGATTAACTCCGGTCTTGCCAACGAGGAAACGCAAGATGCTGCGGTTCCACAAGAATCCGCCTGGATCGACAGTCACGACCTCATTCACGATGCCATCAGGCCCACTCAGTGGTCGAAGGTGCTCGATGATGTTGTTGCCGCTATTCAGCGGTGCATCCAACTTGCGCCCACCCATCACAATGACAGACGCCTGATCAAACACACGGATGATAGGGTGACCCTGCTTGTGAATCAAGACGCCAGAGATACCCTCAGCTTCCATCACAGCATCACGGAACGCCTGCTTCGCAGTGCCGCCTGCTTCAACGGGGATCGCAGCGTACTCTGGTGAGTTGACGATCTTCTCAATCAGGTTGGCGTGTTCCGCACTGTTCGAATCGATGATACGAAGTCCCGCAGGCAGACGAGTCATAAGAATGTCGCCCGCCTCGGATGCAAACTGCTGTGCCGTCTCAACGGCTGGCGTCAGATTGACCACAGGGCGCGGTGCTGCGCCGAGCATCTGGCCGCTCGCTAGTGGGTTCTCAGCCGTAATGTGGGACACATCATCGATGCCACGGTAGAGCACTTCCTCACCTGTGGTTGTGATGATGCCCGCTACAGGAGCCTCAAGCCCCTGCGAAAGTTGCGGTACTGACGGACGTAGTGCGCCAACCTCGCTAGTCAATCGCGCCAGCACAGCCTTGCGGGGTGCATGTCGCGCTGTCCACCATGCAGCAATACGGTAACTCGTGTCAGGAGCCATCTTGCCGAACGCTGTCATAGGAATCTTGACCGTCGCGCCAGCAGGCTTCAAGCCCAACTTCGCGCCAAACTTCAACTGCGCCCCACCAATCAGTGTTGATGGTACAGCAATGAAACGCAACGGTGCGCCAAGGTCTACCCAATCTGGTAGTGCCGTCTCCTGGCCGATGTTGATTCGCTTGCTCTCGCTACGGAAGAACTCAGTCCAGGCTTCGGGATTCTCGAATCCCCCGAACTGGTCGATCTGCGTCTTGGCGTAGTCAACATACTCGCGCGTGTGCGAGAAGTTCACGTCACCCGTAGCAGCGTTGAATGTATCGTTGATGAATGCAGCGCCACCGTAACCGACGCTCTCTACCGCACCCTCAGCAGTGCGGCTAATCAACTCCGTCTCACGGTCGAACGTGCGAAGCGGGTGGGCCATCGCATCGTCAATGTCGCTCAGGGACACGTCGAGGAAGAACTCACTATTGTAGATTGGAGCGCCAATGTCGGCCAACTTGCTAACCACACCATCAGGCAGCGGAGCGAGCGCCTTGCCGATCAACCCCGTGATGCCAATCTTCGTGAAGAAGCTGTCCTTCTTGGAAATGACGTTGCCAAGCTCCTCGCGCGTTAGCAACGAGCGGAAGCCAGGATCGTTCTCGTACTTCTCACCACGGAAGTCGGCCCACTTTCGCCATACACCTTCCTCATTCGGATGGATGTACCATTGTCGCGTCTCGCCCTTCTCAATGTCGCCCTTCTCAAAGGACACAGCAGCCCGCTGCTCTGGTGTAGCTTCTGCCCAAGGAATGATCACGCCCTCACTGTCCTCAAGGTACAGTGGGTCACGACCGCCGCTGCGATAAGTACCTGGGGTGCCGCCTACCTTCTGGATGGCGTCAAGGTCAGAAACCGCTTGATCAATCTGACGGAAGTAGAGCGTCTCAAAGCGCTCACGATCCTCGTCAGTCTTGAGTTCCGTCGTGGCAAACTCTACTAGCTCGTCGCGCACCGCAGGCGGCAGAGCAGCAACAGTCTGCAAGTTGTTCGAGAACTGCTCAGGATTCTTCACGTTCGCAGCGCGCGCAGCTTCGACCAATTCCTTGCCGCCGTAGCGGTTGATTGGGTCGTCGGCAAACGCCTTCTCCTCGCGCACCGCACGGATGAACGGGTCGTCAGCGAGTGCCTGGAAAATGTCCATCGGCCCCTTCGTGCCACTCAATCCGCTAGCTAGCGAGTCTGCGAAGAACTGCTCTGAGAGGTCGTCAGTTTGCTTGCTAGCATCCTGAATGTCCAGGTCGCCAGAGCGTAGCTCGCGGAGCATTCCCTCTACGCGATCTTGAGGCAGCACCGAGCTATCTGAGAAGTCCTTGATAGCTTGCTCGCTAGCTTGCTCGCGCTTGCGCTGCTGCTGCGCCTGCCCTTCGGGAGACGCGGCGAACTCGCGCATATCGCGCTGGAAGTTTCTCTGCTCTTGGCTGTCTGTTTCGTACTGGCTTGGCATTAGAGAATCCTTCGCAATGGTGCAATCTGCCCTGCATCACGCTGGCCGCGCTCGTTCGGTGCGGTCAGTTCGAACGCCTGCTGCAACTTCGGCTTCTCCGTCTCAAGGAAGCCACGGAAGTTGCCCTTCACGCGCTCCTTGATAAAGTCCTCAAACGCAGGGACACTGCCGCCAGCACCGTCGAAGTCACCGCGCTCCTTCGTGCGGTACAGCTTCTCGTAGTCGGCGCGCAGTCCCTCTTGAAACCCAGGCTCGTTGAACTGCTTGAAAATGTCGGTCATAAAACGACTCTCAAGTTCCTTCGCCTTGCCCGCCACGAACTTGTCGTAGGGGCTGCTCATCTGCGTGAAGTCACCGAAGTTCTCCGCGAACACATCGCGGAACAACAGGTCGGGCGCGGGGCCGGTAGCAGCGTTCTCCACGCTATTGAACAACTGGCCTTCGCTTGGTTGCTGCAACACACTTGGGCGGAACGTGCGTCCACCAGTTTCGGAGCCGTAGCGGTCGAAGAACTCCGAAAGCAAATTAGGCAGTTCTCTGCCCTGCTCAACTTCGAATGCGGCTTGTTCGCCAGCGCGCTTGAACACACTAAGGGGGTCGCCAGTAGAACTATCCAGACCCTCTCGGAAAATATCCTCAGCCGACTTGCCCTCGCCACCGCTCAGCAAGCGGTCGATCTCATCCAGCAATTCGTCCTTAGTTCGTGCGAGCGGCAAGCCACCTTCGCGCAAGCGCTCATTGCGCTGGCGCTTTCGATCGGCATCTGTCTGGCCGTCATTGCCATATTCGTTCGGGTCGAAACCCGAACCGCCTCCGTTATCCGTCGTCATGGATTACCCTGCTGCGGGTGGCCGTCCGCCCCCGCCGTATGCCCCTGCCTGCTCGCCGATACCCGATGCCTCAGGTGGGAGTGTCGAAGAACGCGGCCCTGCTCCCTCTGGTCGGCCAGTCGTATTGGCTGGCACGTTGCTTTCCTTGCTTGGTTCACCCCCCGCCTGGATGCCCTGCGCCGCAAGTTGCTGAATGATCAACTTGGCTGCTTCCATGCGCCCTGCCTCAACCAAGTCCGCTACCGCTTCGAGCATCAGCACAACAGGCAACTTCGAAATGTCCTGTCGGCGCTTCTCGCGCACCCATGCGCCACTATCATCGGCATCGAAGATTTGCTCGTAGATAATGAAGTCGGGAACGCCCGCCTGCACCCACAATTGCGCGGCTTGACCCTTCTGCACGGGGTCATCAGGCATTCCATCCTTGAGTGTGACCTGGGGGATGTACATCTTCGATACATCCTTGGCGCTGATCTTCTCCATGAACGCCTTACCGCGACCATCGAAGCCCTTGACCTCGAACTTGCGCTTGCGTCCAATCACCACGAACTGCTCGGTCAACTCCTGGGCAATGAAAGAGTAGGCACTCTCGACCGCATCCACGAATCCACCGATAAGTGTCTCGATTGCTCCGCGCAATTGGAGCATACCGAAGCCCGATACCGTGAACGGAAGGTTTCCGAACACCACGTCGCTCACGCCAGCCTTGCTCCACTCGTTCTGCACGAATGACATGAACTCCTTAGCCTCGTTTGCCATCTGCGGCATACCTACAGGGCCAAACTCCTCGCCTGGGGCGATGCGAATGGTCGTGAAGGCGCGTGGCGAGCCGATATTCTTGTTCTTACCACCCTTGTACACCCACGGGCCGATAGCTCCGTCGCGCAAGTAGAGTGAGTAGAGCGTTGCAGCACGATTAATCCACGCGATTGTCGTGCGGACGTTCGTGTAAATGCTCTCCCACTGGTCTGCGCGCCACGAACCATATGTGTCGCCACTCAGATTGCCCATTCGGGCGGGTGTGCCACCACTTCGAATGACGTAAACGGGAATATGAGTGAACTCACGGTGTAGAGTAGGCTCCTTCGCCCACTTATCACCAGCAATCACGGCATTGTAGACCACTGGACGTGCGTTTGCGTCGGGAATCGAGTCGTCGTCACCCTTCTCAACCCACCAAATGTCGAACATTTCGACTTCTTGGGTCGTAGTTGAACTCTGAGGGTGTCCTTCGCTCTCATCGAAGTTCCATCGGTCAAGAACAGATGGCAAGTCCTCTCGGTAATGTCGCACGAAGAAGGTCAAACCCTCGTATCCGTCGTCCCACGCACATTCGTAGGGGTCGTATACGTCGATTGGGAATGCGGTGATACGGTTCTCGGGCACCACGAGTGGTCGAATGATTACGCCGCCTCGGTGAGCGACATACCACACGATTTCCTGCTGCATCTTCTGGTCGCCACGGCGTCCGCGAATCAGGTCGTTCTCATATAGCGCACCTTCGATCAAGCGCTCGTTCGCGTTGATGATTCGCGACTCGTCCATCGTCACGTCAGGTGGCAAGTTGATTCGGATGCGCGGCGCATTCTTGGTCAGCATGGCCATCACCGCGCGGCTCAGGGTGCGCGGGGCGTTACTAGTGAAAGAAGGATAGTTCTCCTTCTTGATGCGCGAGTTGTGCTTGACTTCCTCAAGGATGTACTCGTCCAATCGCCACAGGACGTGATCTTCCTCGTGCATCGAACGACGCATCTCGTGCTGAGATTCGACCTTCGTTACACGCGCCAGCAGATCGGGGATTTCAGTGTATCGATTGGCCATAGTGCTCCTGAGCAGGCTCGTAGTCCTCTGCTGACAGTATACCAGCTAGTCCCATTCCTCGACGCCCATCGCCGCGCCAGCGCTTCCTTCGGCCTTCACGAAGTTGACGATGAACGCGCAGTTCAACATATCATCGAACGTGCCGCGCAGCGCTTCCATCTTGCCTGTACGGGGATTGTGCTGGAAGGCCATCGCCTGTCCAATCACTTCTGCATCGTGGGCCTTGTAGTCGCCAGCCTTCACGTCCTCTCCGAAGCGCTGCACCGCAACCTCGCGGCTGCTACGTGACGGACGCCACCCTGGAATCTTCACGAGCTTGTTCGCTTCCTTGTCAAACTCCTCGTGGTAGTAGATGCGGTAATCGTAATTCGTGTTGCCCTCGTTCTGTAGCAACGTGTCGATCACACTATATCCCTTGCTGGCACGCTCCACAGCCACGAGAGCGCCGTTGTATTCCGTTGCCAACTCCATGACTACCTGGGCGAACTCAGGCGCTCCTACGCGCGCCTTGGCTGTTACGACTTCCTCGGCCTTCCGGTCAGTCACATCAGCAACTACGAGCGCGTGGAAGTCGGATGATTCCTTCTCGCCCTCGGCCATATCGACGCTAATGGCATACTGGTGGCCGGATCGAGCGCCCTTCCAATACTTGCACTCGACTTCGTGGCGATCGCGTGTATAGACAGGTTCCTCTAGCTCCAAGCGGCGGCGTACTTGTTCTAGCACATCCATGATGCTACTGAACACACTGGTTCCCGTTGAAAGGAAGCATGTGTCTGCGTCCTCAGCATACTCCTGCCAGAACACCTTGCCCTTGGCTGCGATCTTGTCGCGCCGCCATTGGAAGTGTTCAGGTTCGAGCTTGAACTTGTACTTACGCCATGCCATTTCCTTGAGCGCCATTTCGTCGTCCGTCAACTTGATCGTCTCACGGACTGGCTTGCGATACTCGTCGTCAAGAGAGAACCACCACGGGAAGAAGATGCCACGGTATCTACCCACGCTGCGCTGGCTCTGCACCCACCGCTGGTGGAACACGTTGCCATAGCCGTTCGCGGTGGACTCAATTCGGAGAATCGCACCTGGACGATCTGGCACCGACTCCTCAAGTCCTGAGAGGATTGTTTCTGCGTCCTTGTCGGCCTCAGATGGCCAGAATGCAAGCTCGCTCATGTGGACTGCGTGGAAGGTATCTCCGCGCCCTAGCGTAAAGTTGCCAGCGCTTCCGATATACAGGGATGAACCCCGCCCGCCACCGATGCGCCTGCCGTGCTTGTCGTAGATAGGGGCTTCGCTGACCAGGTAGCGGTCACGCCCGTACTTCATCGGCAACTTGTACTTGTCTGGCAGCATATCTAGCGCCAGCCATGCGATCTGCAAGAGGCGCTTCGCCTTATGCTCGTCCTCGCTGATGATGATCCCGTTGAACCCATCCACGAACAGAAAGTACGCAAGGAACTCAAGCACCGTCATGGTGCTCACTCCCAACTGGCGGGCCTTGAGGATAATGTCGGCTCCCGTCTTGGTGCCTAGCAGGATACGCAACTGTGCCTCGGACGGCACCCACTTCTGGATACCCGTGTCCTTGGTACGGATATGGAACAGTTCTGGCGCGATGCTAGGCAACGAGCGCCGAACCTGGGCCATCCGTTCGAAGATGCTGTTCTTAGTTCCCTGCATTGTCAGCACCCTCGAATGCGCGCTTGCTCGCCTTCGGCAACACAGGCACGTTGTCGATCCGCTGGACAGCGCCAGCCTGCTCCATCTTGGCCATGTACTTCTCCGCGAAGTCGATGGACGGCGTGAAGGGCAACCGAAGGTTCTTCTTCAATCGGCGGCGAAAGGCTCGGTTGAACTGCGTGGTGTTGACAGGCTGCGCCCTGTGGACGGGCGACTGAACCGAAGGCTCTAGCCTGTACTGAGGGTTCTCGTCGTCTGCAATGTCCGGTAGTGGGTTGCGCATCACGCTCTCCTATCTTCTAGGACTGATTGCTTCCCCCACTCACTACGCTGCGCTACGTTCGTGGGGGAACCTCAAGCTAGCGAGCTAAGCTCTTAGCATACAAACAAGCTGTACTAGCTCTCTAGCTCTAGCTTAGTATACTCAGCTTGTTAGCTTGTTGTCAAGAGCTAAGCTGACGACCCACTTCGTGGGCACCCCGTCAGAGCGGTCAGGACTAACTTGCTAGCTCGCTCAGAGAAAGTGGAGCCGCTTCCTCAACCCTTGAGTCCTCATCAAGTCCGTCGTCCAGGTCTGTCTCGGCCTGCGCGTCCTCAAGGAGATTGTCCATTTCTTCGGTCGGCAGTGGTTCGCTATCACTTAGTTCGATACTGCTGGCTGTGGACTGAGCCAGTCGGATCAATTCCTTGGCAGCGGTGGCACGGACGTTCGACTTGGTTTCGGGGTCGAGTGCTAGTTCGTACAGGACGCTCACCATGACTGGCGCGAGCTTGTTTCCCATGATGGCAGCCATGATCCAGGGGCGTCCCTTCACCATGCCGAGCACCTTCGTTACCTGGGATTGGGCGACGATGCGCTTCCGCTGGTCGTAACCCAGGTCGGGCCACAACTCGTTGCTGATAGTAATCAGCGCCTTGTCTGGATTCATAATCTTGCTGATGAGCAGGGCGATGTGTCGAGGCTCCATCTCTTGGAACAGCTCAGCGACCTGACTGTTGACGAGTGCGACTTCCCTGTTGCTTGGCATGACCTATCCCTTCCTCAAGACGCAGACCCAAGCCCCAGGCCCGTTCCGCATCAACTCGAATCCCGCGATTGGCACCCATCCCTGCGCTGCCCAGTGGTTCAGGTCACGCTCCCCGTCAATAAGCGACGTGATGATAACCTTGAAAGCTGGAATTGCTGGTGACTTCGGAGGCATGTTACATCACCGCCCGTACCAGCAGCGCAAGCGGAGTTGCCACAGTAGCGACTGTGTTGACAATAAGAATCATGAACAGCAGCCGCTCGTTGTGAACGTGATCTCCGTCAACCATTTCGGCCCTCCTAGTCCAGCACGTTGTCTGGCTCCTTCTTCTCTGGATCGGCTGTCTCATCCGTTTCCTCGGCCCCTTCCAGGTCGCCCTGTGTTGACTGGCCCAGGATTAGTTCTGTGAAAGCATCTGGCAACTTCCAGGTCATCCGGCCCTCCGCGTAGCACTACGAAAATGTTTTGAAGAGTTCACTCCCTACTAGCGAGCGCGCAAGCTGTAAACTAGGTGGGGGGTATCGGCGCTCGCTAGCTAGCGAGCTAGTAAGCGAGCTAGCTTCCTTAGCTCGTATCCGATCCTTCGCCACTAGCTCGCTTGCTATACACACATAGTAGCTCGCATGATACCAGTGTGTCAAGCTAGCATACGAGCTAGCGAAGCTAGACGGACGCGCGCTAACTAGCTCGCTAGCGAGCTAGTGTGGCGCTGATCATCGCTCACTCGCAAGCGAGCTAGCAAGCGCGGCATCCTCGATAGCTCGCTAGCTAGTAGTGTAACGAGCATATCACTTATCAGGGACTAGCTAGAGTTTACACTTTGTTCATACAATCAATACACAATCAGCGCAATGTCAGGCTCGATCCGCCGATTATGCTAGTGTAAGGATCGAACAGAAGCAGCGAACAGAGCACCCGATGAACGCCGAACATTAGTAGGCGCGGGTATTCAGAAGTCAAAGCACTGGCCGATACCTACAACGTAGGTAGAACGTCGCAAGGTAATGCGGGGATGTAGCACATAGGGACTTGGTGATACCTACAGAACACAGTTAGAAGGTCAACGGGTAGCGCGGGTGTTGCGAACACTCAAGCGAACCGAACAGGGATGCGAACGCTCGATAAGCTAGACCGCTCACTATCCGGTGAGTTAGCCAAAACAGGCTAGGCAAGGGTGACAGAGCGTAGACCATATGGCATGAGAGGCCATATCAGCCAGGATGCTCGGCTATACTCAGAACGGGTGAACGTGGCGCGGTAACGAGCGACGATGAGCCTACGGGATTGACACCCCGTACATCTAGGCACTCGCCGAATCCCTACCCCTGTATGATGATTGAATGACAAGCTATCAGCGCGTTAGTCTATGCCGGATTGTCACTCGTGACAGCTAGGCTAGCGCGTTGTCCTAGTCACTCAATCCGATAGTGACACACACTTAGGAGCGCCGAGCTATGACTATCAAAGTGTTCACAGCGCACAACGCCTATGTTGTCTCAGTTGACCGCGTACCAGTAGCGATGTTCACTCGGCTACCCGAGGCGAGGAGCGCCGCAATGGAACGCGCTATCATGGCGCGCAACAAAGGCGAATCAGTGACGCTTGAAGAGGTGATAGGTTAGGTGATGCGATTCCTGATAGTGTGCAAGTGCGGTCACACGTTCTGGCGTAGCTATCCATGCAATCCCAAGAACCTGAGACCGTATGACTGCCCGCGCACACAACACGCATCGCACACGATGTAGCACGGTCGAACAGCAGATGATGCACAACTGGCGACGCGCGCAACAGAACATGACGAGCGCGCCGATACTAACAGCAGGAGAGTGACGCATGAACAAAGCAACCGCAAGCGCGCGAGGTCGGACACAGTTCGTAGACACGCCCAGTGGTTACAGCGCCGTCAAGCCGGTGTCGGACGTGAACGTGCTCAAACGCTCGATGGACAATACGAAGCTAGGCAAGCTACGCGAATGGCGGGCGGGTGCGTTCAAGGGAATGCCACTGTACTCGCTGACGCTTGAGGAGCGCGCGACGTGCGAGCGCACATGCAACGCTTGGGATGTGTGCTATGGCAACAACATGCCGTTCGCGCATCGCTTCGATGTGACTCAGGATGGTGGACTCGCGTTGATGGCGCGCTTGACTGTCGAGCTAGACAAGCTGGACACAAAGCACAGTGCAACGGGCTACAGTGTGCGCTTGCACATACTCGGCGACTTCTTCAGCGTGGAGTATGTTGACTTCTGGCGTGAGCAGCTAGAGACACGGCCATTGCTTCACATCTACGGGTATACTCATCGGCAAGGCGCTATCAAGGCGCGCATCGATGATGTGTGGCGCGAGTTTCATGGGCGCTTCAACATCATGCAGAGCGATGGCACATCTGACGACGTGAAGCCTATCGCCCTAATTGAAACAACGGATGGCGCTTTCAAGCTGCCTATCTGTCCGGTGCAAGTAGGCAAGGCCAAGGGCTGTCTAGATTGTGGGCTATGCACCCTGCCCAACGTCAAGGGTGTCAGGTTCTTGATTCACTGAGGAGTGATAACGCAGCGTATGGACTGCGTAAAGTGAAAGGACGGAGAGCATAATGGGTCTGTCGATGAACGTAGACAAGTACGCAATGGAAATGATGGAGCGTGTTGAGTGCTGGCAAGGGCAAGACGCGCAAGGCAAAGTGATTGATTGCGCGGCGCGCTCGATAGCACAAGCGGCTTGGGTTCTCAGTCTCAAGTACGGCGTGGATGTGGCGACGATTCACGCCATCGCGTTGCGCGACGCATCGCCTGACACACAAGAGGACTGCATCGAGGAATCGCGCATCGCCTATGATACGTCGCGCGCTGAGGCGATGCAGCACTACGAGTGAGCGTGAGCCTGCGTGTACGGGCTGCGTAAAGTGAAAGGGGTTACCATAAGTAAGGTTCTAGAGGCCGCCGAAAGACGTGAAGCTTTGATAGACGAGATAAAGGTTCGGTTGTTTGCGGCCCGAACGAGCCGCGAGGCTCAGAAACTAGAAGATGCTTTGCGAGAAGCGCTCAACG
>Ga0247727_10002418_pt1 | contig 42754 bp, 35 predicted proteins | sample WisWelCaveWW1625_FD_202498 | JGI IMG/M metagenome (GOLD analysis project Ga0247727, IMG submission 202498) | Biofilm microbial communities from Wishing Well Cave, Virginia, United States - WW16-25 | ecosystem: Environmental > Aquatic > Deep subsurface > Groundwater > Cave microbial mat | place...
AGCGCCGCCCACTCCGACAGCGCGCAGCAGATTCAAAAACGCGGGGTCATATCCCTCGTGAAATTTCAGATACAGGCGTGAGCGCAAAAAAATATCTATGCGATCTTGACAGTCCTCAATCAAAAGCGGAATGATGCGCGGGCGTCCAGTGCGCCCGGGCATTTTGCTCAAGGTGATAGCGACGTGAATTTCTTCTTCGCACCATGGCGACTTGAGCGCGGCGTCAGACAGCACAGGCAAATAGATATCGCACGCTTCCAACCCGCGACTGATTTCGCGCGAAATTAAATCGCCCGCTTTGAGTGAATAGATGTCGAGAAAGCCATCCAGCCCCACCTTTTTCAAATCGTCAGCGAGGCGTTCGACAAAGGCGTTGTCTTTATGGGAATGGGTGATGAAAAATTTTGAGGGCATACGCGATGGTGTCAACAAGCGGATTGGGAAATTCAACCCGCGTTATATTCGTTGTTTCACGCATTATACTCGCGCGTTCGTTTTGAGAATAGCCCACCACCTACAAAATTTTTTCATCGTCGCGCGTACAAGACCCCCAAGTGTTTGGCGATAAAGAACATTGCACCACCTCCGCGAATCGAGTCGCACCCGCGTCGAAAACACTTGGGGTCTTGCGCCTCGAACCACTCTACAAATTGAATGGAAGATGTTTGCATGTTAAGATGTTCGCGATTCTAAGAGACAACGGAGGAACCAAAATGGGCAAAATTGTGGAACGCATCAAACTCCAAAATTTGCGCGAGCCGTCCAGGCAAACGGAAGTGGACGCGGTTGTGGACACGGGCGCGACGATGTTGGTGTTGCCCCTTGATGTGATCGAACAGTTGGGTCTCGAAAAATTTAGACAAGTGAATGTGCGTTATGCCAACGGCGCAACCGCGCAAAAGGGGCTCTACCACACTGTGACAATCGAGATTCAAAATCGCGTGGGGCACTTTGATGTGCTGGGCGAGGAAAGGGGAAGTCAACCCCTCATTGGACAAACGGTGTTGGAACAACTCGATTTAATCGTAAACCCCAAGTCGCGGCAACTGACACCCAATCCCGAATCGCCCGATATGCCGCTGTTGGAATTGTTGGATTACCGCTAGGAGACATTTCACCGCAAGGAGGAGACGTTTCACCGAAACGTCTCTACAGCTCTACAGGCAACCCCTCCATCTCCATAATCTTTAACGCGTTCGTCGTGGGGCACGCGCCCTCGCGCAAAATGTAATCAAGCACCAAACGCCCCTCGCGCACCTCATCGCGGAAATGATAATTGTGTGCATGCAAGTTGTTTTCGGCGAGACGCGCTAACTCCAAATCGTGCGTCGCAATCAAACCGACGCCGCGCGCGCCCAGCAAGGTTTGAATGTAGGCGCGGCTGCCGATCAAGCGTTCGCGATTGTTTGTGCCGCGAAAAATTTCGTCAATCAAATACAGCAATGGCATTTCATCGGCGGCGCGCAATTCCTGTAGTAATGCCTTCAGGCATTTCACCTCTGCATAAAAATACGAAAAGCCATCCACAATCGAATCGGTGATGCGAATGCACGCGCGCAAACGAAACGGCTGCGCGCTGAATTGGGACGCCATTACGGGCGCGCCCGCATACGCGAGACAAAAATTCACGCCGACGGTTTTGAGAAAGGTGCTTTTCCCCGCCATGTTGGAACCCGTCAAAATTTCCACCTCCCCCAACGATTGAATTTCAAAATCATTGGCAACGCGCGCGGACGCGGGAATCAAGGGATGCGCTAAATTTTTCGCGCGCAAAACGGGCGCGGCATCCGCGCGAATTTCGGGAAATGTGGCGTCGGGATTCAACGCCGCGAAATTTCCGAGCGCAATCAACGCGTCGAGTTCATGCACCACGCGCACCCATTCGGGCAGCGTTTGTGCAACCTGCGCGCGTTGGCGATCCGCGAGAAACGCAAAGAGAAAATCCCACGGCAAAATGAGATTTAGTAAAACCGATAGCAGCGGATTGTTTCGCAAGCTGACGGCAGCTGTGAGGATGCCGACACGCGCGAGTTGCTGCGATGGGGGACGCGCTTTATTTTGAAACACCGCGCATAATTTTTCGAGATGCGGCGCGTTGTGGCACGACGCGCGTTCGAGATATTGAACGAGGGCGCGAAATTTTTCGAGTTCCGTATTCACGCGCGCGATGGCGCCCAACACATTTTCGAGATGTTTTTGATTCCAGTAATAGAACGCGATGTAGGCGACGAGGGAGACGAGAAAGAATGGTGGAAGCGAAAAAAATTGCCAGAGCGCGAACAAAAATAAATTGATTGCGACGAGAATCGCCGCAATCGGCAGCATCCAACGCAAACGCGCAGAGGGAAATTCCGTTTGCAACCAATCTAATAAATTGTCGCCTTCGAGTTCGCGTCTCAACACGAGGCGATAGGTGAGTTGAAAACGTTCACGAAAACGCGCGCGGGGTTTTAATTCGCGCACAATGTTTTGGCGCGCGAGGATCGCGTTTGGATCAGAACGCGCGTGCGTCAACCATTCCGCGAGGAGTTGTGTGCCGTGACGCGAAATGGTGGTGTCGAGAAGTTGATGCAGCGAACGATAGCCCGTGAGATCGAGATCGAGCGCGAGGGATTTGTCGTGTAACTGAACGGGACGCGGGGGCGGGAGATTTTCCCAATCGAGATTCAAACGCGCCCGTTGATCCATTTTGAGTGCGCGTACAAGCGTCAAGGTCTCGATCCAATGTTCGAGGCGGCGATGGAGCAGGACGAGAAACGAGAAGGCGAAAAGCGAGAGGGCGAGAACGAGCCACGCGACATTGCTATTGAAAATAATCGCGGCGAGAGATGTAGCTGCGATGCCAAGTAAAAATAGGGCGAGACGGAGAAATGCGACACGCCCACTTGTGGTCTGAAAGGGGCGCAGCCGTCTCGTCAAATTTACAATTTGGAAATCGAGTTTGTGGGTCATGCGGCAGAGTAAAACATCAGGTCGCGTGTTGGGTTGTACGCGTGTACGCGCCAGAGTGGGAGCTTGGGGATTTTTGCGTTGTATCCAACGCCACTTTAGCGGGTCCGCTGGGCGAGTCAAAATCCCGCTAAAGCGTAGAGTCCCAATGCGGGTTCGTGGGCTTAACTTGATGCCATTGCGCTAAAGCGTAGAGTCCCAATATTAGTCAAACGCCAACGCCGCCGCGCCCACCGCGCTGGATTCCACTTGCGAGCGCAAAATTTCGACGCCCATTTGACTGCCGCGCAAAACGCGTTGGGTGTATGCTTCGCGCACGGGCGCATACAACAAATCATACGCCGCGTTCCCCAAGCCGCCGCCGATGATGATGCGCGCGGGGTTGAGCCACGCGGACGCGGACGCCATCACAATGCCCAACCACTCGCCCATTTTTTCAATCGCCGCTGTAGCTGCAGAATCTTGCGCGCGCGCAGCTTCAAGGATCGTTTGCGTCGTCAACGCGTTTGGATCGAGTGTGGACGCGTCGCCGCGCTGCAAAAATTCGCGCGTCGTCTCGATCAAGCCGCGTCCCGAGACAACGGTTTCGACACAACCACGCAGACCACAATTGCATACGCGCCCATGCGGATCAATCACGAAATGCCCTGCCTCCGACGCGAAAAAATTTGCGCCGTGAATGACACTGCCATTCACCATCGCCGCTGTGCCCAAGCCCGAACCGATGGTGATGAGCACAAAATCATTACAACTGCGCGCCGCGCCAAATAAAAATTCTCCGCGCGCACTTGCGCGCACATCGTTTTCCACGCGCACGGCAAGATTCGCCACGAGCTGCGCGGTGAGGAGATCACGCAGCGCGATATTTTGCCAGCCCATATTCACCGCGTTCAGTGCAATGCCCGCGTCAGGATTCACCAAACCCGGTACGCCGATGCCAACGCCGCAAAGTGTTTCCGTATGCTCCGCCACCAACGCGTTGATTTCTGCGGCGATGCGTTGAATCACCGCCACCGCGCCTTGATCCACCAACGTCGCCGTTTGGCGCGCGGCGATAATTTTTCCCTCACGCGTCACTAACGCGGAGGCAATTTTGGTTGCGCCGACATCTACGCCGATAGCGCATTGTAATTTTTTGTTTTTCATGCGCGAGTGCGGGTAGAGTATATGGTTTTGTCAAGCGCAAGCAAAAAACAAACCCGTCCCCTGCAGTAAAAACAAACCCGTTTTCGTTAAACGAAAACGGGTTTGTTTTTATGCTTCACACCTGCATGATCTCTGCAATGCGTTCGCGCGCCCGCGTTTCCTCTCCCGCGCGCAGCAACTCCAACACATCCGAATCCACCAACGTGTACCACATTTTTTTGCGCGTTTCGAAATCGGGAAATTTCGCGGCGAGCGGCGCGCGCAAGGTGCCTGCAATTTCCAAAAAGCACGCGTATTCATCCCCAAGCTCTTGTTCCAATTTTTGACGCAAACGCACTGCCACCGCGGGCGCTTTGCCGCTTGTCGAAATCGCCACTGTCAAATCACCGCGCCGCACAATCGAAGGCGCGATAAAAGAACAATTCGGCAAATCATCCACCACATTGACGGGAATGTTGCGCGTGTCCGCTTCACGAAAAATACGCGCGTTTGTTTCCGCATCGTTCAACGCGCTAATGACCAGAAACGCGCCGACAAGATCGCCCGTGTGATATTCACGCGCCAGATGCGTGACATGCTGCGCGTTCACGAGGTCTTGCAACGATGGATCCAGTTCCCGCGCAATCACCATCACACACGCCTCCGCGCGCCGTAATGCTTCCACTTTTTCGCGCGCGAATGTGTTGCCGCCAATGACAACGACGCGGCGATCTTGGAGATTGAGGTAGATGGGGTAGTACTGCATGAATGAACAATGGATAATGCACAATGCACAATTACGTTGCGTGATTGACGATACGCGATACGCGATTCGCGATTCGCGATTCGCGCCCTCACAAATCCAGCCCCACCTCTTTTAACCAAATCCCTTCTTCGCGGATTTCCAGATGCACGCGGTACTCTGTCGTTTCGAGATCGAGCGTGAATCTGCCGGGACCCTTTGGCGCGAAGGCGATGTGTTCGAGCGTTTGCCCTTGCAACGCCGCGAGCGCGTTGTTCACTTGTGTCGTGGATTCTTGCAATTCCGAGCCCGTTGGCGTTTTTTGATACAGACGGAGAAACGTACTCTCTACCATCGGTCCGTGAATTTTGCGCGCGCGTCCCGTTCGCAATTCGAGCGCGAGCAAATTTTCCAACGCGCCTACATTTTCATCCGCAACAGAATTTGTTTCCAACGCGTCGCGCAAGTCCGCATACCGCGCGCGCTGCGGTTCGCGCACGGTTTCAATCAGCGCGTTCGTTTCTTCCAACAACAATTCGCGTTCGTGTGAATTGATTTCCATAGAGATTAGAAATTAGAAGTTGGATGTTGGATGTTGGAGATTGACGTTTGACGTTTCACGTCTCTCGTCTCTCGCCTCTCGTTTCATCCTTCATCCTTCATCCCTCATCCCTCACCTGTCCCCCTTCCCCAACAACGCCTCCAACTCATGCTCCATTCCCCCCGTTTCAATCGGGCAATGAATCCCGCACTCTTTGGGCGCGCCTTTTTCCCACCACCAACGCCCTGCGCGTGGATCCTCGCCCGCTTTTGTTGGACGCGTGCAGGGCGCGCAGCCGATGCTCGTGTATCCTTGATCGTACAATTTGTGATATGGCACATCGTTCGCGCGAATGTAATCCCACACTTCGTCGTGCGTCCAATCGGCGAGTGGCGATACTTTGACAATGCCGCCGTGATCGTGATCCAATTCGATCTTGCGAATGTTGGAACGACTCGCCCATTGATCGCGGCGCAAGCCCGTAATCCATCCGTCGAGCGTGTCGAGTTTCTTTTTCAGCGGCGCGACTTTGCGAACGTCGCAGCAGTAGAGCCGCAGTTTCACATCTTGAAAAAATAAATTCGGTCCGTAGCGATTTTGCATCTGATCTAAATCGTTCGCGTCGGGCGAAAGAATTTCGATCTGCATTTCGTAGCGCTCGCGCACTTCGTCCATCAGATCGTACGTCTCTTGATGCATCCGCCCCGTGTCCATCGTGAACACCTTGCCGCGCGGGTTGATCTTCCACGCCATATCGAGAATCGCCATGCCTTCGGCTTGGAAACTGGTGCAGAGTCCGATGTTCGGGTGAAACCGATCCAACGCCCATTCGATCACCGCTTGCGGCGTTTGATCGTCGTACTCGACGGCGAGTTCGCCTGCTTCGTAATCGTCCAGTAAATTCGGATTGAATAAATCCGCTTTTTCGTCAATCATCGCTTTTCTCCCTCCGCGTGGATTTTTGTAATTCTTGCTGTACCTGTTCAATCGGACATTCACGTTGTGGCGTGCTCTTCGCCACGAGCGATAGAAATTAGTTCCGCGTCGCTGCGGCGATCACAAAATTGTTTAAACCTTTCCTCTGTGCCGCGTTCGTTCAAATACGCGCGCACGAGACGTTCCACGTACAAATGCACTTGACCGAAATGCACGCGGCGAATGAGCGGCTGCCCAATCCCCGCGTCGCGTCCCAAGCCGCCGCGCAAGTAAATATCGTACCCCTCCAATTTTTCGCCGCCCGCGCCGCGTTCGCGCAGTGTCGTGCCTTGCAAACCAATGTCGCCAACCCAATGATGCGTGCAGGCGTGCGGGCAGCCGTCCAAATTTATTTTGATGCCCTCCGCGTCGCGCCCGAATTGATTTTCGAGATGATCGAGAATGTCGCCCAACTGCGTTTTCGTGAGCGACACCGCGTAATTGCACAATGGCGAGCCCGTGCAGGCGATGGACGAACCGCGCAAACGATTCACGTTCAACAGAAAACCGATTTCGCCCACCGTGTCCACAATTTCTTGTACGCGTTCGTTCGGCACACCGGTCAAAATAAAATTCTGTTGGCGCGTGAGACGAATTTCACCGCCGAACGAATCCACCAAATCGGCGAGCGCGATCATTTGCGCGCCCTTGATCCATCCTACGTTCACAGGAAAACCAATGTACGACAAGCCATCTTGTTTCTGTGGATAAATCCCCAAATGATCGCTTTCACTCGTCGGTTTCGGCGCGGGAAAATTTTCGAGCGCGCGCCCAAGTTTTGTTTCGACGAGTTCGCGATATTTCGCCGCGCCGATCTCGTCCACCAAAAATTTCATACGTGATTTCACGCGCGACATGCGTGATTTCAAATTCTCTTGCCACACGTCAATCAGCGCGCGCAGCACAGGCAGCGTCGCGTCCTTTTCCACAAACACCTGCATATCTTGCGCGATACGCGGCACCGTCGAGAGTCCGCCGCCGATGCGAATGGCAAATCCTGCGCGCCCCTCGTGAATCGCGCCGATCAAGGCAATGTCGTGAATGTCGGGCGCGTTGCATTGATGCGCGCACGCGGCGATGGTGATTTTGTGTTTGCGCGGCAGATCGGAATAGGCAGGATTGCCATAGAAAAATTTCGCCGTTGCTTCCACAATCGGGCGCGCATCAAACAATTCATCGCGCGCGATGCCTGTCACAGGACAGCCCGTGATATTGCGAACGTTATCGCCGCAGCCGCCAATCGTCGTGAGTTCATTACGCGCGAGCGTTTCAAAAATTTCGGGCAGATGTTCGAGTTTGATCCAATGCAGCTGCACATTTTGACGCGTCGAAAGTTCGCCGTAATCGCGTCCATAGCGCGATGAAATTTCGCCGATGGTGCGAAATTGCTGCGGCGACAAAATGCCATTCGCAATTTTTACGCGCAGCATGAAATAGCCGATCTTGGGTTTGTCGTGGTAAAGCCCGTACCATTGCAAACGCACGACATCTTCTTCGGAAATTTCTTCATAGCCGCGTTCGATCAAGCGCGGCAACTCTTGAACGATCGTAAGCGGATGTTTTTCTTTTTTGAGGCGTTCGATGGAATTGCGTTTGAGTACTAAATCCCATGTGATTTCTTCGGTCATGGTAAACTCTGACGGCGGACGACGGACGGCGGACAGCGAGTAGTCAGTGGTCAGTGATCAGTAATCGGTCGTCGGTCGTCGGTCGTCTGCCTTTTGTCGTTTGTCTTTTCGTACAATAAAACAAGACCTGCGCGCATCCTCGATGAGGCGTGGTGGTGGGCGCAGGCAAAAGACGCTTGCGCGAGGCAACAAAAAGCCCGGGAAAAGGTCCCGGGCATCGCTGCCATTCACCTTCCCCGCGAACATTTTTCAATTCGCGGAGACACTCGCTACCGAGTCGGCTAGGTCTTGATTTCTCTACCGGACGCGGTGGCTAGTGCCCCCGCCCGTTACAGATGCACCAGAGAGGTTGAAGCATGGTGGTTGCTTGCGAGAGGAAAATTTGCATGAGGTGTCCCAACTGATTGGGCGCAATTCTATACAGATTGCGCGGGTTGTCAAATAGCTTACGTGCCACGCACCTTGCCGCTTGCTTATTTCGCTTGCAGGTTTCCTTGCGCGGTTTCTTGAATCGCGCTCAACAGAGAATTTGCGTCGGTCGTGTCATCATTGATCGTCCAAATCATCACCCCGCTCGCGCGTTCCATAGCTAATCTTGTTTTCGCGCGCATTGTGGGCAAACCATTGTACGCGGCGATGCCGCCGAGATAGTTTGAAACATCGGTTTGCGCCGCGTTCGGATCGTTTTTTAAAAGTTTGCGGTACGGCACATCGCCGGGCGACGCGTAAAACGGCACGCCCAACACTATTTTATTTTGTGATAACCCGCGTGCGTGCCAATAGTCCAGCGCGCGTTCCGCTAACGCGTATGTCGAATGATGCGCGCCACTGTCTGCATACGCCATCACGTTGAGAAAATCTACGAGCGCGAAAGTTTCATCCGAAATTCCCGCCGCGTTATCACCAAACGCGGCGACGGCAGCCGTGAGTAATTTTTTGCGCGCGTTCAATTCGACGCGCAACTCTTGCATGAGCGCGAGAAAATTTTCCGAGGATGCGCCGATGCTTGGATATTCCCAATCTATATCAGCCCCATCGAGTTTGTTTTCATCCACGTACTGCATCAAATTTTTTACAAATGTCGCGCGCAATGCAGGCGACGCGGCGAACACTTCAAATTGTTTGTCATAACCCCAACCGCCGACGGAAATCAAAACTTGAACATTGCGCGCATGCGCGCTTGCAACGTACTGTTTCAACTTCCATCCATTCGCGGGAAAAATCAACGTGCCATCGCTTTGCGGCAAGGCGAACGCGTAATTGAGGTGCGTCAGTTTTTCGATTTGCGATGGCGCGATTTGGACGCCCCAATCGGTGACATAGCCAACGACGCGAAAGGGGGGGGACGGGAACGCTGCGGCGAGCGTTCCGTACGGGGTGGGGGGCGCGGCAGATTGGCAAGCGGCGAGGAGGATTAAAAAAAACGCGAGGGAAATGCGCCGCACGCGTTTCATGCGACAACCATTGGGGCGCGTTGGGCATAGACAATCGTTTCATTCAAACGCGCGCGAATTTGTTTTGTCGGCGCGAGGTTCGCCTGCTCCATGCCGAGTAACACCGCGCCGACTACGGGGGGACAAGATAGTTTGATAAAACGCGCGCCGGGGGCGAGAGCTAAAACCGTTTCGCGCAGGGGTTGAATCAAGCGTTCGCCCGCATTGAACATGCTGCCCACTAACACAATCTCAAATTCGCACGTTTGAAAATCCAGTTGCCGAATCACCGCGTTCGCCAATTCACCAAGTTCGCGCCCTGCGCGTTGAATCAATGCTTGCGCGACGGCATCTCCTTCAGAGGCGACTTGAAATACCAATGGCGCGGCGGACGCATCAAGTTCATATCGAAAATTTACAAGCCCTTCCAATAAATCTTCCAAATCACGCGCGCCCGCGCGTTGAATCAGCGCGTCCGAAAGTTTTGTGGGCGGACCGCGCCGCGTCCATTGATGCGCCAGCGCTTGAATCGCCCACGCCACCAATTCCCCCGCGCCCGCGCCCTCGCCCAATAAACTCCCCGCGCCCGTGACCATACCTTCGCGTTTGCGATCATGCGTGCGTCCGCGACAATTACAGCCCGTTCCCGAAACCACGGCGACACCCCATCCTTCCACCGATCCTGCAAGCACACCGAGCATTGCATCGTTCACTACCTCAAACGGCGCATCCAGTTCGAGCGTCGAAATCGCCTTGAGCATTGCCACGCGTTCCATGTGCCAATCGAATCCTGAAATGCCAAAGCCCGCGCCTGCAATTGCGTTTTTTGAAATGCCCGCGTCCACCAACGCGTGCTGCGTCGCGTCACCGAGCGCGCGAATCATCCCCTCATAACCCACCGATTCGTGATTGCCCGCGCCCGCGTTGCCGAAACCGAGAATCGTTCCCGTTTCATCCGCAACGCACGCGTGGCTTTTTGTGCTGCCAATGTCAACTCCTAAAAAATAGCGGGGCATGAGAGGGTTGTCATTCTGAACGGAGTGAAGAATCTCTGACTGCCAACAAGAGATTCTTCACTCCGTTCAGAATGACATGCACAAAAAATTTTTCTAATTCCCTTGCCGCATCGTGTTGCGCAGCAAACGATAGCCGATCACATTCACACCCGCGTCAAAAATCATTTGGCGAAAATCCTCATTCAAAAACAATTCATAATCCGCGACGCGGCATTGCCAATCGGGTGCCATCACGCGCACTTCCGCGCTGTCACGACAGGGATGGAACACGAGCGCGCTCAAACCGGCGGGCAACGCGTTCAAGGCGCGTCGCGCTTCTTGCAAACGATTTTCGTGCTGATCCAAAGCCAACGCGTCGAAATGATCAAACAATGCCATCCCGCGCGCTTGCGCCTCATGCAACAGAGTTTCAATCTCTTCGGGCATCCCTTCCGTTAATGGGGTACGCGGACGCGTGAGAAACGCGGGCAAGCAAAATTTTTGCGCGACGCGAATGTACGCGGGCAGAAGGCGCGGATGATACAACGCCAGCATGTGCGAATCCATGTGCGTTACCCCGAACCCCGCGGCGAGCGCGCGTTCCACTTGCGCCGTCAATTCACGTTCCACCGCGTCGGGATTTGCAAATTCGTGTGTCGGCGCGGCGAGCGAATGAAAATATCCATCCGCGTCCAATAGACCGCTCGCGGGATCGCGCGTCGAAAGCGCGCTCCAGCGAAAATTTTTCCATTCGCTGTTGAGCGTGAGATGCACGCCAACATCAAATCGCGGATACGTTTGATGCGCGCGAAAAAAATCTGCCGCGGCGGGAAACCACGGACACGGCACCATCGTCGCGGCGGAGGACATGATGCCCGCTTCCAATAAATCTGCATACGCCTCCACCGATGCTTGACACATGCCAATATCGTCGGCATGCAAAATCACGACGCGCGCGTTTTCGTCGAAACCGAGTTTTTGGAGAGTAGGGTTCATGGAGATTGGAAGATGGAGATTGGAGGTTAGAAGTTGGATGAATTTCGAGAAACGAAAATCGAGAAACGAGAGCGCGATTTGCCGCCTGTGATTCACTAGAGCGGATATCAAATTAGTCTGTGAGGGTTGGATTTTAGCCTTTAGGCCAATGGCATTAAGTTAGTGGATTTTAGACTTTAGTCGGTCCGTTGGTCGAGTCATAGACCCGCTGAAGCGTAGAGTCCCGATGCGGGTTCGTGGGCTTAACTTAATGCCATTGGCCTTTAGGCGGTTCACAGCAATTGCGAGCTCCTCCCGCTAAAGCGTCGAATCCAATCCCACACATCCATTAGGAATCTGCTCTAACTCCAAAATTGGGGCAGATGTATTTTGTTCGTTTCCAAAAGATCTTCGAGGACGGCTTGCGCTTGATCGGGTTTGGGTCCGAGCGGATGCGTAATCAATGCATCATACACCGCTTCGCGATCACCATGCACCGCCGCTTGAACGGTGAGCAATTCGTAGGATTTAATTTGCGCGAGCAATCCAAAGCAAGCGTCGGGCAGCGGATCGGTGGGGATGGGTTGAACGCCATTTCGATTGACATTGCACGGCATTTCCAAAACCCAATGCGCGGGATATTCGTGCACTGCGCCATTATTTTTTACATTGACCACATGCGTCTCATTCAAATCGTTGTAGTGCGCGTTCAAGAGCTGCGTCGCAACGGTGGAATAGTACGCGCCGCCGCGTTTCATCAAATCAGCTGGCATCTCGGTCAATGCGGGATCGGCGTACTGCTCCAGCAACCCTTTTTCGATTTCTTGCACTTGCTCGGCGCGCGAAGGGGGCCAATTTTCTTGTTCCGCGAGTTTGCGCGCGGTGTAATAAAAGTATTGCAAATAATAATTCGGCACGACGCGCAGCGATTCAAGCAGGCGCGGACTCCATTCGGGATCGTCTTGAGTCTTTAATTCTGCGATCGTACTTTCCAGAATCGTGTTCCACACATCTTCGCCGTCGAGCGTGAAACCGCGATGCCACGAGAGATGATTCAAGCCGAGCGTTTTCAATTCTGCGCGCGACGGATCAATTTTAGTGTCGAGTCGTTTTTCCAAACGCGCGAGCATATTCATTTTCGCGCCGATGGGCACATTGCACACACCAACCGCTTGCACATCGGGCGCGTATTGCGATAACGCTTGTGTCACCAGTCCCGCAGGATTCGTAAAATTTGCAAGCAGCGCGTTCGGCGCGAGTTCGCGCATGTCGCGCGCAATATCGAGGAGGACGGGAATCGTGCGTAACGCTTTCGCCATGCCGCCCACGCCCGTTGTCTCTTGCCCGATCAGTCCGTGACGCATACCAAGATATTCGTCATTGCGCCGCGCCTCCATCATGCCCACGCGCAATTGCGTCGTCACATAGCTCGCGCCGCGCAATGCCTCGCGCCGATCCGTCGTCAAAAAAATTTGGAACGGCGCGCCCCGCGCCTCCACCATCCGTTTCGCAAAACCGCCGACGACGCGCAAACGTTCCGCGTCAATATCCATCAGCCACAATTCCTTTAACGGAAATGTCGCGACGCGCTGCAAAAAACCGTTGACGAGTTCGGGCGTATAGGTTGAGCCACCGCCAATGACTGCGACTTTCATGTATCCTCGAAAAGTAATCAGAAATTCAGTAATCAGTATTCAGTGACGCTTGATGTTTCACGCTTGACGATACGCGATACGCCATTCGCGATACGCTATTTATCCACTCCCGTAATCACGACCCCTTGCATGAAAAATTTCTGCGTGAAAATAAAAATAATCACTGGCACAATCAGCGTCATGATCGTTCCCGCTTGAATCAGTTCGGGCTTGTTGCCATAGATGCTGTTGAAACGCGCGAGCCCTACCGCAATCGGCTGCAAATCGGGACGCGTGGAAAGATAAATGACCGGACCAAAATAATCGTTCCAGCTGTACACAAAATGAAAAATGGCGACGGCGATCACGGCTGCCCATGCTTGTGGCAAAATCACAGAACGCAAAATGCGTAAAGGTCCCGCGCCGTCTATCATCGCCGCTTCATCCATTTCGCGCGGAATCGTCATGAAAAATTGGCGCAGCAAAAACACATCGTACGCGTTCGCAAACAATGTCGGCACGAGCAGCGGCAGCCACGTGCCAATCCAACCGAGTTTTACAAACGTGGTGTACGTCGGAATTAGTGTGACCGCCGCAGGCAAAAAGATCGTCGCGATCAAAATGGTAAAGAGAAAATTTTTCCCTGGGATGCGGAAACGCGCAAAACCGTACGCGACGAGCGTGTTGGAAATCAATGTGCCAATCGTTCCCAAAATCGCGAGCGCAATGGTGTTGAACATCAAGCGCGGGTAATTGATCAAGTCCCACACCTGTTGATAGTTCGATAACGTCGGCGCAAATTCCCACGCGCGCTCCAACGCGCGCCACGAACCTTCCCACACGAGCGGCGGCGCGGACACATTCGCGGGGTCAAGAAATTCGCTGGATGCTCTGCCTTTTTTGTACAACGCGAGTTCGCGCACCCCTTGTCTCGTCGGCACTTTATAAATTTCGTACGCGACACCTTCAAATGTGATCACGCGCGGTTTCGCGGGATACAACGGCGTGCCCAGTTCCGCGACTTGATCCGCCGTCTTGAACGAGTTCATTGCGATTCGCACCAAAGGCGCAAGAAACGCGGCGAGCAGCACGACGAGCACGAACGTGATCGTGAACGATTTGCCGCCTTGACGAAGCCGGCGCGTGAGGCGCGCCGGAAGGGCGAGGGGTGGAGTTACCACTTGAGGATCAGCGGTTTTCGCCTGCATAATGCACCCAGTACTTGCTGCTCCAGAATAAAAATACAGTGAGCGCGAGAATGATCAAAAACAACGCCCATGCTTGCGCCGCGCCATACGACATGTTCTGGAACGTAAAGAACGTTTTGTACAGATACAGGTTAAGAAACATCGTCGCGCCGCCGGGACGCCCCGTGCCATCGGTGATGACAAGCGGCACCAGAAAATATTGAAACACGCCGACAATGCCCAACACCAGCGCATAAAAAATAACCGGCGACATCATCGGCAAAGTCACATTCAAAAGTGTCGCCCACCAACCTGCGCCGTCCACTCTTGCCGCGTCGTACAATTCCGTCGGGATGCCTTGCAAGCCCGCGAGGTTGATAATCACCGCGCTGCCAATGCCCCACAATCCTAAAATGACCAAGCCCGGGTACACCCACGTCGGATCGTTCAACCAGTTCGGCGTATCTTGCACGCCCAACGCTTCGAGTCCTTGATTGATCCAACCCGCCTCCGGATTCAGCAAACCGCCCCACGCAAAAATTCCCGCGACAAACGGAATCACGTACGGCAGATAAAACATGACGCGAAAAAATCCTTTGGCGCGCAGATGTTTGTTGTTGAGCAAAAGCGCGAGACCCAACGGCAGCGCGAGTCCAAGCGGCAGCGCGATCAATGCGTACTTTATCGTCACGCCCAACGCGTTGTGCAACTGCGAATCGGTCAACATCGCTCGATAATTTTCAAGCCCGACGAATTGTAAAGGTTGTTCTTGCGCGAGATTGATATTGGTGAATGTGAAACCGAGCGTGGCGATCATTGGAAACAAGGTGAACAACAAAAAACCAACGATCCACAGCGAGATAAACGCGAGCCCGTACAATGCTTCGCGCCGCGCATTGGGTTTGAGATGAACGATGGTGAATAGTTCTGTAAACGAACTCATGTTGTTGCTTGTCATTCTGAGCGGAGCGAAGAATCTCGGTTTCGCGTGTAGAGATTCTTCGCGGAGTTTACCCTGAAGGATGAAGGGCTCAGAATGACATTGCCGCCCTCTCGTCCCTCCCTCTCGACGCAATGAATCCGTGTCGTGTTTGAGAGGGAGGGAGAGGAGAGGAGATGCTTTTGAGCTGTTGGCTCACAAAGCCGTCAAATGAAAATGGACTATGGTACGACAAATTTGAAATTTGTCGCACATTACGGCGCGGCTTTTTTGGCAAAGACCGCTTGCAAATCTTTTTGGAACTGCGCGATCTCTTTGTCCATGTCGAGACCGTCCGTCGTGTACAACTTGTTCAAGAACACGTTGGTGAGATCGAACGACTCGTTGTAATTCGGCATGTCCCCTTCGAACGACGGATTGTCGGCAAAGGCGATGCCGTCAACGAATACTTGCCAATCCACTTTTTGTTTGAATTTTTCGTTCTTTGCATCAAAGAATGCTTTTTGATCCGCCGCGCGCGCGGGCAATGCGCCGTACGCTTGCAGCAATTCGGGGGATGCCGGTCCCAACAAGAACGCCAACACCGCGAACGCTTCGTCTGGATGTTTCGTTGATTTCATAATGCGGAACGTGTCCGCGTTAAAGTTCGCGGTGGTCTTGCCTTTGTACGATGGCACAACGGCAACATCCCAATTTTCGCCCGAATCGGTGAGACAGCACGTGTACCACAAATGCGAGATCGTGGTTGCAACTTTGCCCGAATTGAACGGATTGCCTTGCCCGTATTCCTGACTTTCGCGCACGGCGCCATTCGGGATGAAATGATCTTTCCACACGCCGTCATAAACCCACTTCCACGCGTCCGCCCATTGCGATGGAATCTGCGCGGTCTTGCCGTCAGTTGCAACAAAAGTGTCTGCGCCAAAGTACGAACCAATCGCGCGCGCATCCTGATACGTCGGCTCATAGCCGTACTGAACGATATTTTTCGCGTCGAACGCGGCATCGCTCGCGTCCTTGTTGTTTTTGTCCACCGTCAATTTCAGCGCGAGTTTGCGGAGCGTGTCATACGTCCATTCTTCTTGCGTGCCGTCTTTCCATTTGTATTTCTCGCCGTACTTGTGCGGCGGATAATTCAAACCCGCTTCATCAAACAGCTCGCGTTGATAAAACAGCACCGACGGAAAAATCGCAAACGGCAAACCGACTTGACCTTCGCCGCCGACTTTATAATAGTCCACCGCGCCTTTGTCGTATTGCGTCACGTCATAATTTGTCTTGGCAATCAATGGCGCGAGATCGAGCCATTGACCGTGAAATGCTTCTGCGCCCGAAACGCCGACAGGACCAACAATGTCGGGCGGATTGCCGGAAGCGATTTGAGTCGCCAGCGCATCGCGCGAAGCATCATACGCAACGACTTCGAGGACGAGTTCGATCTTGTCTTGCGAGGCGTTGAATTTTTTGACAACCTCTTCCTGAACTTTCACTTGCGCGGGGTCTTGACCGGTGCCCAGACCGACGAACCAACGAATTTGAACTTTACCCGCGCTTGGGGCAGCTGTGGGTGGCGCGGGCACAGCAGTGGGCTGGGGCGCGGGTGTCGCGGGAGACGCGCACGCTACAACAACGAGCAGCAATGCAATGACCAGAATCGAAAGAGAAACGATTCGGCTCTTCATGGGAACTTTTCCTCCTGAATGTTTTGAATGAGTGTTGACACATAACTAGCGCGCATGAAATTTTTTCATTCGCGCCTCGCGGGGCTATGTGTCAACGTGATGGCACGGAAACGGTTAGAAATTTTTTGCGGTACTCTGTGAGCGTCGCGGCTCCTTTCACACTGCACAACAACAAAAAATGATTGAACGTTTGTTGTTGTCACAGTTACATTGATGTGTCATTCTTTGCTCCACTGCTGCGAAACTCCAAGCGCTAAAAGTCAAGGAATGAAAAATGCGAATCTACGCGAATCAAAGCGCGAATCTTTGCAAAGGATCTAAAACCCAAAAAATTTCGTGCGGATTCGTTCCGATTCGCGTAGATTCGCGTTTCCAGTCTGCCCGTTCACTCTTTGTTTCTGTGCAGTGCAACGAGAAACGACATTGCACGATTCATTCCACACACCCACACGATGATCGAATCACCAACGTCGTCGGCAAAAGCGTGAGTGGTTCCGCATTTCCATTTTGAATCCATTGAATCAATCGCCGCGTCGCTTCGATGCCCACTTGTTCAATCGGCACATGCACCGTCGTCAGCGCGGGCTGTAACACTTGCGCTAAACTTTGATCGTCAAAACCAACAACAGCGACATCCTCGGGAATCCGCAAATGCGCCGCGCGCAATGCCACATACACACCAACAGCTGCTTCGTCATCACCGGCAAACACCGCGTCGAATGAAATTTTTTCGCGCAGCAATTGTTCGATGGACGCCTGCGCGATGTGACGATCAAAATGTCCGGGCGCGATCAATTCCGCATCAATCGACACATTGTGTCGCGTCAACGCTTCGCGATACCCCATCTCGCGCCAGTGCCCATCTTCGTTATGCGGCTCGCCGGTGAGAAATAAAATGCGGCGGCGAGCATGTTTGATGATCAAATGTTCCACAATCGCGCGCGTCGCCGCTTTGTTTTCAATCGTCACACACGGAATCGAAATCCCTTCCGGCGCAGACTGATGCAGCAGCACCATTGGCACACCGAGCGAATGAGTGTCGCGCACACCTTCATCCGTCAAACTTCCCGCAAACACGAGCAACCCATCCGCGTTGTGTTTGCCGAACGGACCCGGCAACTCACTTTGCGGACCGCGCCGCCCTGCCGTTGAAATCAAAAGATCGTACCCGTGCTGCGCCGCGACACTCTCGATGCCCGCGAGCAGAGGGCTAAAAAAATCGCCAACGATTTCCGCCAGCAAGAGTCCGAGGGTGTTGGTACGCGAAGTAGCAAGATTGCGCGCGGCAGCACGCGGGGTATAACGCAGCGCGCGCATCGCCGCTTCAACTTTGGTGACGACCTCTTCGGAAACGGGGACATTGCGATTGAGGACGCGGCTAACGGTGGAAATGGAAACGCCCGCCTCGCGGGCGACGTCATCAATGGTGGATGCGGTAGATTTGGGGATCATAAGAACAGGGAAAATATAGTTATGAAAGCGCTTGCAGAAGCGCTTTCATAATATACACGAGTTTTGGGGGGATGTCAAGCGCGGATTTTAGAAAACGAAAACCGCGATAGACAAAAACCTATCGCGGTTGCTCTTCAATGTTTCACCTGCCTTCAACTCTATTTCACCTCTGCGCGTTGCAAAACCACCCGCGCGGCATTCAACCCATTCGCGCCCGTCACCCCTCCCCCCGGATGCGTCCCCGCGCCGCACAAATACAAGCCGCGCACAGGCGCGCGATATTGCGCGTATCCCGCAACGGGACGATTGTGCAAAAATTGATCGAGCGTCATTTCGCCGTGCGCGGGATTGCCTTCAGGCAAGCCATAAACCGTTTCCAAATCCAACGGGGTAATGATCCGTTTTGCGCGAATAATGGTTTTGAGGTTGGGGGCGTACTGTGCGAGCGTGTCCACGACCACATCGCCCAAGCGTTCACGCAGCCCTGAACCTGCTGAAGGGTCATGCCAACTTCCTTTTTTCAAATGATACGGCGCGTACTGCATGTACACGGACAATACATGTTTCCCTGTTGGCGCGAGCGATGGATCGTTCAATGTCGGAATCGTCACACCCAGATACGGCGCGCGCGAAATGTCGCCGTATTTTGCATCATCATACGCGCGTTCGAGATAATCCAATGACGGCGCGATTTGAATATGTCCGCGTAATAAATTCGCGTCGCTATCTTTCAACGCGGAAAATTCTGGCAGCGCGTCCAACGCGAGATGCACGCGCGCGCACGAGCCGCGATATTTGATCGTTTGGACTTCTGCCAAAAAGTACGCGTCGAGAATTTGTGGATCGAGCAATTTCAAAAATGTCGTGCGCGGATCGGCATTCGAGATAATTACAGGCGCGTGAATTTCCTCGCCACTCTTGAGCGCAACACCCACCGCCGCGTCGTCGCGCGTGATGATATTCTCCACCTCCGCGTTCACGCGAATTTCCGCGCCAAATTTTTTCGCCGCGTCCGCCAACGCCTGTGTCAACGCGCCGATGCCGCCTCGTAGGGAACGCTCGCCGTAGCGTTCCCGCCCCGCCTCGCGTTCCCCTCCCGCCGCGTGCGAATACAAAAGCGTGTACGCCGTTCCCGACGCGCGCGGACCCCACGTAATCCCCGTCACCGCGCGCGCCGCAATCAGTCCGCGTAGCGCGTCCGCTTCAAACCATTCATCAAGCCAATCGGCGATGGACATGGGCAGCACGCGCATCAAGTCATGCGTATTCTTTCTCCCCAACTTGCGCGTGGGATTTACAAGTTTCGCCAATTCCAACAAATCCCCGCGCGAAGGATTCGGCAAATTCGGTGGAATCCCCGTCATCAACGCGCCAATCACCGTACTCAACGCGTTGAGCTGTGCCACAAACGGCGGATAACATTCCGCATCTTTTTTTGAAAACCGCGCGATTTCCTGCGCCGAACGTTTCACGTCACCCCAAAGCATCAACGCGTCGCCATTCAACTGCGGCGCAAAAATTCCCGCGTCGGTGTTGATGGTTTCCACACTCAATTTCAAATCGCGCGCAATCTGCGGCAGCAAGTGCGCCGTTTCCGCCAGCGACGAAAATTTGAAATCGGGCGCGTCCGCAAAGTGTTCCGTCACAGCTGCCCCGCCGACGATGCCGCGTCGTTCCAGCACCAAAACTTTTTTCTCCGCTTTCGCTAGATATGCAGCTGTAACGAGACCATTGTGTCCCGCGCCGATGAGGATGACGTCGTAAATATTTTTCATTGTGCGTTACGAGAAGCGAGAAACGAGAAACGAGAGAAAATTTCTCGATTCTCGTTTCTCTCATCTTGAATCTTTCAAAATCTCCATCGCCGCCAATCTCCCCGGTCCCCCCGTAATGCCTCCCCCCGGATGCGTTCCCGATCCGCATTGATAATAATTTCGAATCGGTGTGCGATAGTTTGACCAGCCGGGGGCGGGGCGCAGAAAGAAAAGTTGATCGAGCGTGAGTTCGCCTTGAAAAATGTTGCCTTCGGAGAGGCCGATCATGTTTTCCATGTCGAACGGCGACAACACTTGGCGATGCAAAATTAAATCCTTTAGGTTCGGCGCAAATTCCGAAAGCGTGTTCACCACCGCGTCGCCGAACGCGTCGCGCTGCCCATCATTCCAACCACCGTTGATTTTGTACGGCGCATATTGCACAAAGATGGACATCACATGCTTGCCCGGCGGTGCCATGCTCGGATCAATCATGGTCGGAATCAAAACATCCATGTACGGACGCCGCGAAAAACAGCCGTATTTCGCATCATCGTACGCGCGTTCCATGTAATCCATACTCGGCGAAATTTCGATCATGCCTTGCAGCAAACTTTGATCTTGCATCGCGGTAAAATTCGGCAAACCATCGAGCGCGAGATTTACTTTGCCCGACGAGCCGCGAAATTTGAATTTGCGAATCGCCGCGACAAAATCAGCGGGTAAATCTCTTTCCTGCAAAAATTTTTGAAACGTCACTCTTGGATCGCAGCCCGAAACAATCGCGCCCGCGTAAATTTCATCGCCATTTTCCAACGCGACGCCCAGCGCCTTGCCATCTTTTACGATCACTTGCGCGACGGGCGCATTGCAGCGCAGCTCTGCGCCGAAACTGCGCGCGGCATTTGCAATCGCGTTGCTCACGCCGCCCGTGCCGCCTTTTTGAAAACCCCACGCGGTAAACGCGCCATCCAGTTCGCCCATGTAATGATGCAATAAAACATACGCGGTGCCGGGCGAACGCACACCGAGCATCGTGCCAATGATGCCGTTGATCGAAAGCGATGCTTTCACCACATCACTCTCGAACCATTCCGCCGTAAAATCCGCCGCGCTCATGGTCATTAGCTTTGTCAGTTGCGAAAATTGTTTCGGCGGCAATTTGCGAATGTGCTGCACCAAAGCCCACAACGTGCGCGCGCCATCCACACCGGGCATCAACGGATCAGGCGGCGTCATTCCCAAAATTGGTTTCACCGCGTATGCCATCTCGTACATCATCTGATTAAATTCGGGATAGCGTTCCGCGTCGCGTTTGGAGTGGCGTTTGATTTCCTCGCGCGTGCTGGCGTAATCGGGATACGATGCGAAATAATTTCCGTCTTCCATCGGCACGAACGAACTTTCCAGCGGCAAGATGTGAAGCCCATGCTGAGCTAAATTCAAATCATGGATCACTTCGGGACGCAGCAATGAAACCACATACGAACAAACGGTATACTTGAACCCCGGATAAATTTCTTCCGTCACAGCTGCACCGCCCAAGATATGGCGTCGTTCCAACACCAGAACTTTGCGCCCCGCTTTGGCAAGATACGCAGCTGTAGTGAGTCCGTTGTGTCCGCCGCCGATGATGATAGAGTCGTAGGAGTTTGGCATAGTGCCTCACGAGAAACGAGATGCGAGAAACGAGAACTGTGCGTAGGAAGCGTTCTCTAACGCTGAGAAATGAGAAACGAGAACTGTGCGTAGGAGGCGTTCTCTAACGCCGAGAAATGAGAAACGAGAACTGTGCGTAGGAGGCGTTCTCTAATGCTGAGAAATGAGAAACGAGAAATAATTGAAAGTGTCGTATGGTTATGCGAATGGGATGTTATTGAGAAGTTCATTTAATTCTTCAGGTGTCAGTGGCACAATTCCCTCGCCTGTTGCGGGATCAACAATGTACTTTGCGCCTCGTTCGCGCAAGGTGCGTCCGCGCTGATCGGGAATCATCGTGAGCAAAAGCCAAATGATTTGATTCAAAAGTTTCATGCGATGTTCCATTACTACATTCCCCAAAATATATCGCGCTTTGAAATACCAATCCTTGTTTTCACGCGCCGAACCCAAAGAGTATTCATAAAAACGCGCGCGATCTTTGCCTGACCCGCGTGAATAGCCCTCGGTCAAATTCGCGCTCATCGAACCCAATGCTTCATACAATTGCTCGGACACCTCAATCGTACGCCGATCTCGAAACAATTTTGTAACATCCGACCACCCTAGATCACCCACCAACACCGCCAAGCGATACGCCTCTATTTTCCATACCGAATCTTTTTTCATCGCCTCTGGCACTGTTGCTTCCCACTCTGAATATGACATTTCCCCCTCCTCCTATCAGCATTAGAGAACGCCTTCTACGCGCGTTTCTCGCCTCTCGTTTCTCACCTCTCGTTTCTCACTTCTCGCCTCTCGTTTCTCACTTCTCGCCTCTCGTTTCTCGCTTCTCGCTTCAGCCCTTCTTCCTCTCCGTCTCAAAAAACGGCATCTTTACCACTACCGCCTCCGCGTGTTTCCTCTGCGCCTCGACGGTCACTTCCATTTCAACGCGCGTGTCCAATTGCGCGTAAGAGGGCAGCACGCGGGCGATGGCGATATATTTTTTCAAAAGCGGAGACCACGCGCCGCTCGTCGCTTTGCCGATTTGTCTGCCGTCCGCGTAGATTGGCACAGCGACATTCCACGCGTTGTACGGCAGTTGCAGCGGCATTCCAAATGCGCGATAAATTTTTTCCAACGCGGGCAATTGCAATTCAAGCCCCACCGTCGCCCATTGCGCGCCGCGCGCGTGTTCGCGCTTTAACGCTGCGTGTCCGATAAAGTGCAGTTTGTCCAATTTCACTGTCCACCCCAAACCCAATTCATACGGCGTGGACTTTTGAATTTCAAACATGGTTTTTTTCGACGATGTAAAATCTACCGCAATCAGCAGCAGTCCCGCTTCAATCCGAGCTATATCCAGCGCAAGATTGCCCGCTGCGCGAATCCCGTACCCGCGCCCCGCCTCCATCAACGCGTCCCACAATTCTTCCGCGTGCTGCGGTTCAATCCACAATTCATAACCAAGATCGCCCGTGTAACCTGTCCGCGAAATTGCAACAGGGATATTTGCCAGCGTCGCGCGCGTGATGTGAAAATATTTCAAACGCGCCAAATCGGTCTCGGTCAACGTTTGCAAAATGTCGCGCGAGGTTGGACCTTGTAACGCGAGGGACGCGAGTTCATCACTCACATCCTCAATCGTCACCTCCAATCCAATCGCGTTTTCTTCCAGCCAACCGAGCGATGGATCAGCTGCCGTCATGCGGAAAAAATTTTCCTCCACACGCGCGATCGTTCCATCATCAATCACCTTGCCCTCATCATCACACCACGGCGTATACATCACTTGACCAATCGCCAATTTCGCCACATCGCGCGTCACCACACGATTCAACAATTTCAGCGCATCGCGCCCGTGAACATGGTATTTGTACAACGGCGAAATATCCAACAGCGCGCACGCTGTTCGAATCGCATAATACTCGTGCGTGTGATTCAGTTCGTATAAATTGGCAGACAAAAAGCCAGACCACTCCTGCCAACTCTGTGATTCACACAACGCGGAAGTTCGGGAGAAAAAAGGAGTACGACGGGGCATAAATTTTTCTCGTTTCTCGTTTCTCGGAACGTTACAGCGAACGTTCCCTACGCGCCTAATGCTTTCACCACCTGCCGATCAAATTCCACCAGCAGCGCTTCTTGCCAGCCGTGATACGGACCTGGCGTGTACGCGCGCGAACGGACGCCCATTTGCGAAATTTCGCAGGCGTGCCAATCTTGGCGATTCGTCATGTCCCAAAATTCAACGGCGGGCAAGGGGTCAAAATTTTCTTGCACAATCGTCGCGGGGTCGAATAACCATTCGCAAACGATGTGCGTGCGATCGATTGAAAGGGGTTGCAGCGTGTGAACCATCACATAATCGGGATGCAGACTCAACAACATGTTGGGAAACAACGAATAATAATAGACGCGGCTCAAATCTTCGCGCGCAACCTTTTGTAACGGCGGCGCGCAAACGTGACCGTTCAAACTCATGCTTTCCTTGTCCGCGCTCAATTCCATATAACCGCCGAGAACCGTCCCTTCTGTCAACATATCTACACCTGTGCGATGTCCCGACAGTTGATTGAGCGCGGGATGAATCAACGGGCAGTGATAACACTCGCTATAATTTTGAACGATTAATTTCCAATTCGCGTTCACGTCGTATTCGATCCGCCGCGCCGCGCGCAATTTTCCAATCTGCCACGCATCAAAACGTCCATCCAAAAGCGGCGTCAGCGCATCTGAAAAATTTTGCGGCGCGCGCGACAAATTCAAAAACAAAAATCCTTCCCACTCGTGCAGCGCGATGCGATGCAGCGGATAATCCACTTTATTCAAATCAGGCATCTCCAGCGGATCAGGAATCCCAACGAGCCGCCCATCCAGCGCGTATGTCCACGCGTGATACGGACACTGAATCGTTCGCGCAAATTTTCCATTTTCTTCATGACAAATCCGCGTGCCGCGATGCCGACACACGTTATAAAATGCGCGCGCCACATTTTCATAATCCCGCAAAACAATCACACTCTCCTCACCAATTTCGCAAACAAAATATTTTCCCGCCGCGTCAATCTGTTCCGCGCGCCCCACACAACTCCAGCGTTCATAAAAAATCTTTTCCAACTCGGCGCGAAAAATTTCCTGCGAAACAAAATAGTCGCGCGGCAGAGTAAATGCCATTTCCGTCACATCATTTTCACGTTTTCCCATAAGTCCGTCCTCTCGCGTATCGCGTATCGCGTATCGCGTATCGCCAATCGCGTCTCGTTTCTCGCTTCTCGTTTCTCACAATCTGAAATCTGAATTCTGAAATCTCCAATCTCCAATCTCTACTCTCCAATATGTGCCTGTGTTCCCCGCTTCAACAAACTCCCCGCTACAATCAACCTCTGAATCTCCGAAGTCCCTTCCCAAATCCGATCCACGCGCAATTCACGATAAAAGCGTTCTGCCACGTTCTCGCGCATATAGCCGCGTCCGCCGAAAATTTGCACTGCGCGATCCGCGACGCGATTTGCCATTTCCGAAGCGTACAATTTCGCCATCGAAACGCGCGCGTGAACGATTTTCTTGTCCGTGTCCGCGTCATCTTCCGCTTGCGCCGCCGCGTAGGTCATCAAGCGCGCCGCCCACAGTTCCGTCAGCGAATCCGCCAGCATGAATTGAATTGCTTGATATTCAGAAATGGGCTGCCCAAACTGCACGCGCGTTTTTGCGAACGCCGTCGCTTCGTCAATCAAGCGCGCCGACGCCCCGCAGCAGCGCGCCGCAATCATTAAACGTTCGCGGCGAAACCATTCCTTGGTCAAATCCAACCCGCGCCCCAATTCGCCCAACAAATTCGCGTGTGGCACACGCACATTTTCAAAACGAATCTTTAAATGCTCCACAATGAAGGTGTGCATATAACGCGGCGCGTCATAAATGTTCACGCCCGTCGTATCTTTATCCACAAAAAACAACGCGATGCCTTGCTCCGTTTGCGCCTGCACCACAAGATAATCCGCCACATCGCCCGACGTCACATGCCACTTGTCGCCGTTGATAATCCAATCATCCCCATCGCGCACCGCGCGCGTTTCAATCGCCGACGGGTCCGAACCCGCGCCCGCCTCTGTAATCGCATACGCATCGCGTCGATTCCCCTCGCACGTTGGACGCACATAGCGCGCGACTTGATCCGCATTCGCGGCAATGAGACACACGGCGGGCGAGTAAATCAAATCCCACATCCCATTCGTCACCTTGCCCAATTCTTCTTCAATGATCGTCTGCTCGATGTAGGAATAACCGCGTCCACCCAGCGCGCGCGGAACGCACATCCCATTCAATTCCAATTCAATCATGCGCTCATTCACGCGCCGCGCTTTATCCGCCGCCAATTTCCCATTTGCCATTTCCACTTCCAACTCCAGTGGAATCAATTCGTCCGTCGTAAATCTTTGCACGCGCTCACGCAGCAAATTTTGTTTATCAGAAAAATCAATCATCTCTCGTTTCTCGTTTCTCGTTTCTCGGAACGTTACGGCGAACGTTCCCTACGCAATATGTTGCTCGACGCCGCGTTTATACAAACTCCCCGCAATAATAATTCTCTGAATCTCCGAAGTCCCTTCCCAAATCCGTTCGACGCGCAATTCGCGGAAAAATCTCTCCGCCACGTTCTCGCGCATGTACCCACGTCCGCCAAAAATTTGCACTACGCGATCCGCGACGCGTCCCGCCATTTCGGATGCAAATAATTTCACCATCGAAGCTTTTGCGTGAACGCGTTTCACATCCTCATCCGAGATTGCTTCATCCGCCGCGCGCGCCGTCTCGTAGGTCATCAAACGCGCCGCCCACAATTCCGTCAGCGAATCGGCGAGCATGAATTGAATAGCTTGATAGTTTGCAATCGGTTCGCCAAACTGCACGCGCGTTTTTGCAAACTCTGTCGCTTCCTCAATCAAACGCGCAGCTGCCCCGCAGCAGCGCGCTGCAATCAACACGCGCTCGTGTCGAAACCATTCTTTGCTCAATTCCAATCCGCGCCCCACGCCGCCCAACACATTCGCGTTCGGCACGCGCACATTGTTCAAGCGCACGCGCGGATGTTCCACGATCAAGTTGTGCATGTATTTTGGATAATCAATCATTTCAATCCCACTCGAATCCAAATCCATAAAAAACAAAGTATTGCCATCGCCCACCTGCGGATTCGTCGCCGCTTGCACCACCGCGTAATCCGCCACATCGCCCGACGTGAGATGCCATTTCTCTCCATTCAAAATCCAATCGTCCCCATCGCGCGTCGCCGTCGTATCCATCACACTCGCGTCCGAACCATGCGCGGGTTCTGTAATCGCGTAACAATCCGCGCGCGTCCCCTCGCACGAAGGACGCACATACCGCGCCACTTGATCGGGCGTCGCGTATTGCAACACAATTGCAGGGTCCCACATCACCCACCCCAGCGCGTTTGTCGCCTTGCCCATCTCTTCATTGATAATTGTTTGCTCCACCCAATTCAATCCGCGCCCTCCAAACTCGCGCGGCAAACTAAACGCGTTCAACTCCAATTCCAATACGCGCGCAGATAATCGCTTGCGCGTCGCGTCCTCCAATTTCCCCTCCGCCAATTCGGTTTGCACTTCGAGCGGAATGAGTTCGTCATACACAAAGCGGCGCGTTTTTTCGCGCAATGAATTTTGTTCCAGTGAAAAATGTTTCATCTCTCGTTTCTCGTTTCTCGTTTCTCGTTTCTCGTTTCTCGCTTCTCGCTTCTCGTTTCATCCCTCATCCCTCATCCCTCATCCTTCATCCTTTCTTATGATCCCCGCATCCACCGCCACTGCGCGCCCCTCCAACACCATCAACGGGTTCACATCCACCGCCGCAATTTCATCCCCACAATCAATTGCAAAATTTCCCAACGCCATCGCCGCATCAATAATTTTTTCCATGTCCACCGCCGCTTGCCCGCGCGCCCCTTGCAATAATTTTGCGCCGCGCAAATTCATTAACGCGTCGCGCACATCCCCTCGCGTCGTCGGCAGCATTAGCAAACAAGAATCGTTCAATACCTCAACAAAAATTCCCCCCAACCCAACTATCAGCATCCCGCCAAATTGCGGATCATTCACAATTCCCAAGATCATTTCCACCCCGCGCGGAATCATTTCTTGAACCAACACACCCGCGCCAAAAATTTTTTCAAGTTCGCAATATGCGCTCGTAAGTTGTTCCGCGTTTTGCAAATTCAATTTCACCCCCCCCTTGTCGCTCTTGTGCAATGCCCCCGCCGCCGTTTTCAACGCCACAGGATAGCCAATACACTCTGCCGCGCGCAAAGTTTCATCCAACGAGTTTGCAATTGCCTCTCTTGGAATTTCAATTCCAAACTCGCGCAAAATTTGTTTGCTCGCATATTCATCCAACACCCCCCGAACGTTACGGCGAACGTTCGCTACATCACGTTTCACGTTTGACGTTTCACGCGCATTTTCGTCCAACACCCCATCCCGAACGTTACGGCGAACGTTCGCTACATTTCTCGTTTCTCGTTTCTCGTTTCTCGCCTCGCTCCACCTTCTACTCTCCACGCTCCACTTTCTCTGAAACTCACTATATTCCACCAGATGCGCCACTGCCCTCACCCCATTCTCCGTCCCCATCAACACGGGAATCCCCAACGCGCGCAATTGCGCCAACTGCGCGTCATCGGCGGATGCCGCAAGATTCGTCAAAAACACCAACGGTTTTTTTAAATTTAGTAATGCGTTCGCGGCAACCTCTACGTACCCCAAATTATTCCCATCGCTCCCGTACAAATCTACCGCAAACACATTCAAGCCCGTTGATGGATCCGCGTCGAGCGCAAGCAAACACTCACGATAAATTTTGTCATACGCGTTTCCCGTCCCCCACGCGTCCACGGGATTTATCGGCGCGAGTCCAGGTTCCAAAATTTCAGACAAACGCTGCGTTGTCGCGTCGCTTATTGGCGCAAAATGCACGCCCTCTTGTTCCGCCAAATCCACCAACAAACCGCGTTCGCCGCCCGAATCGTGCAGCGACGAAATATATTTTGTCGGTGTCCGCAACCCGCGCGCAAACAATTCGAGCGTGTCCAGCATTTCATCGGGCGATTTTACGCGCTGCACGCCGTAATACTTGAACAACGCGTTGTATGTTGCATCCTCGCCCGCCAACGCGCCGCTGTGCGCCTGCGCCAATTCCGCGCCCCGCGTACTGCGCCCCACTTTCAACGCCACAATCGGCACATCACGCTCCGCCGCCATTTTCAACGCCTCGACAAATGTTTTCGGATCGCGCACCGTTTCCAAAAATAAACCAATCACGCGCGTCGTCGGCTCGTTCAATGCAAATTGCATGTAATCCGCCAGCGTCGTCACCATTTCATTGCCCGACGAAATCAAATAATTGAAATGCAGCCCGCGCCTGTTTTGCCACAACGCATCAAATTGCGAACCGCTGTGCGTGATAAACGCGACATTGCCGCTTGGCGTCGGCGCGATGGGATAGCCGCTCACGACAAGTTTGTTCACAAACGCGTGAAACCCCATGCAGTTTGGTCCACAAATCACCATGTTGTTCGCGCGCGCGATTTCCGTGAGTTGCGATTGCAACGTAGGGAACGCTCGCCGTAGCGTTCCGTCCTCGCGCAGCGTTCCGTCCTCGCGCAGCGTTCCGTCCTCGCGCAGCGTTCCGTCCTCGCGCAGCGTTCCGTCCTCTTCCGCGGAAAGCGAACGCTGCGGCGAGCGTTCGCTACTGGAATATGCGCTCGCAAAAATCGCCGCCGCGGGAATTTTCATTTCCGCCGCGTCGCGCGACGCCTCCAACAATCGCGCGTTCGGCAATGCCAAAATCGCCAGATCAGGACATTCGGGCAAATCGCGCAGCGACGCATAACAGCGCATCCCAAACAACTCACGATATTTTGGATTCACGCCAAAAATTTTTCCCGCGTACCCAAACCCGCGCAAATTGTCATACACCACGCCGCCAAAGCGCGGCATCTCGCCAATTCCCACAATCGCGATGGATTGTGCGTTCAGCAATGGCGCTAAATTTTGTCGCATGTTCCGTTCACTCATTCCGCAAACATCCAAAGAATCTCACGCAAAGGCGCATCTTGCACAGAACGCAAGCGCCGCAAAGAAAAAATCTCGTTTCTCGTTTCTCGCTTTACAACGCGCACAAGGCGCTATACTACGCGTCGCTCCTCGCTCAACTCTCCACTGTCCCGTTCACTGACGACTGACTACCGATTACTTTTTACTTTTTACTTTTCACTTGCTCCCTCATCACATCCTCCAACACATTCGCCGTCTCCATCACGTCCGCGTGCGAGTGCGCTTCACACAAGAACCACGGCTCGCGCGCGTCGGGTTCGGGTAACACTCCGCGTTCGATTAAACCCATCGCCACTCTGCCGTACAAATCGTGATCCGTTTCCAGCCAATCGCGATATTCGCGCGGCGGTTTTTCCGTGAACCAAAAACTTGGGAGGGATGGATGACCTTGCACGGAAAAGGGAACACCGAATCGTTCCAACACTTCGGTCCACGCGGATTGCAATTCGCGTCCGCGCGCGTGAATCGTTTCCAACGCGTTCGTGTTTTGCAAAATATCGAGCGTCGCATTTGCCGCTGCCATGCCGACGCGATTGCCGCAGTACGTTCCGCCGTGAACGAGACCACTCGTAATGTGTTTCATCAATTCGCGTTTGCCGCCGAACGCGGCGACAGGATACCCGTTGCCCAACGCTTTCGCGTAGGTTGCGAGATCGGGCGTCACATCAAAAAATTCTTGCGCGCCGCCTTTCGCTAATCGAAATCCTGTTTTCACTTCGTCCATGATAAAAACAATTCCGTACTCGTCGCACACTTTGCGAATCGTTTCGAGCCAACCCGCTTCGGGCATGATACCGCCGCAATTTCCCAAAACAGGTTCGACAAGAATCGCGGCAACATCGTGCCACGTTTGTTTCACGATACGTTCCAACGTTTCGGGATCATTGAACGGCAGCATGATGACAAGTTCGTGTAACGCTTTCGGAATCCCCGACGTGATCGGCACGGGCACAGGACTGCGGCGATTCGTCGTGATCCAATCATTCCGCACCATCGTCGTAAAAAGGACGTAATCGTGAACGCCGTGATACTGTCCCTCGAACATGATAAATTTTTCGCGCGTCGTGTACGAACGCGCGACGCGCAGCGCGTGATGCGTCGCTTCCGTTCCCGAATTGCAAAAACGCACTTGGTCCACGCACGGACACATGTCCGCCATCTTGCGCGCCACCTCTTGCTCAATCGGCAAACTCATCGCGAACGAATTGCCATTCCCGCGCACCGCTTCAATCACTGCTTCATCCACGCGCGCGTCGCCATGTCCCAAAATGTTGGGTCCGTAACCGAGACGAAAATCAATGTACTCATTCCCGTCCACATCCCACAAATGCGCGCCCTGTCCGCGTTCCAGATAGCGCGTTTCTTCAGGACCCCAATAACGGAAATTGGACGTGACGCCGTTCGGTAACACTTGCGCGGCGGTTTGGAAAAGCGCGTTGGATTTGGTGAGGGTGGGCATAGGTGTGGAATGGAGACCTGACAGGTTTTCACCGCGCTGGTGAACGTGACGCGAATGGTAAACTTGGCGCGAATGGTTTGTGCGAAGCAGCTGGTTTGGAAACCTGTCAGGTCTTGAATTGGGGTCTTGTCGAATCAATGACAAATGTAGTATAATGCCGTTGATTCGCCGTGTCAACTGTCAATTTTTCGATGATTATTCGATTCTTGATGAATTTATTTGATTTCTCGAAAAATCGGGATATAATGCAAATGGATAACGGTACGACAAATTTGAAATTTGTCGTACGTTTTCGAGGGGGCAAATGACTTGAACAAAAATCTAAAAATTGATGAAACGGATCGCGCCATTATTCACATCTTGCAAGGCGATGGACGCCGTTCGTTTGCGGACATCGCGGCGGAATTGAAACTCGCGCCTTCTACGGTGCAACAGCGCACAAACCGCTTGATCGAATCGGGCGTGCTAAAAATTCGCGGCGTCACCGACAACGAGATCATGGGCATCAACGTCACCGCGAACATTGCGATCAAAGCCGACGGCACGCGCTTGCGCCAAGTCGCGGACGAGATCGCAAAATTTCCCGAAGTGAGTTATGTCGTGATTTGCACAGGCACATACGATCTCTTGATCGAAGTGGGCTGCCGCGACAATGATCATTTGTTGAGTCTGCTTTCCGACAAGTTGGCAAAAGTCAAAGGCGTGCGCGAAATGGAAACGTTCGTCTATTTGCGAATCGTCAAAAATACGTACCAATGGGGACTGACGGAATAAAAACGCGCGGATTCAAAATGGATCCGCGCGTGATTTTTTTTGTTATAATGCACGCGCGCGAAATGCTCCGCGTGTTGAAAGGGAGGAGAGAGAATGAAAAAGTTTTTAGGTCATGTTTCGCCACAACCGTTTGCGATTGTGTGTTTGCTCGTCGCCGCGAGCATCGTCTTAATTGCGTGCAGCGCGCCACCAACAACCGCGCCCGCCGCGCCAACATCACCCCCCCCTACCGCAGCGCCCGTTGCTCCCACCGCTGCGCCTGCTGCATCCAATGAACCCTTCATCTTGCTCGATTGGGCGGGGTATGAAGAACCCGAATACTTTGCCGCGTTCACTGAAAAACATCCGAACGTCGAACCCGAACGCGCGTTATTCGCCGAAGATGCCGAAGCGTTTGCCAAAGCGTCCACCGGTTTTCAACACGATCTCGTCCACCCTTGCACAAACTATTGGGAACTGTACGTGCAAGAAGGTTTGGTTCAACCGATTGACACCGCGCGTTTGAAAAATTGGAACGGCGTCACGGAAAAACTTGCCAAGCACGGCTTGATCAATGGCAAGCAGTATTTTGTGCCGTACGATTGGGGTTTTGAATCCATCATCTATCGCACCGACAAAGTAAAAACCCCGCCGACTTCGTGGGCGGATTTGTGGAACCCCGAATACAAAGGTCACGTCTCGATGTTTGATTCGGGCGAGTCCGCGCACATCATCACCGCGCTCGCGCTCGGTTTCGATCCGTGGAAAACAAATTCGGAACAAAACGCCAAGATCAAACAAAAACTTTTGGAACTCAAACCGAATCTGCTCAACTATTGGACCGATTCAACGGAACTCGACCAATTGATCGCGTCGGGTGACGCATGGGTTGCGTCGAACGCGTGGAACGACGCGTATGTGACGGCAAAAGCAGAAAATATCCCCGCCGAATATATCACGCCGAAAGAAGGACGCCTCGGCTGGGTGTGCGGCTACGCGATTTCAAGCAAAGCGAAAAATGTTGACCTCGCCTACGATTATCTCGACGCGCTGCTCGCGCCCGAAGCGATTGCGGCGATGGCAAATGAAAACGGCTATGGCGCATCGAACGCCAACGCGCTGCCCTTGATCGATCCCGATTTGATCGCGGCGATGGGTTTGGACAAACCCGAAATTCTCGACAAGACGAATTTTTATCGCCCGTTGACGAGCGCGCAGCGCGAATTATTTACGGGCATGTGGAGTGAAGTAAAAGCCGCGCCGTAGAGCAAGGGATGAAGGATGAAGGATGAAGGATGAAGGATGAGGCGAGAAACGAGAGGCGGATTGTGTAGGGGCAGTGCCTTGTGCCTGCCCCAGCTTGTGCCTGCCCCAGCTCGTGCCTGCCCCTTGTGCCTGCCCCGATCCGCTGGGAGTAGCGTAACGTATGGCAAAAACAACGGCGCGCAATAAATCAAATACTCAAAATTCTGGCGTGCGCGTCAGTCGCCCCACCCTCGCAAAAGTGTACGGCGTTCCGAAAAACATCAAGGGCTTGCTGGATTGGGCGCATGTGCAGGAACGCATGACGAACGCCAAAGTGTATTGGGTTTGCACGGCGAGTCGCGACGGCAAACCGCACGCGACGCCTGTAGATGGTGTGTGGCTCAATGACAAATTGTACTTTGGCGGCGATCCCTCCACACGCCGCAATCGCAATCTTGACGCGAATCCCGCCGTTTCGATTCATCTCGAAGAAGGATACAATGTCGTCATTCTCGAAGGTGACGCGCTGCCACTCGAAAAACCCGCACCCGAATTTGCTTTGCGTCTGGCGAACGCGTCGAATGACAAATATGGTTATGGTGTCAATCCCGATCAGTACGGCAATAAAGGATCGTACGTCTTTTCCCCCCGCGTCGTGTTCGCATGGAAACAATTTCCACAAGACGTGACGCGATGGGAGTTTGACTAATTGGAATCCCGCTCCCGCCTCACCACCCTCCTCGCGCCGCCCGCGTTGTGGCTCTTTCTTTTGTTCATTCTGCCACTCGGCATCATGGCAGTCTTTTCATTCCGCGCAGGATCGTTCGGCGCGGAACGCGAACAGTTTACGCTTGAAAATTATCAACAATTTTTTGCAAATCGTTCGTATTTGAATTTGTTGGGACAATCAGTTGTCATTGCGTTTCAAACCGCGCTGATCACTGTCGTGCTCTCGTATCCCCTCGCGTACTTTTTATCTTTTCGCGGCGGCGCGTCGCGCGTGACTCTGCTCACGATTTTGATTGTGCCCGCGTGGACGAGTTTTTTGTTACGCATCTTTGCATGGAAACTGATTCTGGGATCGGGCGGCATCCTCAACACCGCGCTCCTCTCTTTGAACGTGATCGAAGAAGCATCCCCGCTTTTGATTTATAGCCGCGCAGCTGTAATCGTAACGCTCGTGTATGTGTGGATTCCGTTTGCCACGCTGCCGATTTTTGCCGCGCTCGAACGCGTGGACCGCCGTTTGCTCGAAGCGGCTGCCGATTTGGGCTGCGCGCCGTGGCAAGTATTTTTGCGCGTCACGCTGCCATTGACTTTACCGGGGGTGATTGCCGCGTTCTTTTTTGTATTCATTCCCACGCTCGGCGAATGGGTTACGCCCGCGCTTGTTGGCGGCGCGCAAGGTGTCATGTATGGCAACTTGATTCAAGATCAATTTGTGCGCGCCTTGAATTGGCCCCTCGGCGCGGTCATGAGTTTGGTGTTGATGGCGCTGGTCTTGATTTTTATCGTGATCTTTAATCGCTTTATCCGCGTTTCCGATTTAGCTGGAGCGTAACGATGCGCGCGCCATCCATTTTCTCGTTTGGGTTCGCGTACTATCTCCTCCTCGCGCTTTTTTTGTACCTCCCCATCGTTCTGTTGATCATTTTCTCCTTTAACGATTCAACGCTTCTCGTTTTTCCCTTCAAAGGATTCACGCTCAAGTGGTATCAGAGTTTGTCGAACGCGCGCGAGTTGTTGGACGCGGTTCGCAACAGCATCCTCGTTGGTTTGTTCTCCTCATTCGTCGCGGTCATTTTCGGCACAATGGCGGCGCTGGCGATTGCGCGTTTCAATTTTCCGGGACGCAGTTTTTTTCTTGCGATCTCTTCCCTGCCGCTGGTCATTCCCTACGTCGTCTTGGGCGTCGCGATGCTTTTGCTCTTTGCCCAAGTCGGCGTCGAACTTTCCTTGTTCACCGTCGCCGCCGCACACACCGTCATCAATATCCCCTACGTGATGCTGATCGTCGCCGCGCGCCTCGCGGGCTTTGAACAAAATTTAGAAGAAGCGGCGATGGATTTGGGCGCGACGTATTGGGGCATGTTAATGCGCGTCACCTTGCCCATCAGCGCGCCCGCATTGATCGCCGCGTTTCTTTCCTCCTTCACCACCTCGTTCGATGAATTTGCGCTGGCGTTTTTTCTCACAGGCACTGACAACACGCTGCCCGTTTATTTGTATTCGCAACTCCGTTTTCCAAATCGCTTGCCGCTCGTCGTCACGCTCGCCGCGATCATCATGCTCGTTTCCGTGATCCTGATCGTTTTTTCGGAATGGCTGCGGCGCGTGGGGACGAAAGATGTGCCACGCACTTCCTAAAGTGCGTGGCACATCTTTCGCATTATGAATGAGTGAGTTTGCCGTCGAATTGCGAAACGTATTCAAAACGTTTTCCGCGCCCAATTCCGCTGCACAAGATGTGTACGCCGTGCGCGAAATCAATCTCGCCATTCACGCGGGCGAATTTTTTACGCTGCTCGGTCCCAGCGGCTGCGGCAAAACGACGACGCTGCGTTTGATTGCGGGATTCGAGCAGCCGACAAAAGGCGAGGTGTTGATTCAAACACGATCCATGAACGGCGTGCCGCCGTATCGTCGTCCCGTCAACACCGTCTTTCAAAATTACGCGCTCTTTCCGCATCTCACCGTCGCGGAAAATGTGGGCTTTGGGTTGTCTGTGAAAGGCGTGTCAAAAGAGGAAAAAGCAAAACGCGTCCAAGCTGCGCTCGATTTGGTGGAATTACCGCAAGCGGGGAATCGCAAACCGAATCAATTGTCGGGCGGACAGCAGCAGCGCGTCGCCCTCGCGCGCGCGATTGTGAATCAACCAGCTGTGTTGTTGTTGGACGAGCCGTTGGGCGCGTTGGATTTGAAATTACGCAAGAACATGCAGCTCGAGTTGAAACACATGCAAGAGATGTTAAAACTCACGTTCATTTACGTCACTCACGATCAAGAAGAAGCGTTGACGATGAGTGATCGCATCGCGGTGATGAACGCGGGCAACATTTTGCAAGTGGGCGCGCCGATGGAGATTTACGAAAAACCCGCGACGCGTTTCGTCGCGGATTTTATCGGCGAGACCAATTTTTTGAACGCGCGCGTCGAGGAAGTTGGCGCAGAGGTGACAGGTTTGCAAGTCGCGGACGCGCGTGTGACTCTGCCGCACCAAAACGAATTTCTCGCGCGCGACGCGCAAGTGACGCTTACCATTCGCCCCGAAAAAATTTCCCTCGCGCGTCCCGAAACATTTTCCGCGCAAGACGCGCACATTTCATTTCAAGGCGTCGTGCGTGAAACGGTGTATATCGGCACCGACACGCGTTATCTGATTGCGTTGCCGACGAATGAAACGCTTGTCGCGCGGATTCAAAATATCGCGGGGCATCGCCCCGGTGAATTTGCGACGGGCGACGCGGTGGTAGTGTGGTGCGAACAAGGAGATGTGCGGGTGTTGACCACGTGAAATGTAGTAGCCAGACCTGACAGGTTTCTACATCTATCGTGTCACCCACCACAGCTGTTGCAATTCATCGCGCACGCGTCACCCAAAGCGTGCGCGGTGGAAACCTGTCAGGTCTTGGTGTGACGCGGGCGCTGATAAGATCAACGCCCGCGTTTTCTTATTGAACGTTTTTTTTTATTTCACGATAAACGTCCGCCACTCCGATTTGGTTTTACCCACAGCATTCACCGCAGTCACCTGCCACGCATACGTTTGTCCTTTCGTTAACGGCTTGGTGGTAAATTCTGAAGCTGTCAACCCGCCTTTCTTTTGCGCGATGCTGCCCGCAGAGGACCCGAGTTTAATTTTGACCTTGTACGACTCGGCACAGAATGAATCCGCCCAATCGAGCGCGACTGCGGGTCCTTGCGCTTTCTTGCCATTTTCGGGGCTCACGAGAGTGGGCTTGGCGGGCTTGGCGCAGGCGACTTCAACGGCGCCAACGTCAAAGGCGACACTTTGCGGACGCGCGATGCCGCGCTGGTCAGTCGCGGGCGCGTTTGCCGCTGTGCCATTGTCAATCGCGGGACTGCCTAGTTGCGGCAGATGCGTTTGCGTGACACCGCCGTTGTTCGCGAGCGGCCCGAGCAGCATGGCAACATTATCACGGCCCGCGCCAAAGTTGCATGTCGCGTCCGACGAGAGACTGAATGACACGGTGTTCGGCGCTTTGTTAAAGTCGCAATTGCCGCCTGTTGGACTGTTGGCGGCGATGACATTTCTGAGATAAAGTTGAGCGTTTGCTCCTGAATGAAAAATGCCGCCACCACTATCACCTGCTCCCGAATTATTAGACAGCGTAACATTGGTCAAGGCGGCAGAGCCAGCCCCTTCATTCTTGAGCCCACCGCCATACGTCCCCGAGTTTCCCGATAACGTAACGTTGCTTAGCGTGAGCGTGCCAAAATTGTTGATACCACCACCGTGGAATGCACTGTTCCCTGAGACAGTGACGTTGCTCAAGACAGCTCCCCCTCGATTGTAGATGCCGCCGCCGTTCGTTGACTGGTTGTCTTTCACCGTGCTGTTCATAACACTCAAACTCCCTTGTGGCAAAACATAGATCGCCCCGCCGGATTGCCCGACGTTGTCTCGCAGAATGCTGTCGCTGATTGTGGTAGCCAAATTGTCCACCAGCACCGCGCCGCCATTTCCAATCGGAAATGCGCCCGTCGCTTTGTTGTCGTGGAACGTGCTGCTCATGATGCTTGCGGTCGTGGTCGCTGCCAGTCCCGCCGCAAGGATTGCGCCGCCGCTGCCCGCGTTATTGTTGACGAACTCGCTGTCTGTAATGCTCAAGGCGCCCAAAATGTAAATTGCGCCAGCACTGCCTGTGCTGGCGGCGCTGTTGTCATCGAACTTGCTGTCGTTGATTGTGAGTTCTGCATTCAAGGCATCCACATAAATCGCGCCGCCGTTCTGCGCGATGTTGTGCGCCAGCGTGCTGTTGGTAATGTCGAGTTGTCTTGTGGTGTAAATCGCGCCGCCGCGTGCGGCATAACTATTTTGAATCGTCGTGTCTGTGAGCGTGAGATTCCCGGTGCTGTAAATCGCGCCGCCATCGCCGCCGCCGTTATAACCCCTTTCCAGAACGATGTTGTTCAACCTCAACGAGCCGACGATGCTGACGTTGAACAAACGCACCGCGCTCAGTCCGCTCAACGTGATTTTGCCGCCGCCGTCAATTGTCGTATTCGTCTTGATTTCAGGCAATTGACTGCCCAGTGTAATGGTCACCGTGCCGCAGTTAAAGGTGAGCATACCGCCGCCGCCATTTTGCATGGTCGTTAGATCCGTGCGGAGTTCGCTGTCGTTACTGCAATTGTTGACGACTTGGTCAGCGGCGAGAGCAATCGGTACAGGAGCAAGGGACGCCAACGCGGCGAGAATGGCAATGATCCATAGAAAATGAATTGTGCGTTTCATTTGGAAGCTCGATTGGATGCCCCGCGCATCTTGACAACGCATCGCCTTGCCAAGATACGCGGGTTCTATCCCCTGAATGGCTCGGTTCACCGCTCGGCAAAGGTTGTGTTACGCGCGAGCGGAGCAGTTTGTTCAAGCGCCGCGAGCCGCGCTTCAATTGCCGCGAGCGATTGCTTGAGCGCGATGTTCTCTTGCGTCAGCGTATTCAATTGTCCGCGCAGGGTCACCACTTCCGATGCCGCGTTCTCACCCGAATCGGCAAACACTTGAATGGTCCCTTCCGCGTTCGCATCCTCTAACGCGTATCCGATCACCTTGCACGCGCTTGTCGCCTTCATCCCATAGCCCGCTTTCGAGCTGGAGGTGATAGGGTCGCCGCGTTTGATTGCGCCGTTCTCCATCGTCACTTTGGCGGGAAAGTAACCATAGATGGCGAGCGGGAGATAATGGTCATTGAGTTTGGCGCCGTCCGCGCCCGATTCGGGTTTGACGATGAAACCGAGGAGATTCGTGTCGCACGCTTTCGCGGATTTCTGAACGGTGAAGGGTCCGTGTGTGTCACCATACGGATTCTTGACGACGGGCACGATGCTAACGAGGTCGGCGGTTTCGGGATAGCCCTTACCGCTATCAATCGTCGGCACATACTCGGCGGCGGAACTACAGCCGACAAAGTATTTGGAGGTGTCCGCTGTAGTGTGCAGGCAGGCGTGGGTCGTTGTGCTCGCACCAAGCGGGCCAATATATACCAGCCCGTTGTCGCGGGCGGCAAGCAGCAGAGTGCCGTCAGAATTTCGCACCATCAGAGAAAAGGTGCCGACTGTATTGCCCTCACCCCTAACCGTCAATTTTGCATCAGGGCTCGTCGTGCCAATGCCGACCCGCCCGTTCGCGCCTGCCATAAGCACGCCACCAGCAGGGGTGTAAATGTGAACATTGCTAACGTAAGAAGTAAGGTACGTATCCGTGTCCCCATAGCTGGCATCGCCGACATACCCGATCGCCGTGCCAGAGCTGTCATTCCAGCTTACAAATGCCGAGTTGGGTGCTCCGCTGGCGGGTCCTTGCAAACGGAGTCCCTCTTCCGCTCCGGCAATATGCAATTTCGCCGCGGGACTGGTTGTGCCGATGCCAAGATTGCCATTCTCCGCAAGCCGCATCCGCTCGCTATTGTTGGTCTTGAAGACGAGGGGTTGGTTGTCTGTCGTGCCAAGAAAGCTGGCGCTGGCAGTTGTGCCGCAATTGCCCTTGATGCGCCAGTTCTTTTTGATTGGCGTGGGGCAGGCATTAGGCGCGGCAGGGTTCTGCGCGTGGGCGGGGTTGGTTGTGGTAGGGACAGTCCCCAAGACAAAAACAACGGCGATGACAGCGATGAAGGCGAGTCCCAAACGAAAATGGTTGTTCATTTTTCCTCCTCTGGGTTCCTTACTTGTACACGAAACGGGAAATCGCCCTCACACCCACCTTGCAGCTGTGCCTGTTCGCAGCTGCGCTGCATAAAAGCGAGCAGCGCGCTCCATTCGCGAAAATACTGCTTTTCACGCGTCGCGGTGTTCTGAATGTCACCGCGCCATTCTGTTTGTCCCTTGCCTAAATCTTCCAGCCAAACGCGCAGCACAAACAGTTGAGTACGATGCAATTGTCGTTGCTTGTCCATATCATCCTGCTGTATTCTGTTCGAGCGTCAACGCAAAACGTGTGAGGCGATTTCCTTTGCGATCTGACAATAGTGTATCAAAAAGAGCGTTTCAAAAGCGTTAAAGCGTGCGTTTCAAAAGCAGTAACGCTCGCGTTTCATGCTCATGCGAAAATCTTGATAGAGTCGGGAGGAAATAAAAAGAGGGCGATGTCAATCGCCCTCTTGCAGAGTGAGTCAAAGTGTTCGCGTCAGCAGTACGCTTTCAATTCTATAGATATTTAGATAATGTTTTGGACTGCCAGACCTTCGAGGTTTTGTCACAGCTCTGAGTAAGCCCACAGCTGCCCGAAAACCTCGAAGGTCTTAATCGACTCGCCCAAAACCTAATCTGAAGGATTATAACTCATCACTCCTTTTTCGTTACCGACCACCAAACCCATCGCCTCCTCCAAATTCATGACGCTTCCTTTCTCCCATGCCTCTTCAAAATCCGCTGCACCCATTTGCGCCTTGAGCGCAGAAAGCGCGCGTGGGTATTCTTTACGCATGGCAGGCGCGATCGCCGTTCCCAATGCCGTATGGAGTGCCGCGGCTGCTCCGGACAGGATAGCCGCTCGCTCAAAGCTGCTTTGCTGAATCTCAAGCAGCGTCAATCCATCCAGACACTCGACAAGATACGCGCGGTCTCCCAGTTTCTTCAAGACCTGCAACGCTTCAAGGATCTTGGCGCGCGCCACCACGTAACTTTTCGTCAAGTACAAGACATATCCTTGATAGAGTAGATTGATCGCAAGCCCAAGCACATTTCCGATTTTCTCGAAAATTTGATTGCTCTCTTCATAGCGCGCCACTGCCCGTTCGTAACTGGCGTGGGCGATGGCGATATCTCCCAGATTCGTCAATGCCATCGCGGACACCTCATAGACCCCTTGCTCACGCGCGAGCTTTAATGCCTGCGCAAGCGCCTCTTCCGCTTGATTGAGTTTGCCTAATTCAATCAGCGCCGCGCCCGAGTTGAGCCACAATCGCGCCAACATGCGCGCGTCACCGCTTTCTTGCGCCCGCGCCATTCCTTCTCGATAATACGCTAACGCCTTTTCATAGTCAGGGCTTTCGCTTAGTTGTCATTTCGAGCGGTTTTGCGAGAAATCTCGCTGGGCAAAACGAGATTTCTCGCTCCGCTCGAAATGACAAGCGAAAGTCCTGATAGTCTTGGAGCGCGAGCGCCTGTCCTCCCAAGTTGTTGAGCGCGAACGCTTGTCCCGATTTGTTGTCCGCTTCGCGATACAATTCCAGCGCGCGTGCATGGAGTCGCTCAGCGCGGTGGAATTCGCTTTTGCGCCACGCCATTGTGCCTGCACTTGTGAACGCACGGGCGCGTACCGCCGCGGTTCCGTGTTCGGTGGCAACCGCCAGCGCCTGCGTCAACCATTCATCCCCTTCGATAATGTGTCCATGCAAATACCAGAACCGCCCCAATGCGCCTGCCAAATGGATGCTCGCGGCGGAACCTTCGTTCGCTTGATCCCGCGTCAAAGCCCAGAGCAATGCCGCGCGTAAGTTGTCGTGTTCTGTCTCTAACCGCTTGAGCCATTCAATCTGAGCTGCGCCTTCTAACTTGGGTTCTGCCTCTTCCGCAAGTTGAACGAAAAAAGTATAGTGTCGCTCCTGCGTCGTCGTAAGTTCCGCCGCGCCCAATTTTTCGCGCGCATATTGTCGAATCGGCTCAAGCAAACGATAGCGCGTCTGCTCGCCTTGTTCAACATCCATCACCGTTACGAGGGATTTGTCAATGAGGTTAGAGAGAACATCGAGAATCAGGGCGGGACTGAGCCAGTTGCGCCCTTTCTCTCCCTCTCTCCCTCTCTCCCTCTCTCCCTCTCCGCAAACTTGCTCCACCGCCTCCAATGTGAACCCACCTGCAAACACCGCGAGCCGCGCGAACAAAGCGCGTTCTTGATCCGAAAGCAGATCGTAGCTCCAATCCAACACCGCGCGCAGCGTTTGATGGCGCGGCACATTGCGATTGCCGCGCGTCAACATGGCAAGCGCATCATCCAAACGCGCCGCGATTTGCGTCGGCGTCAACGCGCTCACGCGCGCGGCTGCCAATTCAATCGCTAGCGCAATTCCTTCCAACCGTTCGCAAATCTGCGCGACGGCTGTTTCGTTTTTGACATGGAGCGCGAACGTGGGCAGCACACCTGCCGCGCGTTCGACAAACAATTGCACCGCGTCGGATTCATTGACCATTTTCGACGCGGCGCGGCGCGCGTTGGGGAGCGAGAGCGCGGGAACGCGAAAAATGATTTCGCCCTGCACGCGCAGTCGTTCGCGCGAGGTTGTCAGAATTTTGAGACGCGCACACTCCTGTAACAATGGCGCTACCAA